>JACCEE011840518.1_pt1 | contig 21953 bp, 21 predicted proteins | sample 7449931 | NCBI WGS metagenome assembly JACCEE01 (sample SAMN15323457, study PRJNA562643) | freshwater metagenome | isolation source: river surface water | place: USA:Blue River Watershed | collected 2017-08-19 | reverse complement strand
GAATTAAATAATTTAAAACTGTTCCTAAAAATTCATCTTTATTTGAATTTTTAATATCTTTATAATCTTGTAATGAGAATTCACCATCTTTAATTTTAGGGACTATTTCAGTGATTATATTATTACATCCTGAATTTGAATTGATTTTGTGCATATCACTAAAGTTTATTTTACCATCATCCTTAAGAGCATTCATTGTCTTTTCGACACACGCTGCATTTACGCCTGACATTTATAATATATTATAGTTTGATAAAAAAATATATTTTTTATATTTATTTTATAAATATTCGATAGATAATTTAAAATTATCATTTTTTATTTTAATCGCACTCAATTTCATTTTAAATTTCAAATATACATCGATAAGATTTTCTATAGAATTTGAATTACTTATATTAATTAATTTATTTATATCTGTATCCATTTGTTCTAAATCCTTTAAAATACTATCAATATTAATATCACAATCTGAATCTGTACTTTCCGTATCACTTTTTTGTTCTTGTACAGTATTATTTAATTTACTTTCCATTTGGATAATTTTTTTCTCTAATTTACCAACTTTCTTTTCTAATGATATAATATCAAAATCATCAGACTTTAATTTATTTTTAATAGATTCAATTTCTAGTTCGACCATTTTAATAATATATAACTTAGTTTACTAATTTAATGGTTAATTATTTAACAATTTTTTATTCAATTATTTTTATATCAATTTTTTTCATTTTTCCAGAAATCTTTATATAATACACCCCGTCATCAATATCATCAATTGATTTAATAAGTTTATTCTTTTTTATTAAAACTGCATTATATTGACTTGTTTTTATTAAATCGATATTTGATTTAATATTTTTAAGATCACTTTTCACCGATAAAATTCTATCAAATAATATCTTATCTAATATTTTATCTAATTCAAATATTTTTTTATTATTATTATCATAAACCGTCAGATACATTTTCTTTTTTGCAGAAAATAAATTTTTTTTTAGAAAATCAAATTTATTTTTAAGAAGTGTATCATACATTCCAAGTTTATCTTTGTAAGTTTCAAGTTTTAACATTTTATTTGGACCAGCTTTTGATATCATTTCGGCCCCAATTGATGGAGTAGGTGCTCTAATATCAGCTGCAAAATCAGATAACATATTATCAACTTCGTGACCAACGGCAGACATAACAAAAATCTCAGATTTAAATATTTCTTCTATAACAGATGGATCTGAAAAACCCATCAAATCATCTATGCTCCCCCCACCTCTGGTAATCATAATTAAATCTACCTCTTTAGAGGAATTAAAATATTTAATACCGGCACAAATACCTTTAGGACAATCGATACCTTGAACTGGACTATTTTTTACATATATTTTTCCATCAAATTTATTTGAATTTAAAACAAACAAAATATCTTGAAGAGCAGCTCCTCCTGATGCAGTGACTATGCCTATAGATTTAATTTGTTTTGGAAATTCTTTTTTATTATCAAAATACCCTAGATTCTGATATTTCATTTTAGTGTCATTAAGTTTTTTTAATATTAATCCTTCACCTGCTAATTCTATTTTATTACACACTAAATTAATATTACCATTTTTTGAATAAAAATCTACTGATCCTGATACTATTACTAGATCACCATTTTTAAAATCTTCTTGTACTTTAAATTTTATTAAATTTATAGCTGATAAATCGTCTTTCAAAGTAGCATAAATAGTATTATTATATTTTTTATATCCAGAAAGTTCTCCTTTTACCCTAATATTTTTTTGTGTATTATTTTTAAGTATATCTTTTAAAAAACTGTTTAATTCACTTACAGTAATATGTTCTAAATCTGTCATATAATCTATTTTAAATTATATAACTTTAAGCTTTAATAATTAAATTATTATTTTTCAATTTTATAACAATCTAGAATAAAATATATTATTAACTTTGTATTTTAATATTTCATTAATATAAGTAAAATCTTGACACTTATTTTCATTAAATCTTTCATAAACAGTTTTTAACAGAATATCAACACTATTCTCAAATGATCTAAATATACCATCATTTTCCATTTGAATAAAATTTTCATCAGATTTGATCCGATCAATGACATTATCAATATAATCAGATACATCTGGATGTGTTTTTTTTGTTTCTGTTAATTTATTTCTTAATTTATTAAGATTTTTTTTATCTTTTGCAAGAAGTACACAAATGTCAATCTCAAAATTTGTTAAATCTTTTTTATCAAGAATATCATTAATTGATTTTAATTCAAAAATATTTAAAAGTAAACTTATATCAACTGGCAAGAATTTATCAAATGGATCAAAACGATTTCTTAATTTAAGTGGATTATAATTTAGTTCTGCTATGATAAATCCTTTATGATTTTCAAATCTAATTTTTGAATTAGAATATCTTGTATATACATAAAATTCATCGATGTCAGATTTTGCAAGTATATTAGATAAATTTGCACTATCTATTTCTGACATTTTTTCATTACTTATTTTATCAACTTCATCTCTTTCATCTAAAAATATATGTTTATTTGTATATTCTGAATGTTTGATATAATTTATAAGAGTAGCAAAATCATAGCCGCAATTTAAATAAAATCGATTTGTATTATAATATACTTTATCTCTATTTGTAAAATAATCAATTAATAGTTTTATTTCAGATTCTTTTTTAATCTTATACCATGATTTAATTGGCATATTTTGCAAACCAGCTAAAAGAATATTATTTTTTGTTTCAAGCCATAAAAATAATTCAAAGGGTTCTGATTTTATAAGACCTAATAATTTAATATTTTCTGGTATCTTTATAGAAGTAATTATATTATAATTTTCATAAACAATATCAAGATTTCTAAATTGAGGAAAACCTTTAACTTTATTAATGACATCATTTATATCGATATCACTTGAATCTGGAGTTAATTCAATATCCATATTTAATATTATAAATAAGTATTTACTTAATTATTTATAATAAACTTTTATTAAAATTAGATTTATTAATTAGTTAACTTGCTTATTTGTCATAAATTGGTAATTCAGATTCTGTATTTAATTCACTTTCATTTTCTGTTTTAACATTTTTCTTATCATCTGTTACTTCTTTTTTTTCAGAAACTGGCTCTTTTTTAACTGATTCCTTTTTAACTGACTCTTTTTTAACAACTTCTTTTTTGGTTGGTGGTTTTGGTGTTGGTTCATCTTCAGTTTCTGATTTTTCAGTATCATTTGATTTCTTTTTTTGTTCACTAGCTTTTTGTTCTTGTGCTCTTTGTTCCAAGAGTCTTTGTTCTTGTGCTTTTTGCTCAAGTGCTCTTTGTTCGGCAGCTTTTTGTTCCATCATTTTTTCATGTAAAAGACGACGTTGATGTTCTTCTAAAAATAATCTTCTTTGTTCTTCTAATTCTTTTGTAAGATGTGGTTGATCTAATTGTTTATTAGAATGATCATCATTATCTGAATCATCATCAGTATCTTCTTCTGGAACAGCAGTCTTCATATATTTAAGTAGGATACAAGCAATAGAGAAATCAACACCCATTATATAAAATAAAAATTTTCTCATTTTTTCAGGTATACCAACTCGAACTTGTTTATTTAAAAAATAATGTAATAATACATAAAATACTGATCCAAAAACAAAAACCTTGAAATATTTTCTTTTAGTAAAATCGGAAGATATTAATGGAATTCTACTTGATATTATATAAAACATTTTATTGTATATAATATTTTAATATTTTTATAAACGAATTCAAACACAAACACATTTTAATTAAATTAAAATTAATCTGATTCTGAATCAGATTCTAAACCAAGATATTTATCAACTAAATCTGGATTATTTTTTATATCTTCAAGTTTAAGAACTTTTGATGGAATTTTATATTCTCCTTCAAATCCACCATATTCTTTAATACGTTTCTTTGCTCTTATATCGAGAGCAAATTTAATCAAGCCTCCAATATGTGGATTATTATATAATGGAACTAAATAATCATCTGTAAATTTTTTAATAGTTTTAAAATTTGTAACTTGTTTACCATTAAGAAGTGATTTATAAAATTCACGTTTTTCTTCAACATTTTTTTGAATCATCTCTACAAGTTCATCATCAGATAATTGTAAATTATTTAGAGTAATATGATTTGCAACATCTTCTGTTGCATATTCTTGTAGTTTTTCATCAGTCAAAAATCCATTAATATTATCCATCAATTCTTTATCACAATCTACAACTAATATATATTTACCATATGCCTTTGCACCAACATATGAGTTTGGTGTAGTTAAATGTGGATTTTTATTATTATCGATAAAAAAATATATGAATATATTAAATAAATAACCAACAACTATATTTTTTGTATACATAAATTGTAGAGAACATACTGGAAGATTTTGATTATTAATTAAATAACCGCCAGTAATGTTATTACGATAAGCATTTACAGTAATATCGTATCCATTAAATTTACCCATAAAATGTGTATTTGCTCCGAAAGCTTTTTTTTCAGATTCAGTTACATTTAATTGAATTGGTTCATCACCAAGCTTATCGGTTGGAGTAATATAATTTACAAATTTAATTTCAACAGAATCTTGTTCATCGTCAGTTCTTTGTGGTTTTAATCTAAAAACTGGCTCCAAATTTATTAAATCTTTTTTAGACATATATACATATTAAAAATATATTTATTTATATGTTTTTAACGAATTTATATTAACTAATTTAACTAATGTAACAGTTTTAATCTAATAAACTTTTAAGAGTTTTGGGTATTTTGCTAACAATATTCATGTTTGTTGAATTTGCAGTAATAAATAATTCTGAATAGAACACATTATCTTCTGTATTATATATTGTAGATTCTTTTGGAATGTTTACCTTATCAGTATATAATGTTCTATATCCTTTATTAGAATAAAATCCTCTATTTAATTTATATCCGTATAATAAAGAATATAAGATTTTATAATCAATATTTAAATCCTTTATTTTATCTAATTTATCATCAGAAATTATTTTAAATTCATTTGATTCTTCTGTATTTGTAAACTTTCTAGTTTCTCCAATAATTCTATATTTAATACGATCATATACATCTTCACATTTTTTAAGTGTATTATATTTAACAAAATGTTCATAACACCATTCTTTACGTTTATCATCATCCTCTATTTTTCTAAATTTTGAAAATACATTTAAAATGGTTAAATGATCTCCATATTTATTTGATAATTTGTTTTTAATTTCTTTCATTTTATTAGATAAATTATTTAACTGGGTTTGATAGGTTGAATCTCCTTGTTTATTTTTTAATAACTCCATCGGATTTAAAAATAATTCATTAAGATTATTCTTTATGACATCACATATTAATAATATAGCTATAACTTCTTTAGAACAATTTAATCTATATCCACAATAAACAGATAAAGCTTGTTCTGGTTCTAATTGAATATTTGCACAATATTTTCCAAGAGGATTAATATTATTTTTTGAAATCAGATCCAAATCAAATAAACTTTTTAATGCTAATTTTATATAAACTTCACGAGGTGGTTCAATTAATGAGCCAAGTACACCTAAAACCTTTTCAATGGATTGTATTTTATCAAGTGATAAAAGTCTTAATGTTTCTGTAGTAATATTTGATAATCTAATAGATGGTTCTGGATATTTTTTCATATTATTTTCAAAATCATCTTTTGAATAAAGGTGATAACATATACCAGGAGCAGTTCTACCAGCTCTACCCATTCTTTGTTTTGCTTGCGCTTGTGTAATTAATCCTTTTTCTAAAACTTTTCCGTGTCTTTCAGGATCATAATAACTTAATAATTCATATCCAGAATCTATCACATACTTAATCCCATCAACAGTGAGTGATGATTCGGCGACATTAGTTGATATTAATATACGTTGATTTTCTGTTGTTTTTTTACCGATTTTTTCTTGCGTCTCATTACTAATACCTGAATATATTTCAATACATTCTTTATCTGGATATAATATTCTTAATTTCTTTGCTGTGTCTATAGTTTCATTAATAGATGTTACAAAAAATAAAATATCAGATATCTTACCTGTTTCTTTCTTTTTTATAAGATCATTAATTATATTTAATCCATATTCAATATAACCTGTTGGACTAATAGTTTTATCAACAAAAATAGATTCGATATCATAATTGGTTTTACTTCCAATATCTAATTGGCCAAAATCGTATTGAGCAAAATATGATTTGAATATTTCAGAATTTACAGTAGCACTCATAATAATTAATTTAAAATCTTTTCTATTTTGAACAACATTTCGTAATAAATACAACATAAAATCTATTTGAACTTTTCTTTCGTGTGCTTCATCAATAATAACAGCATCAATTCCTTCTAAGAGAGGATCTGATAATAATTTAGCAACAATAGTACCATCTGTAGCATATAATAAATTTGGATCTTTACCAATGTATTTTTCATCCGAACCTTTATATTTATATCCTACTTGTTCTCCCAAATTAACATCAAGAGTTAATGCCGCATATTCAGCTGCTGATTGAGCAATAATTTGTTTTGGTAAACTAACAAGAATATGACCCTTGTAGTTATAATTATGTAAAACATATTTTGGAATTAAAACTGTTTTACCAGATCCTGTTCCTGATGTAATTAAAATAACTTGATTAGAATTTATTATTTTTAAGGTATCATTAACATTTTCATAAGCAGGAAATTTAGACCACGTTTTAGCTAATTTTTTATATGTTTCTGAATATTCCTGATCATTTAATGGATTTTTATTTTTACCTGAAGGATCTAAAATACCAATATTAGTCATATATATATTAGTTAACTTAAAAAAATAAAAAATATTACTTTAAAAAATAATTGGTTAACTTAAAAATAATTTAAAATGTAAACATAACAATGCAAGATAACAAGATATAACTTCATGATAATCAAGATGAGACCACATTTCTGAATATTTATCAATTATATTTTCAGAATTATCTATTATATTTTTAATATTTGGATTTTGCATAAATTGTTCTAAATTTTGTTTAATATGTTGTGAAATTCTTAAAAAATCATTAAAATTATTAAAATCATCTACTTCATCATTATCATTATTATTTAATATATTCATTTATAAAATATTATATGATTTTATAAATAGTAAAATTTCACACTATTAATAGATATTAATTAACTAAAATATTTTCTAAATTATTTTCTAAATTATTATCTATATTAATAGACAATAAACCATTTAGATTATTATTTGTAGATATATCTAATTTAAATATTTCATCAGTTTTATCACTTTCAATTGGTTTATCATATGTTTTTGTTCTACCTAAACGAATAAATGAATTAATTTGAGCATAATCAAAGTTATCTTTAATATTTGTATTAATGTATTCATCTATTTCATTACGTGTATTTAATTCATTTAATGTTGATAAAATATGAGCTATTGTTCTTAAATCAGATATTTTTTCATATTGTTTACCATGTATCATACCATTAATTAAATTTTTACAATCTGGATTTAGTTTAATAAAATATTGTGCAAAATATAATGCATCATAAATTGTTCTACAGCCAGATAAAACATTTTTATATCTTATATAAATATCTTTTAAATTATTATTATTAGTTGTATTATTATAATTTATATTCATATAATGTAAATTATAATTTTAATCTTATAATATTTTGCGCATTATAAAAAAAAATTTATGCTGATGTTGGATTTCCAGTAAATCCTGAATGATTATTTTTCATATATGATGCCATTTGGGTAATTAGTTGATTTTGAAGTTTCTTTGGGTCAATCTTCTTCTTTTTCTTTTTCTTTTTTTCTCCACCATCAGTATCTGTTGGATTTTCTTGTTCTTGAAGTTTATCATATTCTTCTTGTAGTGTTTCATACATCTTTTGCATATTGGTTTTATCTCCAGCTTTAATTTTATTTCGTAGACGTTGGCGAAGTTCTTCACGACTCTCTTTTGTTTCTTGTTGTACAACTTGAACAACAGCTTGAGGTTTATTTAGAATAATATGTTTATTTTGTTTATTAACTACTGTAATAATAACACTAATTACTTCACGCTTAGAAGATGATCCATATGTTTTTTGAACATTATTTGCTACTTGAATACTTTGAAAATTGTCAGCATCTTTCATAGTAAATGTCATTAGCTTTGTAAGATAATCACGAAGTTCACTACCTGATTTTGATTTTAGAATAGATTGAATTTCATCAAGTTCAGATTGATCAAGTGGCATTGGAATATTAAAATCAATATTAGATTCTGATTGTGGTTTTGAGAAATCTTCATCAATATCATCATCACAAAAATCTTCTACTGTTACTTTTTCAACGCTTTTAGTAAGATCATTAATATTGGTATCGGTCATTATATAATTATATAACATTATATAATGTTATATCTCTATAAATATATTAATCAATTTTTTTCTTAGAATTATTTTAATTCTAAGAAAAAAAATAGTCGACCATAAGGGAGATCAATTTTTATTTAATAATCTTAAGATTATTAAATAAAAATATATGAAGTTTGTCTTTAACATACAAATCCAAACTGTAGTTTGGATTTTACGTTAGCAAAGTGTTTAATTTAAGTGAGGCTTAAATTAAATTAAGCACTTTACAGTATATAATTTTTACCGAATTTAACAGTACCAATGATCCTGCATTGGATGCTTACATATACAGTTCTTAGTCGTACGGCTTTGCTCATAGCTAAGACAAATACATCCTTTTTTTTTACAAGCAATACCACATCCGTTGTGTTTACATATTGTTATTTCATTATGACAACCTATAGAACCACCAGCTCCTAATTGTGCTTTTAATTCTAAATATTTTGCTTTATATTTGAGATATTTTGAGTAATAATCAACTTCCATTTTTTTATAATATAAATAAATAAATTTATTTAATTCTAATACTATATTTTTTGAAAACTCGAATATAACCTTTGTCATCTTCTTTTTCTTCTATTTCTTTTTTTAAATCTCCTTTTAATGTTTTTAGCATTAGTTTTATAAAATATAATACATTGTAAGTTGTAAATAATTCTTCATCATATTCTAAATCAAGATTAAAAAATTCATCATATTCATTAAAATTTTTTATTAAGAATTCTTTTGAAATCTTATCATTTGGCATATATTTATAATATTGGTTTTTAAATTCCCATAAATTCTTAAAAACATAATCATTACCTTTTTTAGATGAATACCAATCATTTATAAATTTTAGAATTTTTGTCTTTTTTTTAAATCTTTCTGCTTGTTCAAATTTATCTAATCGGATATAATATTTATAAAGGGGTTCTCCTTTTTGTAAAACTGGAATACCAAATTCATTCATCTTATATTTATTGATTAATTAACTGTTAATTATTTAAATATTAATTAGTTAGTTATTTTTATTATAAAAATCAATTTTTATTATATATGATAGATATTATTAATAGTGATTTAGATAATCAAATATATAATACTAAATTAATTAATACTAGTGTTATAAAAAAATCAGTAAATGATTATAGAGATTATGAATGGGTTGAATTAAATAATAAATTAAAAGTAGTTATAATTACAGATAAATTAAGTAAATTATGTGGTGCTCTATTAAATATAAATGTTGGTTCAATTCATGATACAGCTCCAGGAATGGCACATTTTTTAGAACATATGGTTTTTATGGGTAGTGAAAAATATCCAAATGAAAGTAATTTTATGGATTCTGTTGCAAAAAATGGAGGTATTACAAATGCTATGACTGCTGATACAGATACAACTTATTATTTTGCTATTGGATCACAAAAATATTTAGATGTTCTTGATATGTTTTCCTGGTTTTTTATTAAACCATTATTAAGAAAAGATGGTATTGAAAGAGAAGTTAATGCTGTTGATTCTGAAGCAAAAAAGAATTTATTAGATGATATGTGGATTTTTCAAGAAATGATAAAAACTACTATGAATGTAAATCATCCAATAAATCATTTTACTTGTGGTAACAAAGATACATTAAAAGGCGAAGACTTACACGAAAGAGTGAAAGACTTTTTTAATAAATATTATTCTTCAAATATTATGTATCTTGTATTATTTATAAATAATGATATTGATAAGACAGTTTTAATTAACCAAGTGAAAGATACTTTTGGTAAAATAGAAAATAAAAATGTACAATTAAATAAAAATTATGGCGATATATTAAACCCTAATAATTTTATAAAATATATTCCAAATAAAGATATTGATTCATTAAGTATTTGTTTTGAAGCACCAACTCTAACAGATAATATATTATATTCACCCTATCATTTTTTAGAATGGATTTTATCAAGTAAAGCAGAAAATAGTTTATTTAAAATATATGAAAAAAATGGATATGTTATTGAAGCAGTAATAGGGGATATGTTTTATTATAATGATAAAATATTATATTTTTATAAAATTATTCTAACTGAAAATGCTAATAAAGATAAATACATTTATAAAATAATTCAGATATTTTTTGATTATATAAAATCAATTGCACGTTCTGCTAATTCTGAGAAATTAAAATCAATATATGATACTATATTAATTCAAGATCGTAGAGATTTTGATATTCCAAGTCATTTAAATGTTATAGATACAATGATGGATTGTCATCATTTATTAAGTAAAAATATTAAACCAGAAAATTTATTAGATTATGATTTACAAAGACCAAGTTTTGAAGAAATAGAACCATTGATTAAAAAAATGTTAGACTCTATTAAAATATATAATTCATGTATAATTCATAGTTCACGTAAATTCAAATTAAAAAATTCAGAAAAACACGAAATTTTTAAAACAAAATACTCTATAGAACCAGTATGTCCTATTAAATTTAATAATAATATATATGATATAATTGATAAGAATAAATTTATTACAGATAAAGTTAATATAATTCAAGGTGATGACATGTTTCCATTAAAAAATCCTGAAATTTTAAATAAAAAATATATTCTCGCATATAACTTTAATTCAAGTTTTAAAAATCCATTTGTATATGTATATGCATCAATTGAAATGCCAGATCTATTAAGTAGTCCAGAAGTATACGCAGAAACAATGTTATTTCTAGATACTATTTATTCTGCAAATAGTAGTATAATAAGTGAATTAGAAGATGCAGATTTTACAATTAAGATTTCTCTTAGTGAAAATATATTATATATTTCTATAAAAGCAGATAATAATAAAATAATGGATATAATTGATATATTTAATTGTATTTATTCATGCGAAGATGCTAAATCTTTTGATACTACTAAGAATAAATTATATAAAGTATATAATAGTTTTGAAAAAGAACAACCAGTTAAAAAAATAGGAAATTTAATATCTAAATCTGTATTAAATACTTTTTATACACCATATGATTTATTACCACATTTAGATAAAACATTTAATGAATGTAAGAAAACTTATAAAAAAATTAGTAAAACAGGTCAGACAACGATTGTTGTTTCTGGTAACATAGATAAAGAAACAGCTATAAAGGCATCTGATAAATTATATTCTTATTTACATATCGAAAATGAATTAGAACAAGATTTACAAAATAATTTAAAACAAATACAATATCCATATATTCAAAAATATAAAAATAAAAACAAAGATGAAAAGAATAATTTATTTACTTTAACTTATAGAATTACAAATACTGTAAAAGGAACAGAAGAATGGTATAATAATATTGCTTTTGTTGTTATCTTAAATGCAATGTCAACTAATCAATACTTTAATTCTCTTAGAACAAAAGATCAATTAGGTTATATTGTCAATACAAAAATTGTTTATTTAGGACATAATAATTATAAAATATGTGGATTAAGATTTTTAGTACAATCACCTACAAAGAATAATGACTTCCTTTTTAAAAGAACACTTAGTTTCATAAAGAATGAATTATATACATATATTGAAAAATTAACAAATGAAGATCTAGAAGAATATAAATCAGGAGAGATATCAAGTTTATTGGAAAAATTTAATAATTTACAAGAATTAAATTTATATATTAGTGTTCATATATTTGATAGATTATTTATTTTTAATTATAGAGATGAATTAGTTAAATATATAAAAACATTTGACAAGAATAAATTTATGGAATATTATGAAAAATTAATATTAAACTCTGATAAATATATGATGATTGGTATGGATGCGTGTTAATCACCACCCCAAGACCAATCTTTTTTTTTTGGACATTCAATATATTTTGTATATTTATGATTATTAAATAGTGTATCACAGTTAGAACATTTTAATGATTGTGTATAAGATTTACATTGACATTTCTTTTCTTTATTATTTACTGTGATCTTTCCTGTACAAGATGTATATTGTCCTTTTTTCACATTATGATTAATTTTTTCATGATCACAGCCTTCTGTATCACACTTAGTTTTTTTTTTAAAATAATTACAATCACCAGATATAGCACTAGACTTTTCAGCTTGACAAATATCTAAATCATTACATCTAAACCAATTAAAATCATCACATTTTCCACCTAATTGAGCTTTTAATTCTAAATATTTTGATTTATATTTCAGATATTTTGAATAATAATCAACTTCCATTTTTTTTATAATAATAATTTAGAAAAATTATTATTATACTATTATTAAAATATAAAATACCATAAAGTGCTTGATTTAAGCACCATTAAATTAAGAACTTTTCGTTAGCGTTAGTACCAATGACCTTTTGAACACGTAATATATAATTGATATTTATTATGATTATTAAGTGGTGTATTACATTCAACACATATTAATGATTGTATAAAAGATTTACAGTTACAATTTTGTGTTACACAATATGTACGTTCTCTTGTTTGTTTAGTATATTTATGTTCAGATTCATGATGATTACAGCCTGGTGTATCACAAGTACTTTTAGATATAAATTGAAAACATTCACCAGATATAGAACCACCTTTACAACTAAATATATCATCACATAAAATCTTTTTAAGAGTATCACATTCCCCTTCCCCACCTAGTTGAGCTTTTAATTCTAAATATTTTGATTTATATTTAAGATATTTTGAATAATAGTCTACTTCCATTTTTATAATAATAATTTAGAAAAATTATTATAAATTATTAAAAAATAAAATACCCTTTCATAACTTCTGCTATATCTGAGTCTGGCATCATATATCCATGATTCTGATTGTCTAACAGACATATATGTTTCGTATGAGCATATTTATTATATAGTTTTTTTGAATTTGAAAATGGTAATATTTTATCACCAGTACCATGAATAAATATTACTGTTACATTAATATGAGCCAACAGATCAGTGTGTGCTATTGGACTACTTATTAATACTATACCTTTTACATAATCTGCTTTAATATAATTATTAACATGATATGTTACTTGTACAGCTACTTGACTACCCATACCCCATCCAATAATGTAAATTTCATCAAAATTTGCAATATTAAGTGAAATAATATGCATCAAGTTTGCAACATTCAGAGATATCGATCGTGGTATTGTTTCATAATTAATAACTGTATACATTCCTGCTAAGGATTGTTCTAGTTTATAATATGCTTTATTCGGTCCACCCGTACCACCACCTTCTCCACAAATACAATATATAGCTTTACGACTCATTTAGATGATATTTAATTAATATAATATAATAAATAGTTAAATAGTTAAATAGTATCAGTATATACTTTTTTATTCTAATAAAAAATATGATCTCCCTTAGGGTCGACTACTTTTTTATTAGAATAGAATAGCATAGCTATTCTATTCTAATAAAAAATTGAAATATATATACCTCTATGCATTTAATATATTAGATATATATTAAATATATAAAATGTTTAATCCTAACTTTGCTAATAACTATAGCGTTACCGATATCGAGGGTATCTTCGATAAGGAGCAATTTCGTGTCACTTTTACAGACGATGAACTTGCACTTATTAAGCAAGCCTTCAACAATTCACACAATATTGATATTTGCAATCGCAAAAAGTATGATCTTTTTATTGCAAAGGAACTCCATCATAAGTTTTCAAAACTAAAGTTGATTAATGGTTATCGTCGTCTCTTGAAAACTGGTGATATTAAGCGCAATCCTCAAATTGAACGGTTTATGAAGATGAAGAGTACGCGTGGAAATTCTGGTGTCGTTGTTATTACGACTTTTATGTCTGGAACTCAATTTGGCGATGCAAAGGATATTAAGCGTGGCGGATGTCCCGAAAACTGTGCGTATTGTCCTTTTGAAAAGGATGCTGATGGTGTTCCTACTCAACCACGTTCTTATCTTTCAACTGAACCAGGTAATATGCGTGCCACCCAGAACAAACATCATCCTGTAGGCCAACTTTTTGATCGCGCCGAAGCTCTTGAGAAGATGGGTCATATTTCTGGATTTCCTGATACCTCTTCAAAGGTTGAAATGATTATTTCAGGTGGAACTTTTAATTTCTTTCCTGAAGATTATGTGCGCTGGTATGTTACATCAACTTATTATGCTCTTAACATTTATTATGACTACAAGCTTACTGGAACTATTCGTGAAATGCTTTCTCTCGAAGAAGAACAAAAGATTAACGAGACTGCTTCTCTTCGTATGATTGGTCTTACTATTGAAACTCGACCCGATCGTCTTTTTGACAACAATGATATGTTTAAGGTTGTTAAGTTTTTTCGTGAACTTGGTGTAACGCGTGTACAAATTGGCGTTCAACACAATGACAACGATGTTCTAAAGTATGTGAATCGTAATTGCACAAATGAGCAGAACAAGAAGGGTATTCGTATTCTTAAACAAAACGGTTTTAAGACGGACATTCATCTGATGCTAGATCTTCCTATGCCTCCAATGACAGTCGATGAATTTATCGAACGTAACGGTCCTATTCCTGAGGCACATCTCAAAGTTCTTTCTGAAATTGAAGAAGAAATTAATACACAAGTTCCAGAAGAATTTAAATCTGTTGTTCTTCGCGATTTAGGTATGATTGATGAAGTTCTGTATGATTCTGATTACCAAGCTGATCAATGGAAAGTTTATCCAACCCAAGTAACACCTTACTCAAAGATTCTTGATTGGTACAATGATGGTGCGTATAAGCCATATGCCGAGTTTGCAAATGGTAAGATCCTTGAACACGTTATTATTTACCTAAAGAAGCGTGTTCATTATTACATTCGTATCAATCGTATTATTCGCGATATCCCTCCTGAATCTACTTATGGTGGTATTTGTTGTCCTGATATGCGCGCGAGCATTTCTAATAAGATGAAGCTTCACAATTGGGTTTGTAAGTGTATTCGTTGTCGTGAAGTTAAAAATCAAGATTATGAAGAACCACAAAAGTTTGTAATCAAGTATGAAAGCAGTGGAGGTACTGAATATTTCATCTCTTATGAAAATGCTTCTCGTACTGTACTTTACGGAATGATTCGTCTTCGTATTAATAAAGAAAACGATATGATGATGCGATTTCTAAACAATTCTGCTCTTATTCGAGAACTTCATGTTTATGGCAATCATTCAGAACTCGGTGCAGCTGCGAGTGGAGTACAAACACAACATAAGGGTCTTGGTAAAAAGCTTATTCGTGCTGCTGAAGATATTGCTTATCATCACGGGTGTGAAACAATCATTGTGATTTCTGGTGTAGGAGTTCGTGAATATTATCGTAAGCTTGGATTTACTGACTTTTATACTTATTTAGTTAAGATTGTAGACGCCCCTCATCTTTACACAGTTGTTTCGGTAACATTCTTTAGTATTATTATTATTTTGTATTTTATCTTGGTGATTTACACACTCTTTTTATAAAGTTAATTAATAAAGAAAGTTAGTTAATATTGTTGTACTGGTAATACATTTTGTTTATTTAGTTCCATATTATCAAAATTAAAAATATATGAATTAATTTTTGTACCAATAATATTTAGTTCAATATATCCATTAGTATAAAAACTTAAACGATAAAATGGTTGATTATTAATTAATTGAGAACGAATAACTAATTGAGAATTTTGTGGTGAACCATCTATAACAAGAAATTCATAACATGGTGGATCAAAAAGTAATTCAGATTTATTTATACTTTCATAACGAACATAATGGAAATTAAATTTATTTTCTATATCATCATCGTAACACTCTTCGTCACTAAATTCTTGTTCATCTTGATTATAATATTTATACTCTGGATTATGAACAAATTCATTATAAGTATCAGCGATATCTTGAATTTGTGATTCATCATAATCTTCTAAATCATTTTTATCAATTTCATTAATAGCTTCATTCATACTTTTCATATGTAATTTATTTTCTTTTTGAGATTTTTTTAATTTACTTTCAATATTAGAAATATTATCATAATTTTTAATTGTATTATTATCTTTATTAATAATTTTTTCTAAAAATAGATCATCGACAGAATTAATACAAATCATATAAATCTCATCATTTTTTTTAACATAGAGATTACCATTTTGATCAAACTCAATAATATTTAATTCTAGAGGCATTATAATTTTATTTAATAATTATTTATTAATCATTAAATTTAATTTAATATTATTTCAACTTTTTTCAATATTATAAGATCCACTCTGTAATAAATTAAGTTTTTCTTTTAATTTATCAACTATTTCTGAAGGTGTTATATCTTTTCTAAATTCTTTTAATTGTTGTTTTTTTATTCCTTCTGATTCACGTATTATTTTAACTCTTTCATTTATGTTTGTTATATTTGATAAAGTATCACGTTTTATTTTAATATCTTCTAATTCAGAAGCTATAGATTTATTAATAATATCTATTAGTTCTTCACATTCTTTAATTTTTTCCCCATATTTACGTATATAATTATCTAGATGTATTTTTTGAAAATCAGCAATTTTTTGTTTTTGTACTATTTTATTTATTTTTGTTTGTAAATTAAGATATTTTTCATTATAATATGTTATAAATTCTTTACAATCATTGAAAATATCTAATATAAAAGTTATTTTTGAAATATTTTCTTTACAATTTCTTCTAGTTTCTTCATTTAATTCACATATAAAACCATTATATGTAGTAAATATATCATTATTAATTAATTTAAGCATATCATGAATAATATCTAAATTTCTAATAAAAATAGATGACATATTAATATGTTGGCTTTGTAATATTCCATTAATTTTTTTAATTGAATTTAAAATATTTTCAAACTTATGTTGTTCATTTTCAACTATATCAAATCTTAATAATGCAAATGAATCTGAATTTAAATGTCTACCAGCATCAGTGTTTGTACTAATTGTTAATACAGGGAAATAATTAAATTTATTTGCTAATTCTTTATTAAGTCTTAATCTTGCAATAGGTCCATTAACTCTATGTTCATATGTTTTAATAGATTTATTATAAAATAAGAATTGATCTACATCAATCATATTTGGATTACCAATAACATCAATATTATTATCATCTTTAATATTTTTAAATAAAATAGAATTACCATAAGAATCTTGATGACCTCTAATTATAAAATTAATATTATGTCTATTTAAAAATTTATTTGTTCCTTTAGCAGTAAACTTAAATATATCGCCACCACGTGACGAATCTACATAATCTTCTTCTCCAGTAGGTTCCTCTCCAAAATCATTCCATTTAATATGTGTAGAATCCGATCCTGTTAAATATATTATTTTATCATCTTTAAAACCATCTAAAAAATTATTTGTTAAATAACTTATTGGAAATCCACCATGAGAACACCAAAATAAATTTCCTTCACAATTAAAAACAACTCCAGCTGGTAATATATTTAAAAAGTGTAAATATGTACTAAAAAAATATAATACACCTCTATCACCTAATTTAATTGTCATTTCATCTGAAAATCCAGATCCCTCAAAAATATTATATACTTCATGATTACCTCTATTATAAATAACTTTTAAATCATCTTCTGTATTATTGATATGAATTAATTTAAAAATAATGTTAATAATATCGAGACAATATCTACCTCTATCAAGTACATCTCCTAAAAATATTATTTTATAATTATCTTTTATTTTAAAAGTATCTAAATCTAATATATCATATTTATGTAATCTACATAATAATCTAAAAAATGTATGAAAGCTTCCATGAAAATCACCAAACATAACTATTTTTGTTTTATTTGTTATATTTACTTGTAGTAATATTGAATCATTAATATTTTTTGTTTTTAAAATATCAAGAGGTATAGTGTTATAATTTGAATTAATATATTTTGTAAATTGTTCACCAGTATCATTGTTTGGTATACGTTTTTTAATATATTCTGTCTGAACTGAAATAGCAGATCTCAGATTTAATAAAATTAAATCTATAGATTTTTTAGTAAGATTATCATGTACTTCATATTTTGCTAAAAATTCTTTATAATTATTATATAAATTTTCAATTTCATATATAGGAAATGGATTTTGAGTATCAAATATTGGTAATGGATTTTTTTTATTTTCAGTTATAAAATGTTTATATCCTCCACTATGTTCAGTTATAACAACTTCATTAGTAATCGGATCACAAGTAGATCTATGTGTATCAGGTTCATCAGTAATTGCTCCTTCTATACCAATTCGTTGGCAAGAGTTTTCATCAGAATCAACAATATTACCAAATTTAAATAATGCATTTTCATCTTTAATAAAACCGTTAAATCTATCAATTGGTTTATATTTATGTATTTGATATTCATAAAATTCTATTATTGGATTTAATTTAGTTGATTGTTCCATCATAATAATATATAATTATATATTATTATTATTAATAGAAATAACTAAATATCAAGTCTAAGTATTTCTTCTACTTCTGGTTTAGTAAGATAACAATTTTTTAAATTTTTTAGTTGGTTTTGTTTTTTAGCATTATAAATAGATACAAAATGAGAAATACTATCATCATAAAAATCACGAATATTTAAATGTTCAAGAGTAGATACTTTATCTCCATTTTGTCCGCATAAATCTCCTGTAAAATATAAATTATTATCTGGAATAATATGTTTAACACCATAATTAATAAGAGTTTGTTTAATCATATCTTTAGAATGTGATGTTCTCGCCGTAACTATATAAACATTATAATTGTGTTCATGATATTTATGTATTAACTTAATAATTTTTTTAAATTTATTTGGAGCAGCTGGTAAATGATTTGGAAATGTAGGGTGTCTATTACCAGATTTTCCTGTTGGTGATACATCAACATGAATTACTCCATCAAAATCAAAAGCAACATTTTTTTTGGTAGTCATTTATAATATATATATATTAGTTTATTATATATTAGTTTATTTATTAGTTTATTATTTATTCATTATAATAAGTGTAAATAAATAAAGTAATTGTAAATATTCATCTGCTTTTTCAAGTAATTTCGTATTTATATTTAATATTTCCATAATAAGTTTACTCTTATTTTGATTTGACATTTTAGAATTAACTATTTTATTTTTAAGAAATTTTAGTAGATCATTTATATTTACACCATTATTTATTACATTTTTAGTAATAGTATTAATTTCATAAATATTTGCATCCATCATATTAAGCCATATATTTTCTAATATTTGTTTTCCAGTTGTTCCAGTTAATATATCACAATCTTCAATTGTAATATCATTTTTCATTTTAAGAATATATTTACAATTTTGTAAAATCATAATTGCTTTACGACAATCACCTTCACTAATTTCTGCTATTCTATTAATACAATCATTATTAATTTTTAATTTTTCAAATTTACAAATTATATTTAATCTTTCATTTAATACATCAATAGAAAGTGGTTTGAATCGAAATTTAACACAACGAGAAATAATTGGTTGAATTATTTTTTCAATATAATTACAAGTAAAACAAAATCTAGTTATTTTAGATGCAGATTCAATCACCTTTCTAAGGGCTGCTTGTGCATCAAGTGTGATAGCATCGGCTTCATCAAGAATAATTATTTTATAAGGTGGTGATGGATAATTTGGATCTGGATCAGAAATGGATTCTTTTGCAAATTTAATAATTTTATCACGAACAACATTAATACCTCTTTGATCGGAAGCATTTAATTCTAGTACACGCTCATTAATTAATTTTGGACCAAACAATTCATATGCAAGTGCTAATATTGCACTGGTTTTTCCAGTACCAGGCGGTCCATAAAATATAAAATTTGGCAAATTTCCTGTTTCAATAGTATTAAGTAATACCTTTTTAATTTCTTCTTGGTGTGCTATACTACTAATATGACATGGTCTATATTTATCTACCCACGGTATATTATTTGAATTCATTATAATTAAATTATATATAATGTCTAATATTTAATATACTTATTTTTCATTTTTTATTATTTCATTATTTTTATTATTTAATCAAGTATTTAGATTATTTTAACCAACTTATTGCGTACGTTAAAAAGTAATATAAATAATATAAATAATTGTTATAAATGTCTGATTTAAATTTATCATCAAATACTTCTGATGACTTTGAGCCAATTATGAACGCAACACAATTAGGTAATTTTAATTTTCTTAATAATAGCTCAGATGAGGCATCATCTGTTAATGTCGATACACCAAGACCACCACCACAAATACCATCATCCTCATCACAATCACCACAAATACCAAATGCTCCAATGATGCAAAGAAAAATAATACCAGTAAATCAACAATCAGTCCAACAAATGCAACAAGTTCAAAGACCACCACAAGTCCAACAACAAAGACCACCACAAGTACAACAAGTCCAACAAATGCAAAGACCACCACAAGTACAACAAGTCCAACAAATGCAAAGACCACCACAAGTCCAACAAATGCAAAGATCACAACAAGTACCACAAGTACAACAAGTACAACAACAAACACCACCACAAGTACAACAACAAAGACCACCAGTACAACAATTTCAAACTCTGCAAACTCAACCAGTACAAAGAGCACCAGTTCAACAACCTCAAGTCCAAACAGTTGAACCAAATTTAATTCATTCATTTAATATGAATGAACCATCACAACTTCAATATGAAGAGAAATCAGTAACATTTAATGATGTAGTTGAAGAAAAAATAATTACACCAACAGATAATAATAGTTTTACAAATTTATCACAATTAACCTCACCAACAGACAATATAAAAAAAGTAAAAATTGGAAAATTTATGGTCCCAAAAGCAACAGTTATGTTTACAGGAGCTATAATATTGATTAGTATTATTTTATTCTTTGCTACTAAACCAAAAAGTAAAAAACAAAAAAAACAAGAAGATGAACAATAAATTGTTAATTAATAAATAAATTGTTTATTGTTGAGCACATTGTGGTGGTCCACCTTGAGCATTATTATCATCATCGATATCATCATCTCCTGGACGACCACGACGACGATATTTATTTTTCATACTTTCTTTTTTATCTTCATTAACCATTTCTACTTTATAATCATTATAATTTATAAGATTAGAAGAAGATTTTTTAATCTCAACATATGGCTCGTTTGATAGGAGTTTCCATATCTTTGCTTTTTTATCATGTGAAATTTCTACTGATTCTACAGATAATTTAACAATCAGATCACCCTTCTTATGTTCTTCATTAAAATATGGCATACCATATCCTTTCATAACAAAAATATCACCATGACGAACTGTTTCTGACATTGAAAAAGTAAAATGTTTTCCATCAAGATGTGTAAATGTTTTTTCAAATCCACATAATGCTTCTTCAAGAGTAAGTTTAACTTCAATAAGAAGATTATTTTCATTTACTTT
>JACCEE012101346.1_pt1 | contig 21973 bp, 20 predicted proteins | sample 7449931 | NCBI WGS metagenome assembly JACCEE01 (sample SAMN15323457, study PRJNA562643) | freshwater metagenome | isolation source: river surface water | place: USA:Blue River Watershed | collected 2017-08-19 | reverse complement strand
CTGCCTTGCGCTGTTGGCTTGTGCCATGTTTGTGAAATACCGCGAGCATAGTAATCTGAAACCAAACCAAAGGTAGTAGTAATATTCCAATCAGATTTTGCATCTTTTGCCGCTTCTTCAGCAAACGCTAAAGTTGAAGTTGCCAATGTCCCAAGGACAGCCATCAATAATAATGATTTATGCATTTTTGTTTCCTTTACTTTAATAACAATCATATAAAAAAAGAATTCTTACAAAATCATTAAAGCAATCACCATGCCAATCTTTAAAATTGTCGTTATTAAATTGCATTCGTTAAAGAAAAATAGCTAGGGTATGGTCTATTAATCGAATTTAAATAAAAATTAAGTATATGAATAAAAACAATTATTAATACTAAGTGCAGCAATAATAAAGCTGTTAAAATAAATCCCCTATCCATAAAGGAAATTCAAAATGAATATGAAATTACTTGAAGAACTCTCATCAAAACTTCGCGACACACTTCAAAAATCACCAGTCGGTGATTTGGATAAAAATATTCACGCCCTATTACGGAGCACATTCACCAAGTTGGAGCTTGTATCAAGGGAGGAATTTGACGTACAAACAGAAGTTTTACGCCGCACAAGAGAAAAGTTAGAAGCTTTAGAGAAGAAGTTAAATGACCTAGAAAATCATAAATAAACCAAAATACGAATACTAGAACTTAATGTTCAAGAAATAACACCATGAATTAAAGCGTTTTTTTAAAATCGCACAAAAAAGGTGCGTGTTAGATAAAGTTTTATAAATAATGGTGCAATTAACCCTCTAAAACCTCCAATTACTATTAATTCAATAAATTTATGTTTCTAAGACTGATTGCCTTTCTAATTCTTGCGACCTTAATCAGTTGCAAAAATGCTATTGCAGAAACCATAGAAGATGGCCGCTATTGGTTTAGCCTATACAGTCAAGGGCCTTTGCCAAAAGAAAATTTTTATTGGAGCTTAGACATTCATCCAAGATGGCGAGAAGAAGGGCGGCATTTCGACACGCTTATTCTGCGGCCTTCATTAATTTATAAAATCACGCCCAAAACCAGTATTTGGACAGGATATGACACCATTAACAATCATCCCGCTGGCCAATCATCTTTTCAAGAAAATCGGCTTTGGGAACAAGTAATGCATCAATTTGAACCATTTGGTGCGCTCACCTTAACCGTCAGAACTCGCTTTGAACAAAGAGATAGAGAAGATTATTCTGATATTGCCCACAGACTACGCCAAATGGTGAGAGCAACAACTCCTTCTAGCCTTCATCAACAATTATCCTGGGTTATATGGGATGAGTTATTTATTAATTTAAATCAAACAGATTGGGGCGTGATGAGAGGCACAGATCAAAATCGTCTGTTTCTGGGTGCAAACTGGAAGATTGATGAACTCTCCAATTTAGAGGTCGGTTATATTAATCAGTATGTTAATGGCAAAACAATCGATCGTGAAAATCACATTCTCTCATCCACGATTAGATTTAATTTTTAATCCACCAAGGCCTAAAAATCCACTCTAGGATTGATGCAATCCCCTTTAGTAATTCGGTGGTGTGTTAAAATGTACATTTATTTTCAATATCAATTTTAATGTCTACCACTGTCGTTACAGCAACCGAAAAATTTCTCCGCGATGCTCTTACCAAGCGGATCATGATTTTAGATGGTGCAATGGGCACCATGATTCAGCAATATAAGCTGACGGAATCTGATTATCGCGGTGGCGAAAATGGTCGCTTTAAAGATTTCACAGGTCCTGCAGGGGCAAAATACTGCAATAAAGGCAACACTTGCGGATGTGGAGCGATTCATGAGTCTGCGTCTGAAAATGCTTCAACACGTGAATTATTCGTGAAGGGCAATAACGAATTACTTAGTCTAACGCAACCTCAAATCATTCAAGAAATTCACGAACAATATCTAGCCGCAGGTACAGATATTATCGAAACAAATACCTTCGGCGCGACCAGCGTTGCGCAAGATGATTACCACATGGCGCATTTAGTTTATGAAATGAACGTGGAATCAGCAAAGCTGGCAAGGGCTGCTTGCGATAAATATTCAACACCAGACAAGCCTCGCTTTGTGGCAGGGGCTTTAGGGCCTACTCCAAAAACTGCGTCTATTTCACCTGATGTGAATGACCCTGCAGCGCGCAATGTCAATTTTGATCAATTAGTCACAGCATATCTTGAGCAAACTCGTGCACTCGTTGAAGGCGGCGTAGATATTTTAATGGTCGAAACAATTTTCGATACACTCAACTGTAAAGCTGCTTTATTCGCGATTGATGCTTTCTTTGAAGAGAGCGGCAAGCGTTTACCGCTCATGATTTCAGGCACCGTCACTGATGCTTCAGGACGGATTTTATCTGGTCAAACTGTCCCTGCATTTTGGCACTCAGTGCGTCATGCAAAACCACTCACAATTGGCCTTAATTGTGCGCTAGGTGCAGCACTGATGCGCCCTTACGCAGAAGAGCTATCCAAGATCGCTGATACTTTTGTTTGCATTTATCCGAATGCTGGTTTGCCAAATCCTATGTCTGACACTGGCTTTGATGAAAAACCCGCTGACACCTCTGCACTCGTAAAAGAATTTGCTGAAAGTGGATTCATTAACATTGCTGGCGGTTGTTGTGGAACGACACCTGCCCATATTCAGGCAATTGCCGAAGCCCTGAAAGAAATCAAACCTCGCCAAATTCCTAATATAGAAGTAAGCACCAAGCTTTCTGGACTTGAGCCATTTTTTATTGACGATAAGGCTTTGTTTGTCAACGTGGGTGAACGTACCAATGTGACAGGCTCAAAAGCTTTTGCTCGCATGATTTTAAATGAGCAATACGAAGAAGCCTTACATGTTGCTCGTCAACAAGTAGAAAACGGCGCTCAAATTATTGATATCAACATGGATGAAGGCATGTTGGATGCTATAAAGGCCATGTCACACTTTTTGAATTTAGTGGCATCAGAACCTGACATCGCCCGTGTGCCTATTATGATTGACTCTTCCAAATGGGATGTCATTGAGGCTGGCTTAAAGTGCGTACAAGGCAAGTCCATCGTCAACTCAATTTCAATGAAAGAAGGCGAAGAAGAGTTCTTGCGCCAGGCAAAGCTCTGCATGCGCTATGGTGCTGCAATCATTGTGATGGCCTTTGATGAAAAAGGCCAAGCGGACACATTCGAACGCAAAATTGAAATCTGTAAACGTGCTTACGATTTACTGACTCAAAAAGTGGGATTCCCTGCGGAAGATATTATCTTTGATCCCAATATTTTTGCAATCGCCACAGGGATTGAAGAACACAATAATTACGCGGTCGATTTCATTAATGCCACTCGCTGGATCAAAGAAAACTTACCTCATGCCAAAATTTCTGGCGGGGTGTCCAATGTAAGCTTTAGTTTCCGCGGAAATGAACCGGCTCGTGAAGCTATTCACACGGTTTTCCTTTACCACGCAATTAAAGCTGGTATGACGATGGGCATTGTAAATGCTGGCATGATAGGTATTTATGACAACCTATCACCTGAGCTTAGAGAATGTGTTGAAGATGTTGTCTTGAATCGTCGTCCCGATGCAACCGAACGCATGATTGAAATGGCTGGCACATTAACAACAAACGGTAAAAAAGAAGCGCCAACTTTAGAGTGGCGTGGCACACCAGAAAGTCCGGTTAGCGTCCAAAAACGTTTAGCGCATGCACTTGTTCATGGCATCACAGAATTCATTAATGAAGATACCGAAGAAGCTCGATTAGAGGCTTTAAAAAATGGTGGTCGCCCGATTCATGTCATTGAAGGCCCCCTCATGGACGGTATGAATATCGTCGGTGACTTGTTCGGCCAGGGCAAAATGTTTTTACCGCAAGTAGTTAAATCTGCGCGCGTGATGAAACAAGCTGTTGCACATTTAATCCCGTATATCGAAGAAGAAAAGTTACTCGAAGAAAAACGTACTGGCGTTGCAGCGAAACCTAAAGGAAAAATGGTCATCGCAACAGTGAAAGGCGATGTGCATGATATCGGTAAAAACATCGTTTCTGTTGTACTGCAATGCAACAATTTCGAAGTGGTCAACATGGGCGTGATGGTTCCTGCCGCTGAAATTCTTGCGATGGCCAAAGCTGAAAATGCAGACATTATTGGCCTATCAGGATTGATTACGCCTTCTCTTGAAGAGATGGCGCATATCGCTCGTGAAATGCAACGTGATCCATATTTCAGAGGCTTGAAAATGCCATTGCTGATTGGTGGTGCAACCACATCACGTGCGCATACCGCGGTCAAAATTGCGCCACATTATGATGGTCCAGTCATTTACGTTCCTGATGCATCTCGTTCTGTTGCTGTCATGCAATCACTGCTTACACCGGAACAACGAGATACTTACTTAGCTGAACTAAATGCTGATTACGAACGTGCACGCACGCAACACGCCAACAAAAAAGGTGTGCCAATGCTAACAATCGCAGATGCCAGAAAGAATAAAGTTAAACTTGGCTTCACTGACAATAATGCACCTCTTAAACCAAAATTTATCGGCCGTCGTGTATTAGAAAATATCGATTTAGCGACGATTGCCCAATATATTGATTGGGGTCCGTTTTTCCAAACTTGGGATTTAGCTGGCGCCTTTCCAGCCATTTTAAAAGATCCTGTCGTTGGCGAAACCGCAACAAAATTATTCGCCGATGGCCAATCTTTGTTAAAAAAAATCATTGAAGGTCGTTGGTTGACTGCAAACGGTGTTGTTTCATTATTACCAGCAAACAGTGTAAATGATGATGACATCGAAATTTATACAGATGACACCCGTCAAAAAGTTGCCTTCACTTATTACGGTATGCGTCAGCAAACAGAGAAACCTGTGATTGATGGCGTTGCAAGACCTAACCAATGCTTAGCTGATTTTATTGCCCCTAAAGATTCTGGCATAGCAGACTATATTGGCATGTTTGCTGTTACTGCAGGTTTAGGAATAGAAAAACACCTCAAACGTTTTGAAGAAACTCACGATGACTTTAATAGCATCATGTTGAAATCTCTTGCAGACAGATTAGCAGAAGCCTTTGCTGAATATTTACACGAACGTGTAAGAACTGATTTTTGGGCTTATGCAACTAACGAAAAACTAAGCAACGAAGAAATGATTGCAGAGAAATACCAAGGCATTCGTCCAGCTCCTGGCTACCCAGCATGTCCTGACCATACTGTTAAAGCAGATATGTTCAACATCATGCAAGCCACCGAAATTGGCATGGAACTCACGGATTCCTACGCCATGAATCCTGCTGCCGCCGTCTCTGGTTTTTACTTTGCTCATCCTGAAGCAAAATACTTCAGCGTTGATAAAATTGGTGAAGATCAACTCACGGAAATGTCTGCACGTCGCGGCATGAACAAAGAAGAATTAGCCCGTTGGTTAGCGCCTAATTTAGGATAAAAAATGCACATTCATATTCTTGGAATTTGCGGCACCTTTATGGGTGGCATCGCAGTTTTAGCAAAAGAAGCTGGCCATCGCGTAACAGGCTGTGACGCTAATGTTTATCCACCGATGAGCACGCAACTTGAAGCCCAAGGCATTGAGTTGATTGAGGGATTTTACCCTTCGCAAACCAAACTGAATCCTGACGTTTATGTGATTGGCAATGTGGTTTCACGTGGCAATCCTCTCATGGAAGAAATCTTAAACCAAGGATTGCCTTTCATTTCCGGCCCTCAATGGTTAGCAGAAAATATTCTTCACCCACAAGGCGAACAAGCTAAGTGGGTACTTGCGGTTGCAGGCACACATGGCAAAACAACGACCAGTTCAATGTTGTCTTGGATTTTAGAATATGCTGGATTAGCCCCAGGCTTTTTAATTGGCGGTGTTCCACAAAACTTTTCAGTTTCTGCGCGCTTACCTCAAACACCTAAACAAGATAGCAAAAGTACATCGCCTTTCTTTGTGATTGAGGCAGACGAATATGACACTGCATTTTTCGATAAGCGATCAAAATTTGTTCACTATGGTCCACGCACTGCAGTGCTCAATAACCTAGAGTTTGATCACGCAGATATATTTGCAGATTTACATGCCATCGAAACCCAGTTTCATCATTTAGTCCGCACCGTTCCTCAACAAGGCTTAGTCGTTGCCAATGGTAAAGAAAAAAGTTTGCAGCGCGTTATTGACCGAGGCTGTTGGACACCAGTAGAACATTTCGGTAGCAACAAAGATTGGCAAGCAGGTGAAGCCGATAATGATGGTGGTTTTGATGTGCTATTTAAAGGCGAGAAACTAGGTCACGTTCATTGGCAATTATTAGGTGAACACAATCGCATGAATGCGCTTGCAGCATTAGCTGCCGCTCGTCATGTTGGCGTATCTTTAGACGTAGGCATTGCTGCTTTAGGTTTATTCCAAAATGTAAAACGCCGCATGGAATTGCGTGGCATCATCAACGACATTAGCGTTTATGATGACTTTGCTCACCACCCAACAGCTATCACTACAACCGTCGCAGGCTTACGTGCGAAAGTAGGTAAAGCGCGTATCTTGGCAGTGTTGGAGCCGCGCTCTAATACAATGAAATTAGGTGTCATGAAACAAGCATTACCAGCAAGCTTGGTCGAAGCGGATTTAGTATTTTGCTATGGCGCCCATTTAGGCTGGGATGCAAAAGAAGCACTCTCCCCAATTAGCGAGAAATCTGAGGTATACGATGACATCGATACCTTAGTAAATGATCTAGTAAAAATAGCAAAAGCTGGCGATCAAATATTGGTGATGAGCAATGGTAGTTTTGGTGGCATCCATCAAAAACTACTTATAAAACTTGCATCATAGTTCTACTCATAAAAGTATAGGCATTCCTTTGAAATTTTCCATTTTCAAACAGTCGCCGTTTTTTTATTTTGCATTAATTTTTTCTGCGGTTTTACACCTACTACTTATCATTGGCTTGCAGTTCGATGTTCATCCATCCAAATTATTCAAAGACCATGCACCATCCTTAGATGTTGTTTTAGTTAACAACAAAACAAAAACGGCGCCCACTCAATCTGAAATATTGGCGCAAACCAATCTCAATCGAGGTGGCAATACCGAAGCCGATAAAAAAATGTCATCGGCGCTACCAAATCAAAACAACAAGCCGAATCAACAAGCGGATATTGCACTTAAAAAATTATCAAGAGTTGCTGCAAAAACTGAGGCTGAAGCAAGCAATAAACAAAATCAAGTTAAAGCATTAGAAAAAGAAGCGCAGTCGCTCATGAAGCAAGTACAATCAACCCATGTCATTGAGTCAGGTCAAAATACTACTGCAAAATCTCACACTGAAAACACGCCACCATCAACTCAAAAACCACATTTAAATCTAGCGGACTTGATAGATAGCAGTGCAGAAATTGCAAAGTCAGAAGCCCAAATTGCCAAGCAGCAAGAAGACTATCAAAAGCGGCCAAAGCGAAAATCGATTGGCATCCGAACACAAGAGTATAAGTTCGCAACTTACATGGAAGCGTGGCGATTAAAAGTTGAAAAAATTGGTAATCTTAATTACCCAGAAGCTGCCAAAGAACAGAAACTATATGGTCAATTACAAATGGCCGTTTACATTAAAGCAGATGGTAGTTTAGAAAAAATAGAAATAAAACGTAGCTCAGGTTCTCCAGTTTTAGATGCGGCAGCAAAGCGAATTGTTGAAATGGCGGCGCCTTATGCGGCATTTCCAGAAGACATCCGCAAGGACGTCGATATTATTGACATTACAAGAACTTGGACTTTTACTAAAGATGATAGCCTCACCACAAAAGGCACGGAGTAATTATGGAAAATAACAACTACTACCAACATCATGTATTTTTCTGTCTGAATCAACGTGAAGACGGATCCCAGTGTTGCACTGACTTTGGTGCTGAAGCAGCGTTTGACCACATGAAATCATCTGTTAAAAAACTTAATCTGAACGGTAAAAATAAAGTGCGGATTAATCGTGCTGGATGCTTAGATCGATGCGGTGAAGGTCCATTGATGGTGGTTTATCCCGAAGCCATTTGGTATACGTTTGTAGACAACGACGATATTGATGAAATTATTAGTTCACACTTACAGCAAGGAAAAGTGGTCGAGCGCCTACAAATTAAATAAATCTAATTAGTAGTAATTGCCTTAGCAATTTTTGTGATGAGCAACTCTTTCAGAGTCTCAATTTTTGCAGGATTAGATGCTCTTTGAACTTCACTCCATATCGTTTCTGGAAAGTGAACATCTGTTTTGAATCGCGGAATAACATGCCAATGAATATGTGGTGTTTTATTTCCCAAGCTTGCCAAGTTAATCTTTTCAGGCTGTAACACGTCACGCAAAACACGCTCCACGACGAACGTCACATTCATTAATCGGGCTCGTTCTTCAGCAGGCAAATCTGTCATTTCTTTAATATGCTTATTAAGAATCACACGGCAAAATCCAATGTAATTTTTATCATCAACCAACACAACCCGACAAAAATCATCTTGCCAAATAACTTCACCGCCGGGTGAATGACAAAAAACACAATCTTGCTGAGCCATTATATTTTCACCGCTTTTCCTGTTGCAGCGGATTCAAGCGTAGCTACAATCGCTTTGCAGTTTTTCTTAGCATCATCAAAACTCAGCTGTGGTGATATATCATTAAGCACACAATCACTAAAGTGTTCAATTTCAAGATTGAAGTGATTGCTTGCAGGATAAATCTCTTCTGCTTTACGGCCATCTTCTGACCACCAGCTAATCATCGGCACGTCATTAGTCCCTGGCAACTGCCAAACGGTGTGGCATTTCAAACCGCCCTTAGTCCCAATTAAAGTGTATTCGGACTGGCGGCTGCATTCAAAACTGGTATCAAAATGGCCACGCTTGCCATCACCAAAATCAATCACACCACTGGTAGTGATATCAGCACCAGTGTCTGCATATTTTGCCATTGCACTGACACTAATCGGATCAACATCAAAACAATGACGTAGAGTGTGAATCGCATAAGGACCAATATCCCACATTGCGCCACCACCCAAATCAGTATCATTAGCCAAACGATACATACGTGCTGGCCGCATCATAAATGAATAACTCGCCTTAGCAAAACGTACTTCACCAATCACACCCGAGGCGATAATTTCTTTTACACGTTGATGTTGTGGATGGAAGCGATACATAAAGCCTTCCATCACTTTGACCTGATGTTTCTTTGCAGCAATCTCAATTGCTTCAATATCGGCTACCGTAATCGCCATTGGCTTTTCTATTAACACATGCTTACCAGCAGCAATCGCTTTCAATGCCCACTCCGCATGTTCATGGTTGGCAAGCGGAATATAAACCGCCTGTACATGAGCATCCGCTAGCAAATCTTCTAGCGCATCATAGGTTTTTACTCCTGAAATTTTTGGAGCATATTTGGCGAGTGTTTCAGCAGCGGCACCTGGACGACGGCTGGCAATCGCAACCAATTCAGAATTGGGAGCCTCAACGATTGCTGGTAATAAACGCTCGTTAACGCGTGCAGCCCCTAAAATTCCCCAACTTAATTTACTCATGAAACCCCCATTTAAACACCAGCAGCATGTGCTTGCGTATCAGCATGATAAGAACTACGCACCATAGGACCACATGCCGCATGAGTGAAGCCCATCGCCAATGCCTCTTGTTCAAACTGGACGAAACGTTCAGGTGTCACAAAACGCATAACAGGCAAATGATGCTGACTAGGCTGTAAATACTGACCCAAAGTCAACATGGTCACACCATGTGCACGCAAATCACGCATCACTTCTAAAATCTCTTCATCCGTTTCCCCTAGACCCAACATCAAACCTGATTTAGTTGGAACTTCCGGATGTAACTGACCGAATACTTTAAGTAAATCTAATGAGTTTTGATAATCAGCGCCTGGTCGTGCTTGTTTGTATAAACGCGGCACCGTTTCCAAATTATGATTCATCACATCAGGTGGTGAGACTTTTAAAATCTCGACTGCGGTTTCTAAACGTCCACGAAAATCTGGCACTAAAACTTCAATTTTAATTTCAGGAGACAAAGCTCTCGTTTCACGAATGCAATCAACAAAATGCTGAGCGCCACCGTCCATTAAGTCATCACGATCAACGCTGGTGATCACCACATAACGCAAGCGCATTTGCGCAATTGTAGCGGCAAGACTTTTGGGCTCGTTCACATCAGGCGGTAAAGGCTTACCATGTGAAACATCACAGAAAGGACAACGACGTGTACAAATATCACCCAAAATCATAAAGGTTGCTGTACCGTTACTAAAACATTCTCCAATATTTGGACAGGAGGCTTCTTCGCAAACCGTATGCAACTTGTTTTCACGAAGTACTTGTTTGATTTCTTGAAAACGTGCACTGTCAGGCACCTTCATTCTTATCCACTCAGGCTTACGCATTGCTGGTTGGGGAATAATTTTAATAGGAATACGCGCCGTCTTTTCTTGGCTTGTCTCTTTAACGCCTGCTACTTTAGCTGGCCGTCTATTTTCAATTGGCTTAGTCACTTGTTCCGTCATCATGCTTCAATCATTTGATTAATAGTTTAACGATTTTGTCAGGTATTTTAACAGCTTTGACTCGATTTCAGTCTGTGACAACGTCACTCCCAAATCTTTTAATTGTGTTACTTCCAATCCTTTATATCCGCAAGGATCAATGGCATTAAATGGGCTTAAATCCATATGCACATTAAGTGAAAGGCCGTGATAACAACATTGATTTTTCAATCGCAAACCGACCGAGGCAATTTTTTTATCTTGCACATAAACCCCTGGTGCATGTGCGCGTGAAGATGAATCAATATTAAATTCCGCTAACAATCTCACCACGGAATTTTCAAGCGCACTCACCAGTTGCCTGACATTGATACCTTTACGCTGCAAATCAATCAAGACATAAATTACTATCTGACCTGGACCATGATAAGTAATCTTGCCTCCCCTATCTGTATTTACAACAGGAATGTCTGCGCGCGATGGCATACGCACATCTTTACGATTTAAACCTAGCGTATAAACAGGAGGGTGTTCAGTAATCCAAAGTTGATCTGGGGTTTGATGGTCACGAACACTTGTGAAATCTTGCATAGCGCGCCAAGTTGTTTCAAACTCGGTGCGCCCAAGATACTTAATAACTATTGATTGCGTCAAATTACAACACGTATTTTGATAATGGATGGGAAGTTAGCGCACGATAGATATCGTCCAATTGCGCTCTTGAAGTGGCATGAACAGTACACGTTAAACTAATAAAGCGACCGCCAGTGCTAGCACGCATATCCACTTTTGAAGCATCAAAAGTAGGATCAATCGCTTTAATCACTTCAACCATTGTCGCAGCAAAAGCATCACTCGTTTCACCCATGACTTTGATTGGAAAGTCACAAGGAAACTCTAATAAATTTTCTTCTGTAATGTTCTCTGCCATCTTCATCTTATTATCTAGTTAAAGATTAATTTAATGCTATCAATTGCTCGACCAAAAACGCCAGCCAATGGCACTGCTTTTGCCGCGACTAATTTGCGCTCGTCAATCACTTTACCATCTAAAGAAAATTGAATCGTACCGAGTTCTTGGCCTGCAGAAATAGGAGCAATAACACGTTTAGCACTAATAACTTTAGCTTTGACACGCGCATACTCACCTTTAGGCAACATCAGCGCAAGGTCCGTTAAGACGGTGGCATCCACTGTATTGTCAGTGCCTTTATAAACTTTCTGTTGGTTAATCACCTTACCTGCTTTGTAAATCAAATGTGCTTCAAAAAACTGGAAGCCATAATTTAAAAGTTTTTGACTTTCTGTTGCTCGAGCTGCATCCGAAGGTGCGCCTAATACAACAGAAACTAAACGACCATCGCCTCGTTTTGCTGATGAAATTAAGCAATATCCAGCTGACTCAGTATGCCCAGTTTTCATTCCATCCACTGTCGGATCTGACCACAGCAAACGGTTACGATTTGGCTGCGTAATTTTGTTGTATGTATATTCTTTTACAGAATACAAACGCTGATATTGGTCTGGAAAATCACGAATTAATGCAACCGCCAACAATGATAAATCGGCAGCTGTTGTGTAGTGCTCTGGATCAGGCAAACCTGTCGCGTTCATGTAATGGGTATTCACCATGCCAAGACGGGCGGCTTCTTTATTCATTTGTGCAGCGAAAGCTTCTTCAGTGACCGCAATACCTTCTGCCAAAACAATCGACGCATCATTACCAGATTGAATAATCATGCCATGTAATAATTCATCAACTGTAACATTCATCATGTCAGGTGAAACAAACATTTTTGAGCCTTCAACCTTCCAAGCTTTGACGCTGATCGGCAAAGTTTGCGTCAACTGCAAATGTCCATTTTTTAACGCTTTAAAACTTAAGTAAGCCGTCATTAATTTAGTCAATGAAGCAGGCTCAACACGGCCTTGGCTATTTTGCTCAGCCAACACACGACCACCACCTGCGTCTTTAAGTAAATAAGCTTTTACAGTCAACTCAGGTGGCGGAGGGGCTAATTCAGCACTGGCTTGAGTAACAATTAATAAACTTAAGAAAATAGCAAAACAAGAAGATAAATAAGACATATGCACTTTTTAAAATTAAGGTTGAACGATAATGTAAGTATTAAGACCTAGCGAATCTTTAATTTTCATCGCAGCACGATCTGCGTCTGCGCGATTGGCATAAGGACCAATGCGCACACGATATACCCCTTGATTGTACCAGCTATTGACGGGGGCATTTTCGACCAAGTTTTGATCAATAATTTTTTTAGACAACCCGCCCGCATTTTCTGGGAATTTAAAGGCGGCGACTTGCACGAAAATACCCGATTCACTTGCGGTTGCTGTTTCTACGGAAGAATTTGCCGTCACAGGATCTTGAACCAAAGGCTTGATTTCAACATCACCCGTATCTTTTACAGCAGCCACTTTCACCTCGGCTTTGTTTGCAACAAAGCTTTTAGCATCAATCGCTTCGACTTCAACTAAACCACTTCCCTTACCTACGATGCCTAATTTATAAGCTGCCGCGTAAGACAAATCAATCAGGCGATCACTATGAAATGGACCACGATCATTAATTCTCACAATCACTGATTTTTGATTAGTAGGATTAGTCACTCTCACATAGCTTGGCAAAGGCAAAATAGTATGTGCGCCAGTCATGCCATACATATCATAAATTTCACCTGTCGATGTTTGTTGGCCGTGATAACGACGACCGTACCAAGATGCAATCCCGCTTTTCTTATATGGTGTGAATTTCGTCATAGGTGTATATCCATTACCTAAAGCGATATAAGGCTTATTAGCACGAGCTAATAAAGGCTCAACACGAGGAACAGCATCAGGAATAGCATATATATCTGCTGGGGGATTATCGCCTGGACCGTCATCTAAATAATAACCACCACCTTTTTTGGCGCCAGACTGACTAGCAGGCGAAACCGGCGCTGATTGTCGAGTGCTGCTTCCAGCGCAGGCTGCCAAAAAACTGACCATAGCCAACAAAGTGAATAAACGAATCATGATCATGATGAAGCCATTAATGCCTTATGGGTACTGATACTCATAAGGATACCCAAGCCTAATAAAACCGTCACCAATGAAGTGCCGCCGTAACTGATGAATGGGAGGGGTACACCAACCACCGGAAGAATGCCACTTACCATACCAATATTGACAAAAACATAAGTAAAGAAAGTCAGTGTAATACTGCCTGCCAACAGACGGCAAAAAGTATTATGTGCTCTAGAAGCAATCACAAAACCACGAAAAATAATGAGAGAAAATAATACTAAAAGTAAAATATTTCCTAGCAAACCAAACTCTTCGCCAAAGACTGCAAAAATAAAATCGGTGGTTCTTTCAGGTAAGAAATCCAATTGAGACTGAGTTCCATTCAACCAGCCCTTACCAATAAATCCACCAGAACCAAGCGCAATGCTAGCCTGTATAGTGTGATAGCCAGCACCTAAAGGATCTTGTGAAGGGTCAAATAAAATCTCAATTCTTTTACGTTGGTAATCATGCAATAAAGACCAAAAAATAGGGGTCATTACAGCGATCAACCCTGCACCGCCAGCTAAGATTTTCCAGCTAAGTCCAGCCAAATAAATCACGTAAAAACCAGAAGCTAAAATAATTAATGAAGTGCCAAGATCAGGCTGCTTCATTACCAAGCCAACTGGTACGACTAACATTAATGCTGCAATTGCATAATCAGCTGATCGCAAATCAGCCTCGCGTCTTGCAAAATACCAAGCGAGCATCATTGGCATCCCGACCTTCATTAATTCGGAAGGTTGAATACGAGCAAAACCAAGATTTAACCATCGCCTTGCGCCGTGACTAATTTCACCAAATAAAGCTACGCCCAAGAGCAACAGTAATCCAAATATAAACAACGGAAGCGCCATGCGCTCTAACCAATGCGGACTGATATTTGCGACAATCCACATTAATGTTAAAGCAACCATCATATTGCTAAATTGGGATATGACCCTCGACCAATCTTGACCAGAGGCACTATAGATTACAAACAAGCCAATAATACAGGCGAAGAAAATACATCCCATTAAAAATGAGTCTATACGCCTTGAAAGGTTGTTCATAAAATCGCTAATCATGTAACTCTTCCTCAACCACTCCTGTCGGTTTTTTAGTGGACGACTCTACAATATCAGCAGGTAGCTTACCTAATAAATAGTAGTCCATTACTTTACGAGCAATAGGACCAGCAGCAGAACCCCCATGACCACCGTTTTCAACAATGACTGCAAGTGCAATTGTTGGGTTTTCTGCCGGTGCATAAGCAACAAATAATGCATGGTCACGATGACGCTCATCCAAAGCACCTGCGTTATATTTGGCGCCTTGTTTAATCCCAACCACTTGGGCTGTTCCAGTTTTGGCGGCAATATCATAACCAGCACCAGCACCAACGCTTGCGGCAGTCCCCCCTGGACGGGTCACATCTATCATTCCCGCACGAACCAATGCAATATTTTCAGGCTTCAAGCGAACTTCATCTTGCTTCATTGGTGGAATATGGAACATTCCACCTGTGCCATTGTTTTTCTGAATGGACTTGACGAGGTGAGGCCTCATCGCCACACCATTATTTGCAAGTACTGCTGTTGCTTGTGCCAATTGCATTGGCGTCACCAAGGTATAACCCTGTCCAATACCTACAATCACTGTTTCACCCGGATACCACTTTTGCTTCCAACGTCGATTCTTCCACTCAGGTGTTGGTAACAGCCCCCCAATCTCGCCCGTTAAATCAATTCCACTTTTTTTACCAAAGCCGAAATGGCTGACGAAGCCTGTGAGTTTTTCAATTCCCAAATCTAAAGCCAATCCGTAAAAAAAGGTATCACATGAAACCGTGATTGCCTTTTGAATTCCAACTTGACCATGTCCTTCAGGTTTCCAATCACGGTAGCGATGAGAACTGCCAGCCAATGTATAAAAGCCTGGGTCACTTAAACTATAAGGTGGATGACGCTTGCCATCTTCTAAGCCAGCCATTGCCACAAAAGGTTTAAACGTTGACCCAGGTGGATAAATGCCTCGAATAGGACGGTTAATTAGTGGACGATCCAAAGAACCATTCAACATCTTCCAGGTTTCAGCATCAATTCCATCCACAAATAAATTAGGATCAAAAGTAGGCATGCTGACATATGCCAAGACCTCGCCATTTTTAGGATTGATCGCGACCAACGCGCCTCGACGACTTCCAAAAGCCTTTTCAGCAATTTCTTGAATCTTTGAATCAACGGATAAAACTAAGTTGTCACCAGGCACTGGTGCTGTGCTAGATAATACTCGCACGGCCTGACCGTCAGCATCCACTTCAACTTGTTGAAATCCTGTTTGTCCATGAAGAACTGATTCATAGAATTGTTCTATACCACCCTTTCCAATATGATCCGAACCTTTGTAATTACCCAAGTCCCCAGAAGCATCTAAATTTTTAATATCGCTCTCATTAATTCGCCCAATATAACCAATCATATGAGAACCCATACCATTTTGAGGATAACTCCTAAATAGTCGAGATCGGATTTCTACGCCCGGAAATTGGTAGCGATTTACCGCAAACTTAGCAGCTTCCTGCTCATTCAAGTGAGTGCGTATTGGAACACTTTCAAAGTTATGAGTCTGTGCTCTTAGCTTTTTAAATTGCTTGCGATCTTCGTTACTAACTTCCATCATTTGGCTAATACGATTAATCGTATCTTCCACGTTACCTGCTTTTGAAGGCGTAATCTCCAAGGTATACACAAAAAAATTATGCGCAAGAACAACGCCGTTACGATCTAAAATTAGGCCGCGATTGGGGACTGTCGGAACAAGAGATATACGGTTATTTTCTGCCAAAGTATGGAAGTAATCGTATTTACCAATCTGCAAGAAGAAAAAACGAAATAACAAAATTGCAAAGCAGAAAAGAACAATGAAGCCAGCAACACTCAAACGTAACTTGAAGTGATGATGTTCTAAAGAATGATTTCTGAGTTCACGTCGCAATAACATATTAAAAGTTAATGTCTAGCACGAGGTGAGAAGAATCTAACAATGACAAAATGCCAAAATAAAACACTACTGAGACATGAAAGGAAGAAGTAATATCCTGGATTTTCAGCCCCTGAAAAAAGTTTTAACACAAAGAGCGCGAGCTGATTAACTAACAGAAGTAAAAATACATAACTTGTCTGCTGTAAATCTGTAAATAAAATGAGGCGGCGTTGATAAACAACTGCAAGAAAAGCAGTAATCGCATATGCCAAAGCATTCTGACCAAATAAACTACCACTCGACAAATCAATCGCCAAGCCTGCAATCCATGCAAGGCCAATATTACAATGCTGCGGGGCACGTAACATCCAAAAAAGCAATGCCAGCAAGACAAAATCTGGTCGCAAATACAAGCCCCAACCAGACCATGGGAATAATTGCAAAACTAAAGCTGCCAATAAGGAGGCATATATCATCCTGCGTTTAATGACCGGCATTTTTCTTCACGCTTTGTTTGGTTTTCTGATTCTTTGAAACTTTACTTGATTGCTCTTCTTCACGAGCCTTGGCTACCTCTTCGTTAACAGCAGTTTTATGATCCAAATCTAATAAAAGTACCTGACGGAAATTTTGCACACCCGCAATCGGCAATGCAACAATAGTTGCAAAAGGAGAACCTGAAGAGACTTTAACGCTAGTTACTTTTGCAACACCTAGCCCTTGAGGGTAAACACCATCAATACCAGAAGTCACTAAACGGTCGCCGACTTGAATATCAACGTTGGCGGGCAAGTAAGGAAGATTAATTCCATACTCCCTTCCCCCACCAAAGGCGATTGCACGCAAACCGCTTCGTTCAACCTGCACTGGAATTGATAAATCGTGATCAGTTAATAAAGTAACTTCACTGGTATGCGGATAAACCCTAGTGACCTGCCCTAAAACACCATTAGCATCAACTACCGCCTGTCCAGCTTGTATCTCCTTATCGGCACCAATGTTCACAATGACTTTATGAGTGAATGGATCCAATCCCAAGTGCATAATTTCTGCCATTTTAGTAGGACGAATTGTTGTTTTTGAAGCATCGAATAAGGAACGCAAATGTTCATTCTCAGCCTGCAAAGTTTTTAATTCCTGTAATGCTGCCCCATTAACTAAAGCTTGCGAGTTTAAACGTTTCACTTCGGCACGAAGATTGGCTTGAGAAGTAAAGAAATCGGAAAGATCGTTATACAAAACGACCGGACGATTCGCCAGCCATTGGAAAGGAGAAAGAAGACTAACGGCACTTTGACGAACTTCAGTAAGGTAGCTAAAGCGCGCATCAGAAGCGATTAACAATAATGAAAGCGTAGCAAACATAATCAGCCTAGCAAAAGCACTAGGGCCGCGAACAAAAAACTTTGGCGACTGCTGATATTCCATTAAGCCCTGTTCTGTTTACCTTATTAAAACAAACTAATTAAAAAAATTGCCGGCCTGAAATTTCAAAGGCCAGCAATCCTGAGATGCAAAAGCTGCTTTAGAAATTATTCTTCAGCAAAAATACTTCCTAAACGATCAATCTCTTCTAAGGCACGGCCACAACCACGAGCGACACAAGTTAATGGATCCTCAGCCACCAAAACAGGGAGGCCAGTTTCTTCCATAATGAGACGATCTAGATTATGTAATAACGCACCGCCCCCAGTAAGTACCATGCCCTTTTCAGCAATATCGGCGCCTAGTTCTGGTGGCGTTTGTTCAAGTGCAGATTTAACAGCGCCGACAATTGCATTTAAAGGCTCAGTTAAGGCCTCTAAAATTTCATTGCTTGAAATTGTAAATTTGCGTGGCAATCCTTCTGCTAAGTTACGGCCAGTGACTTCCATTTCTAGCACTTCACTACCAGGGAACGCTGAACCGATTTTCTTTTTAATTAATTCAGCTGTTGGCTCAGAAATTTGCATGCCATAGTTACGGCGAATGTAATCAATAATCGCTTGATCAAACTTATCACCACCAACACGTTCAGATTTAGCGTAAACAATACCGCCAAGAGAAATCACGCCAACCTCAGTTGTACCACCGCCAATATCTACCACCATAGAGCCTGTTGCATCTGCCACAGGCATATTGGCACCAATCGCTGCAGCCATTGGCTCTTCAATTAAATAAACTTTACGTGCACCAGCGCCAAGTGCTGATTCACGAATCGCACGACGCTCAACTTGAGTAGATCCTACAGGCACACAAATAATGATGCGCGGATTAGGAGAGAACATACGTGATTCGTGAATCTTACGAATAAAATACTTAAGCATTTGCTCAGTAATAGTAAAGTCAGCAATCACGCCATCTTTCATTGGGCGAATTGCGCTAATGTTTGCCGGCGCTCTTCCCAACATACCTTTAGCTTCTGCACCAACGGCTAATAAAGTCTTTTTGCCGTTAGGGCCACCTTCTTGGCGAATCGCAACCACTGATGGCTCATCAAGAACAACGCCTTTGCCACGTACGTAAATCAGGGTATTTGCTGTACCTAAGTCGATAGCAATATCATTTGAGAAGTAACTATTGAAGAATCCAAACATGGTCTTTATATCCCGAGCAACGTAATAATTAATGTAAGAGTCAGCGACGAATTAGATGTCGCATAAAATCAAGTTATAATACCTGATATCCAAACAAATTTTAAGATTTGAGAAGAGAAATGTCACTTAACAGTGCAGATATTAAACGTATTGCCCATTTGGCACGCATTGAAGTCAGCGATGCTGAAGCGGATGCAACACTTACTAAGCTCACAGGTATTCTTGGCCTCATCGAACAAATGCAAGCGGTAGACACCAACGGCATTGTTCCCATGTCGCATTCACAAGACGTAACTCAACGTCTGCGTGATGACGTCGTCACAGAAACCAACCAACGTGAACTGTTCCAATCAATCGCTCCAGCGGTTGAAGATGGTTTGTACCTCGTTCCTAAAGTCATCGAATAGTAATCAAATGATTAATAAAAGCTTAAAACAACTTGGTGCGATGCTCCAAGCCAAAGAAATTTCTAGCGTTGAACTCACGCAAGAGTACTTGAATCGCATTGACAGGCTTAATCCTGAAATTAATGCCTTCATTACGCTAGATAAAGACAAAACTCTTGCCCAAGCAAAAAATGCAGATGCCATGTTAGCGGCAGGCAAAGCCTCAGCATTGACCGGCCTACCAATTGCTCAAAAAGATATTTTTGTAGCGAAAGGCTGGCGCACGACTTGCGGCTCAAAAATGCTCGAGACTTTTATTGGACCCTATGATGCAGACATTATTGAACGCTTTGATGGCGTAGGCGCTGTCAATTTAGGAAAAACTAATATGGATGAATTCGCGATGGGTTCATCTAACGAGACCAGCTATTTCGGAAAAGTTCAAAATCCATGGGATAGAAGTCGCGTCCCCGGTGGCAGTTCCGGTGGTAGCGCAGCTGCAGTTGCAGCGCGCTTGTGTGCAGCAGCAACAGGTACTGACACTGGCGGCTCAATTCGCCAACCTGCTTCTTTATGCGGGCTTTCAGGTCTTAAACCAACTTACGGTCTTGCTTCTCGTTTCGGCATGATTGCGTTTGCATCATCCCTAGACCAGTCCGGCCCAATGGCAAAATCGTGTGAAGATATGGCGCTGATGATGAACGTCATCACAGGGTTCGATAAACGTGACTCCACCAGCTTAAATCGTGAAAAAGAAGACTACACTCGCGACCTGAACAAACCGCTAGCAGGCTTAAAAGTGGGCTTACCAAAAGAATATTTTGCTGAAGGCTTGGGTGCAGACGTTGCCACAGTGGTACAAGAAGCGATTGCTGAGTATAAGAAATTAGGCGCTGAAATTGTTGATATAAGCTTGCCGAATACTATGCTGTCTATTCCTGTTTATTACGTACTTGCACCAGCCGAAGCCTCAAGTAACTTATCTCGCTTTGACGGTGTACGCTATGGTCACCGTGCCAAAGAGTATGGTGATTTAATGGACATGTACTGCAAGAGCAGGGCAGAAGGTTTCGGTGCTGAAGTTAAACGTCGTATTTTAATTGGCACTTATGTATTAAGCGCTGGCTATTACGATGCTTACTATTTAAAAGCACAACAAATACGCCGACTAATTGCACAAGATTTTGAAAATGCATTCAAACAATGCGACATCATCATGGGACCGACTGCACCATCAACTGCATTTAAAGCAGGTGAAAAAGCGGATGACCCAGTTTCGATGTATCTACAAGACATCTTCACCATTGCGGTCAACTTAGCAGGCTTGCCAGGCATGAGCATTCCAGCTGGATTCGCGCCAAGTGCAGATGGTAAAAAGCTACCAGTTGGGTTACAAATTATCGGTAATTATTTTGATGAAGCACGCATGCTTAATGCAGGCCATGCTTATCAACAAGTCACAGATTGGCACACACAAATGCCAGAGGGAATTGAATAATGGAATGGGAAGTTGTCATTGGGCTGGAAACACATACCCAGCTACAAACCAAAACTAAAATTTTTAGCGGTGCTTCGACTGAATTCGGTTCAGAGCCTAATACACAAGCCTGTGTAGTGAGCTTAGCTTTGCCTGGCGTGCTCCCTGTTTTAAATAGAGAAGCAGTGAAATGCGCGATTAAATTCGGCTTGGCGGTAAACGCTGATATTGCACCACGCTCAGTATTCGCACGTAAGAATTACTTTTATCCTGACCTACCTAAAGGCTATCAAATCAGCCAATACGAACTACCAGTCGTCGGTAAAGGTAGCATGACGATTCAAGTTGGCACTGGTGATAAGGCTTACGAAAAAGTCATCAACATTACCCGCGCTCACTTAGAAGAAGATGCGGGAAAGTCTGTGCACGGCGCGCAAGAAGGCATGTCAGGCATCGACTTAAACCGTGCTGGTACACCACTGCTCGAAATCGTGACAGAACCAGATATGCGCTCAGCAGCTGAAGCTGTCGCTTACGCTAAAAAACTACATGATTTAGTGCAATGGATAGGCATTTGCGATGGCAACATGCAAGAAGGCAGTTTCCGCTGTGACGTCAACGTCTCAGTCCGCCCAAAAGGCTCTGACAAACTTGGCACACGCCGCGAAATTAAAAACTTAAACTCATTTAAGTTCATGCAACAAGCGATTGAGTACGAAACACAATGGCAAATCGAAACGTTGGAAGATGGCGGTACGATTCAACAAGCTACTGTTCTATTTAACCCAGATACTGGCGAAACACGTGCCATGCGCAGCAAAGAAGAAGCAAATGATTACCGCTACTTCCCAGATCCTGACTTATTGCCACTCGCTATCTCAGAAAACGACATCAGCACCGTTAAAGCCGATATGCCTGAATTGCCAGAAGCCAT
>JACCEE012536653.1_pt1 | contig 21974 bp, 27 predicted proteins | sample 7449931 | NCBI WGS metagenome assembly JACCEE01 (sample SAMN15323457, study PRJNA562643) | freshwater metagenome | isolation source: river surface water | place: USA:Blue River Watershed | collected 2017-08-19 | reverse complement strand
TTTGCGGCTGCGGTTCCGTCGGAAACTCCGGCGAGTTTGTTGATCTCAGCGGTGGTGACCAACGCCCCATCTAGTTTGTTAAGCTCGGCGGCGTCTGCTGTGACTGCAACGCCAGCGATTTGGAAAGCTCCTGTAATGTCGAGCGTCCCCGAAAACGTCTTTGTCCCCTTGACCGTTTGGGGGCGGTTGGCGGTCGTGACCATCCCGTCCGCGGTCGCGGTTCCTTCCCCGCCGACGACGATGACGTCTCCGGTCGATTTTTTGATTAGAAGCTGGTTATCGAACTCTTGGAACAGAGGTTCGGCGGTCACTAGGGTCACTCCGTCGACTCCTGTCGAGGTGATGCGGCGTTTAAGTTGGATCGTGTTTGGCATGGCTGCGATTGGTTAGACTTGGCCGCCATCTACTTTGGCGGCGAGAACTGGGAAATCTGCGTAAACTGTCGCCCCTCCGATGACGCCGACGACGTTTCCGTCGACCGGAGTTCCGCCGATGACGCCACCGGCTCCGATGTTGGCACGGGCTTGGGTCTGCTGTGGGCCGGTGAGCGATTGCGGCGTGAATAGGACGGCGGCGGCTGCGATGTTTGTGGAGTCGAAAAACGGGAGGCTGACCGGCTGCGAGGCGCGGCGGTTGGTGTTTTCGACCCGCCACCGGAGAGCGCGGGTTGTGGTGAGGTTGCCATTGTAAGTCCACGCGATTTCCGCTTGCAGCGTCACGGATGGCTGATCCTTGACGGTTTCGTCGCCTCCCGCGTCGAGCACGGTCACCCCGTAGCTAGAGGAGCGCGGGTGCGGCGGAATCCGTTGTCCTGGCGTCGATGCTGTCGCGGTTACAATGTCGGCTGCGGATGAGGCGGTGAAAGCGGCGTCGGCTTCAAGGGCTGCGGCGATTTTGGCGGCGATGTCGGAAGCGTTTTCGGTTCCGAGAACGGAAACTTTGAGAAGGCGTCCGGATTCCGGAGCTAGGGGTGGCTCGGTTGGAACGAGTCCGTCGACGCCAAACCAAACGCGAACGGCTCCGGCATCGTCGGCGAGGTCGAAATAGGAGCGGGTTGCGGTTGTAGCGGTTGTTTGGATGGCTACACGCTCGGCGACGTCGAACGGGTCGATGCCTAGCAACCGGTCGATTCCTCCGGATGCGGTGTTGAGGGTGGCGCGATAATCGATGGATGAGCCGGAGGCCGTCCGCGTCCAACTTGCGAAACTGAGGAGAGCGTTGGCGTCGAAATCTCCCTTTGGTTTTACCGTCAACCGGAGGCCATTGGTTGATCCCATGTCGACCGTTGATGCGCTCGAAATCGTGTTGCGAAACTCGATTTGTGTGGGGATAACGTCCCCGTTGCGGTGGAGCACCTCTTGGTCGTCGCTTCGGCGGAGGCCGGAGACGTAGACGAGGCCGGAATCTAGGGCGACGGAGAGGAGCATCCTGCGTCGGATTGTAGGGGTTCAACGCGGCTTGTCATCAGATGATTGCTGGAATGTGGTTGATGACGTGTTGCTGGACGTTGAGCGACCCGCCGACGAGGTTAACGGTTGCGATGAGGGCTTTGTAGTGGATGCCAGTCCCGCTGATGTCAACGATTTCGAACGGCTCGGAAACAGGCTCTTTGTCTACGACGACTCCCGTAACGCCTCCGGCTGTTTCGTCATCAATGTCGAGAGTCCAGGAGACGACGATGCGCGAGTTGACGGAGATGGATAGCGGTTTTTTTGCTTCTGAAAATGCTTCTCTTCCTCCGACTGTCCCCCAATAAACCTCAACGACGTCCGAATCGCCACCGATTGGTTGGACCTTAAACGGGTGCGAGCGGACTGCTGGCGAACCTGGCACGGTGTTACCCTGTTTGAAACGCAGGATTTGGCCGCGTGGGGTGTGGTCGACCAAAACTTGCGGCGTTGATTGGACGCGAAGGCGCGGGAGGTAATCGATGATCTCGTTGATTACTTTTGCGAGCGTTCCTCCGCTCTTTAATCGTGGGATTATCATTCTTCTGGTTGTGGTTCTGGACAGGGTTCTGGCTGCGGACGATTCACCTCTTGAGTTGCGTAAAAACCAGCGGCGGAGAATGGTTTTTCATATTGGGCCGTACCTGGAAAAAAGAAAAGCGTCTGCGGCGGCTTGTAAACGTCGAGGGGGTGTCCCTCTTGCGCCCAGGTGTCGTCGTTCTCTTCGGTTGTCGTGATGATTTCGAACTCCTGTTCGTTGCAAGTCTGTTGGCTTTTGCCGTACTCGATATAGTGTCTCCAGAGGAATGGCTGAGAGTCCCTCTGTTTGATGTAGAATCCCCCTTGGTACCAAGGGTAGAAAGGTTGATTGGACGCGGTGTTGGGTTCGCTGGGGTCGTAGTCGCAATTTTGCTGAAAAACGTGAGCGCGAACTACAAGTTCGGTCGTTGAACCGAGAAAAGAAGAGTCTAGATAGCCTCCGTCATAAAAAGAAGGTTGGTCGACATACTCGTCCATCGCGACGGCGTCTCTTGGGTTGAATGATCCCTCGGCGTCGGTTTGCTCGTAAGCGTTAAAAAAGAACGCGGAGATGTCGTATTTTTGTTCACGCCTGATGCAACGCAAAACGGGCAAGCGGATTTCGGTGTTTAGGACGCCACCGGCTGCGATGACATCATCCACGCTGATGCGTTGCTCCTGCTCATTCCACTCTTCGACTAGCTCCGTCGGCACTAGCCATCGTTCCGGTCTGCCGGTGTAGTAGGTATACGGGCCTTCCATTGCGATTTGAGAAGTTGCACCATTTGATCCGGCGTTACGGAGGAGCGCATAGGTTGGTTTTCCGGTTGCATTGTACGGTGCATAAAATGCGCCGTATTTTCTTACTGGCGTCGAGTTGTCGATAGGGTTGCAGTCTGGGTCGAGTGCTCCGGTCACCGCGTTTGCAAATATGTGTTCGGACGCGTAAACTTTGACCTTAAAAATGGCGACGACATCATGGTTCGGGCCGGTGAGTTTGTGGCCCATCATTGTTTCATCTTCGTCGATAAATGGGGCGGTGAACCCAAAAGGGGTTAGCCAATACGGGACTTTGACGTAGGTTTCTTTTGGGGCTGCTGGGTCTGGATTTTCTGGAATGTAGAGCGGATTCCAAAGCTTGTCCGTTTGCTCTTCGGTTTCAACCTGCTCCCACATTGAAAAGGTCGTCCCGTCGAACATTTGCCACGGGTTGGTTTCCATGTCCCCTCCAATGCGTGTAAGGGTGAAAACCACGGTTGCGCCCCAGAATCCGGAGACAACATTGGCCACGGCGATTGAACTGTTGAAAGTGAGGTTTTCTTCGGGAATGGTTGGGAGAGTGGTGACCTCGTTGACGTCTTGTCCGGAAAACAATTTGGTCATCCTCCAAATCCGCGGTCGGTTGTCATAGACTGATTCTTCGCGGGCAGGAAATAGTCCGTAAGGGGCGTGAATTTGAAATTTACCGATAAGGATTGGCTCCCCGAATGCGTCCTCTCCCTCCTCCGACTCAACGAAATGACGGGCGAGGAAGCATTTTTTGCTCTTGGTTTCTGCTGCGATCAAACGCGTGCCAGTTGGGGTTTCGTTGGCTTTAACGTCGGGGCTTGATTGGATCCGCAGCCGAACCAGTTCGTCGCGGATTCGATTGATTGTGCGAGAAAACGGGTCGTTCGAAATGCTCCCGCGAGGCGTTTTCATGCGTAAAAATAGGGCATCCATCCGCCGGTGCGCGAGGCGTTGGAAGAGGCGAGGCGATAGATTTTGGTGTGTTTGGCTTGCGACCCAAACGGCTCGGAGGTTGCGCCAACCAATAGCCATGAGCTTGCGCCTCCCCAAATTCCAGTCCCTTCTGGGTATTCAATTTTGCCAAGCTTGTCGTCGAAACCCACGTTGCTGTATGCGTCTATCCATTGTACGCGGAGGAGGGTGCCGGAGCCGCTGATGAACTGCTCGTATCCGGCGAATGCTCCGCGAAGCTCAACGAACCGCATGGTTTCGTCTGCGTCGTCGGCTTTTACCCAAACGGCATTTGCAAAATTTGGCTCATCTGGCGTTCCGGCGATTTCTTCGAAATTTGGGTGGGCGGTGATTGGTTCGCGACCGGATTGCGACTCCAAGGAAACTCGTTTGATGTCTGGGTTTGCATAAACCAAAACACGGGTTTCGGTGAGTGTGGCGATGCCCGAGTCCACGTCGAAATTTACAGACCGCGAAAGTATGTTGCGGTCGTTTGCCATCGCTGCAAGCGGTGAAATGGATTCTGCTATCTGTGTTACGGCATTGCCTGTGCCGTAGTAACTTGCGGTTTCGAGGAGGTTTCCCCACTCGTCATAACCTGTTTCGACTTGTCCCAAGACGAGATTGCCGCTTGCGATGAGCCCTTTGTAAACGTGTGCCATTTATGTGGTGTAGATTGTGGAAGGCCAGTTTTGCGAACCGATGAGTTGAGCGTTGATTCTGTATGCGTTCCCGTGCGGCTGCTGGGAAACTGCTGTGCAAAGCCACTCAAATCCGGAGTCATCTGAGAAATCTCCTGCGTCTGGTAGAGCGTAAATTGTTCCTGGAACAAAGTTGGAAACTGTGTCCGACAGCCACTCAACGGACGCAGTCCACTCCGGCGACAGGAAGGAGTCCATCCCCGCGTAGTTTGAATCGTTTTTCCATTGGACAAACGTGTTTATGCCGTTGCGGTTTTCCCAAATGGCGTATGTGGAGTCGGGTTCGGCTGGAGATCCTGCGAGTTCCTCAAATTTATGGTGGGCGGTGATTGGCTCCGTTGTCACCGTTCCTTCGATTGAGATTTGATTGCGAATGAAGGCTCTTCCGCGGTAGGTGGCTTCGGAGATGACGTATTCTTGCGACGCGTATTCTTTGATTTCTCGGCTGGAAGTGCGTCGGAGCGTCGTGCCCCCAAAAGATTTAAGGAATGGCCAGTCGTACCCTGGTGCTCCTCGGAATTGGAAAGTTGCTTCTAAGGCTCCCGACCAATCAACCTGTGCGGAAACGGGAACGGGATCGCCGAATGGTTTGGAGTGGGTGACGGCCATGGTTAGATTGCTTGGACGTTGAGCGACCCTTGAGCGCGGAGAACTTCGGTTTGGCGTTGGATGGATTCGACAACGGGGTCGATTTTTGATCCGACTGGAATCGGCAGAGGGAATTTGGGTGCGACGTCGAAATCGATGCGAGGCGTTGCGAGGCGTTGGCGTTCCTGTCGGATGAAGTCGGCCATCGGCGGGCCTTGAACAGGGCCGAGTTTGGCGAGTTCTGCCTGTCGCTTTTGCTCGGCCTTGGCCTTCTGGAATGCCGGAGAACTGGCGAAACCTCCGGTAAAGGTTCCGGCGGATCGTAGACCAGGCTCTCGGCCTTCAAGGGGAATGATTTCGCTGGAACCTCCTCCGGTGCGGCGTCTGCCTCCTCCGATTCTTTCGAGACTGGTGAACCGTTCCATCCCTCGTCCTCCGGCTGCGCCTCCTTCTTTTGCTGCGGCGGCTCCCTCTTTGGCGGTTAGCTCGGCGGTTTGGCGCAACACTCCGATTTGTTCGCGGGCGGCGACGGTGCTTTTCTTCGCTTCCTCGATGAGGCGAACAAGTTCTAGGCGGGTTTTTTCGTTTTGCTGCTGAAGTCTGACGGTTGCTTCGGTTTGTTTGTTGAATCCGGACTGGAAAATGGCGAGGAGTCCTCCTCCGCCGGTTCCCTCGGCGAATGCGTCGGAGTTTGCCGGTGGAATGATTGCGCCGTTAACCAGCGATTCCTTTGTGTTGTAGGTGATCCGTTTTCCTCCCGCGAAGGTTTCCCTCACTTCTCCTGGTGTGAGTGGTGTTGGGTATCCGGCGGCTTTGGCTGCGGCGATTTCCTGCGCTTGCGCAGGGCTGACCATGCCGCTTGCGAATCCGGTGGGCATTGTTGAGGTGTCCATCCCTGCTCGGCGCATTCCTCCGCCGGTCATGTCGGCGTTTGCGGGGGATAGGAAACTGGGGAGCACCATGTCGAGTGCGCCGGAGATGGCAAAGTCGACTTGCTCCTTTAGGTAGCTTGCGAAACTGTCGGCGGCTCGTTTGAGCGAAGAGCCGACTGGGCCTTCGAACGCGGCTCCGATTTTTGGCGCGGCTTCGATGAGGGTGTTGATGAATGAGTCGGAGACTCGGCCAAGGGCGGCGAAAACGTCCCCCTTTTCGAAAACCTCTTGAATTCCTTGGAGTGTCTGGGCTGCGACCAACTGCACTTCGCCGAATGCGACTTTGGCGGAGGCTGAGAGCACGTCCCATAAGGTTCCGTTGCGAATCGCCCCTTCGATAATTTGGAAGGCTTTCACGCCGGATTCGACGGCGGCGGCGAACTTCGTTTTGAATCCGTCGGAGAACTGAGTGGCTCGTTGGGCTGCGGCGGTAAACGCGTTGCCGATTGAGGTTGCGAGGGGCGCGAATGCGTTGGCGAGGTTGGATGCCAGTTCGATAAGGGGTTTGAGTCCGGTGGAGGCTGCGGTTCCGAGGTTGCGCTTTAGCTCGGCGATTGCGTCTCCTAGGGTTGAAAGTTTGCCGTTTAGCGTTTCACCTTGGGCGGCGGCGGCTCCGGCGAATATGCCGGTGGTGGTGATCTGCTGCAAAGCGTCCACCATTTGCTGCGCGGAAACTCGGCCTTCCGAGAGGGCGCGGGTGAGTCCGGCGTCGTCTAGGTTGAGGCTTTTCTTTAACTGCTCGCCAATCGGAATCCCCCGCTCCAGAAACTGCATGAAGCTTTCGGTTTGGAATCGGCCTGTCGATAGGGTCTTGATGTACGGCTGGAGAATCTCCGAAAGGGGACGGCGTGAACCGGCTGCGACGTCTCCGAGAACGCGGATGGATTCCTTGAGCTGCTCGGCGGGGACGCCTACCGATGCGAGACCGGCTCCGGCGTCGGCGACGTCTTGAAGCTGAAATGATGTGGTGTTGGCGTATTTTCCAAGCTCGGCAACGGCGGAGGCCGCGACGGAGGTGTCTTTGTAGAACGTCGTGAACTGGGCTTGGATGGATTCGAAGCTTCCGGCTTCGGAGATGGCTTCGGAGAAAGTGGTTCCGAGTGAGCGAATGCCTTTGACCGCTAGGTTGAGTCCGGTTTGCAAACCAGCAAACAGGGCTTGTCCTCCGGCGACCGCGGCCACATTGCTCGCGAAAGAGGAGAGTGCGCTTTTGGCTTGGCTGATGCCGGAGGTGAGTCCGGAGATGTTTGCCCCGATGCGGACGGTTGCTGTTGCGGTGCTCATTTGTTTGCTTTGTTGAGGCGGCGGTTGATGACTTTAAGAATGCCCTCCTTCATGTCCTGCACCTCCGCATCCATCACCGTTTGGGTGTATTTGGTTTTTCGAACGAAATCGCCCATGTTCGGGCGAGTGTTTTCGAGTTCTAGGGCGAGGTTATCGGGGTCGGTGCGTTTGCGGATTTTGGATCGTTTGTCGAGGGGCGCGAGGTCGTCGAGCGTTTGTCCGCCCAACTTCCAACTGCGTGCGGCGATGAATCCGGCGGAAGCGCGGCGAGCACCAAGTTCCCGTTTGCGTTCGTCGGTGGTCTGCCGTCCGAGAAAATCCGTGACCAGGCTTTCGCCCCTCAGTTCTTTTACCGACTGCCGGAATTTCGCGATGCTGCTCCGAGTCCGTCCGGCGGCTTTTGAATCTTGGTTCTTCATGGCTCGGAGCCGGAGAACCTTTTTTTTGAGCGCGGCTTCCTTTTTACTGAGCCGGACGGCTTGAGCGGTTTTGATGCGCGACCGGATGCGGATGGCGTTTCCGGGTTTGGCGACTGCTTCGATGGCGCGGAGGATTTTGCCTCGCAGATCGCGATGGCCACGGAACAATCCGAATGAAATCGCCACCGCCTTTTTTTTGAACGCAGCGCGAGCATCCATCCGCGTCTCCTTGACGTAGGCGTTGAAGACGGTTTCCCACTCGCTTGGATCAAGAGAAAAGGAAATCTTCGGGCGGGCCATAGTGCGAGGTTAATCCACGCGGAGGCCGGAGTCGAATGCCATCGGATTCGAGGGCTGCTCGCATGAGTTGGTTTGCATCGTGAAAACTGAGGGCGAGAATCTCAGCAGGTCGCCAACCGTACCTTTCCGCGAAAAAGTGAAGGAAACGGGCGATCACTCCCGCCCCTGCGACTCCCCCAGGCTTTTTGCGTCGGAGTCCTCGATTTCGACTTGAGACTGCATTGCTCGCTCAATCATTTCGCGAATGGATTGGGCGATGTTGCCGATGTCGGACAATGGGATTGAGGGAAGCTTGAGTGCTTCTTGGAGGATGCGGGATTTGTTCCCTGCAACGTAGGCGGAAACGGCTTCGGCGATTTCCTTCTCCGGCGCGGAGTGCAAATAGATGAAGCCGAGAACGTCGGCCATCTTGGTCTCTGTTGCGGTCAGAATCTGGTTGTCGGTTAGCTCGAGGAGCGCGAACGTCTGGAGCGTGAGGGGTCGGCAGTTGACTCCCGCGATGGATTCGCCGGTGTTGGCGGCGGCGGTGATGAGGTGTTGGATGTCGTTGAGCATTGGCTAGGTTATCGGGTTAGGTTTTAGGAGAACTGTTTGAAAATCTTGATGGCGTCGGGCAACTGCTCGGTCGGCGCGTAGAGGATGCCTCGGCGCAGTTTTTGGCGCGTTAGCTCCTGTGTTGCGTGGGTGTACCCTGCCAAGGTGGTTGCGTTTTCGCAGATTGCGACGCCAATGTAGGATTGTTCGGGGTTGGCGGCTTTGCGGACGCGGTTGATTTCGTCGCGCACCTCCAGACAGGCGTGAATGATTTGAAGCTCGGCGAGGATGCGGAAGTCGAGGTTGTCCGGATTTTTCCGGCGTCCCAGCGTGAAGTAGGCGGATGCGATCTGGTCGGCGCGAATGGCGATTTGCGGTTGTCCGCCGAAACCTGTCCACGTTCCTGCTACCTCGAAATGGAATGCGGTGCGGGTGGTTTGTTCGCCGTTTGGAAGTGTCGAGCGTTCGACGGTGACGGGGTTCCGGTGCGGTTCGATTCCGATTGTGGCGAGAGCCACCGCGAGGCGTTGGTTTCCCGTGGTGTAAAAAGATTCAATCATACAAGGTAAGAGCCGGTTTTGATTTAGGAGACGTGGCTTTGGCCCGCCACTTCCGGCAACTCCTCGGGGCTGTTGAGTGTTAGTCGATGGCTTCGTAACTGACGGCTTGGACGTTGGATTTGACCAAGTCTTCGGAGGATTCAATGGCTTCCGAGGATGTCACGAAAACGCTCCCCCCGACGAATCCGGAGATGAGACCTGGGAGAACGGCGGTGTCTCCGACGTTGGGGCTTGTCGCTTGGTACGTTTCGAAATTCACTTCGTCCTTGATGGCGTAGTAGACAACGGCTCCGAACTGTCCGGCTCCGTCGGCGATTTCTTTTTTTGACGACGTTTTGTTGACGCTTGCGGAGGTGATGAGGGTCGGCGAACCGTTGCCAGTTCCGAATTCGACGTCTTCCCCTTTGATAATTGCGGCCATAGTGTGCGAGTGGTTAGGTCAATCCGGCGTAGAAGGTTTTCGAGACGGTCAGTTTGGCGACGTCCTCGGCTGAGAAGGCGCGGTTGACTGAATCGATGAAGGTCGAGGTGTCTGCGGTCGAGCCAATCGTGCCGGAAAACGCTCCGGAAATGTAGCCATCGATGGTCACCTCGGTCTTCATGTTGTAAAGTGCAAGCGACTGGATTTCGCCGTTCGGGCCGGTGATTTCCTTCTGTGCGCTTGATTTTTTAGCGTTGTATTGGGTAACGAGCATTCCGGACTGCGTCTTGGTTGTGCCAAGTGCGCCGTAGCTCAATCCCCCCTTGTGTATGGTTGCCATTGTGGTTTTAGTTGGTTTCTTGAAGTTGGTATGCCCAAATCTTAAACGAAAAAACGTGAACTTCTACCTCGTCCTTGAAGTTTGTGTTTTGCGCCCCCATCACAAAACCGATGCATTTTGCGCTCCCGTTTGAGAACGCTTCGAACCCCTCCTCTCCGCTCGGCGCGTTGAGAAGTGCGGCGGTGATGTTCTGCACGGCGGCTGCTGCCTCCTCGGCGGAGTATTGCGAGCGATTGATGCGGAGGGCGAGCGTTCCGTCGAGAATGAAGACGCGTGATCCGGCGACGAGTTCGCGGGAGTGTTCGACGGCCACGAATGCGGAGAGGGTCTCCTTCACCTCGTCCGTCTGAGAGGTCGTCACCGTGATTCCGGCGACGTCTGGGTCGGAGAGAATCGCGTTAACGATTCCGGCTTCGAGGTCATAGAGAAACGTGCTCATTGGTCTTGCCTCGTTTCAAAAATGAGGATGGGGCTTTCGGGCGTGTCGCGGAGCATCGTCGGGCGGTATTTTTGCCCATTGACCGTGAAGAGGTTTTTTCTTGGGTCACCGGCTTTGCCGAACTCGTCAAAAGTCGTGCGAGAAATGCGGATTGTGAGGTCTCCGCCGATGTTCGTGCCCCCTTCCTCTGGCATAGAAGAGAATTCCGGTTCCGAAACGATTGCCTGTACGGTTTCGCCGTTGAGAAGGACGTCGGCGCCGAACACCGAAACGGAGTGCGCGAAACTGCGAGAGAGTGAGGCTTGGAAAAGGGGGTTCATGCGTAGGCGAGAAACTCAAGGCCGGCGCCTTTAATCTGCGGAAGTTTGCCGGATGCGTCGTAGATTCCCGCTCCTGGTGGGGTCAATGGGGCGGCGGTCACCGGCGGCGGGTTGGTTGCCTTCGGCCCATGCTGGAAATGGCTTTTGGCTAAAACGGCGAGGCCACCAGGCGTCTCCATCCCCGTGTAGCGTTGGACTTGTGAGGTAGGCGGAACCATAAGAAAAAAGGGGAGACGGGGTGTCCCGTCCCCCCTCTAAGGGTGGTCAGATTACCAAGTGATGACTTCGCCCGCGGTCGAGTCGATGATTTTCTCGGCGGTCGACTGGCGAACGCGAACAACGCCGGAGCGGCGGGATTCGTCGCGGTAGGTTTCCACCGTGAACAGATCCGGTGAATCGTCCTTCCACGTCAACGTGCGCCCCGCGCCCCCTGCTTGGAAGTTGCCGGATGCGGTGTTACCAACCCATGCGCGGTTGGACGCCCAGACGAACGTGCCCGAGGGCGATGCGGCTCCGCGCTTGGATGCGTCGTAGGCTGCGGACGCAACCAGAACCTTTTCGATTCCGAGGTTTGCGCCGATTAGCGTCGAATCCACGTTGCGAAGGTCGCCAGTTCCGACGGAGCCAAAAATGAAGCTCTGAACCTTCGCGTTTTTGCGGAGCAGATTGTAAACATCTTGGTTGATGACCAACGTGTTTGCCGAAACTCCCTTTTTGAGGAGTCGGGCGATGGCGTTAAGGATGTCCGAAACCGGATCGGCTCCGGCATCCGTCCATGCGGTTCCGGCTGCGGTCGCGTTGAATGTTCCGGTGTTAAAAATCGCGGAAGCCACGCGGCTTTCGTGCGCCAATTTGATGTTGCGGAGCAAAAGCTTTGCGATGGTTGCTTCAACATCGAGGAAGCGGGCGAGGTCTGCCTGTTGGGAGTCGTCGACCAACTCCTCTAAGCCACGGTCTTCCGTGAGGTAGGTGTCTGCCGTCCAACTGCGGTTGATGCGGGAATAGCTCCCATCCTGCGCCCGCTTGGCCGCGTCGCCATCAACCTTCATCAGGTTTCCGGCTGCGGTTTCGATTTTGAGGTACTGGCCGGATTTGCCGGAGACTTCTAGAGGGGGCATGACGAGGCCACCGATTAGGCCAGCATCTGCGCCACCCGCTTGAATGACCGCCTCTTGAATGTCTGCGCGGAGGATTGCCGTTGAGTTTGCGTACATGGTTTAAGGAGTGGTTAGGAGTGGGCTTGCGGTTGGAGCGCGACTTCGATTCTCTGGCCGTCGCCGGTCGTGTCTTCGAGTGCGATTCCGATTGCGAGGTTTCCGCCGGTCGTCGCGGATGCGACTTTGCCGGAGGCCGCTGGAAACACGGGTGATCCTGCGCTGATTGCGCCGGAGGCGAGCATATCGTGCGTCCCTGCGGCGTTGTTGAGTTTGATTGTGAGCGTTCCGCCGATGGGGCCGTCCGTGAGGGCGACGCCGATTGCTGAACCGTTAGGTGCGGCTGCTGCCACCAACACGCCGCTCGAAAGTTGAACGCGTGAACCGGCGGGAATCGCCGTTGCGCCAACTGTGAACGCCTTGAAGCCAGAGTCGTTTTGAGCCATTTTTGTTTTTTGGGTTTAGTGTTTGAGGATTCCGCGCTCGATGAGGTGTGACCGCATCGCGGCGTCGGATTTGCGGAGTTCTGCAAAGTTGATTGGTGAGGAGGAAGGCTTGGTTGCGTCACCGGCTGCGCCATGTGCGACGGGTGCGCCCATCGATTTGATGAGGGTGGCGAGGGCTTCGAACCGCGTTTCGACCGTTCCGAGGATTTTGGACTCGATGGCTTCGAAGGCTTCTCCGGCCTTTTGCTCCGGCTCCGCTGCGGGTTCCGGTTTTGCTGCCATTTCGGTTTCTGTCTTCTCCTCGGACACTAGTGAGGCGAGCATCGATTTGATTTCCCCGATGGCCGCTTCAAGAGCCGCGATGCGGTCTTCTGGCGTTGGGGCTTCCATTTTTTCGGGGTTGTCGGTCATAGGTGGTTCTGAGTTGGTTGTAACATCTGCCAGAGGTGCGTCTATCGGTTTTTCTTCGAACAACCCGTCGGGGTTTGCGGCGGGTTCGTCGACGAGGTCAACGGAGAGTAAACGTGAGCATCGGGCGAGGTTCCCGTCTGGCGCACCTTCGAAGCTGATTGAAAGGCCGAATGCGGTCGGCATTGTTCGGGCGATTTCGAGGACAAAATCACGGGCGGGGGCGGAGGCTAGAAGGTGAAGGTCGGCCAGCACCTTTTCTCCGTCGATGCGGAAGTTCTTGAGCGTTCCGATCACTTGGCTGAGGTCGGAGTTGTGGAGCATTTTGACCTTTACGGCGCGGGCCTTGGAGCATTGGACAACCTGGGCGAGGGTCTCGGCGTCGACCATTAGTCCGTGGCCTTTTGCGGGGCCGGTCGTGATCACCGAAACTCCGTGGATGATTTTTTCGCCGACGGTTTCGGGTGCGAGGGCTGAGAATGTCGTGTTCATTTTGAGCGGTTTTCGAGGCTGCGTTTGTTGGCGTAGTAGGCGCGGATGGCGGCGATTGCGTCCGCTTTGGTTTTGTGACGAGAAACGATGGTGTCGGCGGCGGTGCGTTTCACTTTCACCCACTCACCGCTCGGAAGTTGTTTGACGGCGTAGGGCATGGGATTAAGCGGCGGGGATTCCGACGGGGTGGTCGTCAATCCAGATGTCGATGGTTTCACCGGCTGCGCGGGCCGCGTCCTCTTTTTGAGTTTGTCCGGCGAAAATGAGGCGGTCGAGATTGGCGGTTGCGGTGCGTTTGGTCACCTCGTCGCGGTCGGCGTTGGTGTCCGGTCGGCGCGTGATCAAGACGACGCGGTGTCCGGCGGCGTGGGCGTTGGCGATAAAGTCCCGCCACAGTTGGGGGGCTGCGGTGAAGGTGCGGTCGAAATCGAGCGAGAACGTGAGGCGGCGGGCGAGTTTTACCCATTGGCCGTCCGGAAGTTGGCGGAGGGAAAAGCTCATTTTTCGAGGCTGGCGAGAACGCGGTTTGCCCAAGTGCGTCCGGCGTCCCCGCCCCATCCATCCCAAGCTTGTCGGCCTTTGCCGTACGCGTCCCAAGTGCTGCCCTTCTTGTCGACTTCGTGCCGGTCGAAATAGGCCTTCATCCGTTTTAGCGTCTCAACGGAAACGCGGCGACCGTTGGCGAGGTCGCGAGCACGGGCGATTCCAACCGGAGTCATGCCGCGTTTGCTTGGAGGTTGCTGCTCTCGGTTCCGGAGTGCTCTGGCCGCGGCCTCTTGGACGCCTTTGGGAGGTTCGAACGATTCCGGCTTTGCTTGGAAGGCGGCGGGCGGAGGTGCTCCGGCTCCGGGTTTCATCGCGGCTGCGGCGAGGACGGGGTCGGCCACTCCTGCTTCCGAGAAAATCGCCTTCCGGCGGGCGGTCTCGATTGCGGATTGGCTGAATGCTTCTTCCCAGTCTTCTCCCTTCTCTGCGTAGTATTCCGACCAAGTCCCGCCACCGGCTGCGATTTCTTCAAGTGCGGCTTTTGTTTCGCGTCCGATGTCGGCGGACGGCCACGGCGGAAACTGCCAGCGGTGGGCGTTCCAGTTTGGGTTTTCCGGAATCTGTCCCTCGGCGATTCCGAGGGCGACGACGGCTTGCGCGATCGGGTCGAGAATCTGACGGGTGAGGAGGTCTTGGTAGCGGCGACAAACACGGGCGGCTTGCTGGGAATCGAGCCTTGCGGTGACGCCTCCTAGCTTTGACGAGTCGACGAAAAACCCATAGGGCAGTCCGAGAGCGTCGGAGATGTGGCGTTGGAGGGTTTCGAGAAAACCGGTGAATGTCACGGAGGGGCGTTCGTTGCGGAAACTCTGCACCTCTTCACCGGGTTTCAAATAGTGGATGGTGCCTGGCTTGATTCGTTCGATGCGTTCGCCGGTTGCGGTGGTTTCGTCCCATCCCTGCCCGTTGCCGGATTGGGTTTTGATAAGGCCGGATTGTCCTGCTGCCCATTTCACGGCGGCTTTTTCCCCTTCCAGAATGTCGACGATGTCGCGACAGGTGGCGATGACGGGTGCTAGGGCTGAAATTCCACGGTAGGAGTCATGCCGTTCGGGGTCGAATAGATGCAGACAACGTGCGGCGGGAATCTCTTGTGGGTCTGTATACGCGGCTCCCATCGTGCGCCGATAGATGCGGAAGGTTTCGGGCCGTCCGAGGTCGTCGAAGCAAATCCCGCCGATTTCGTTTTCGGCGACGATAGAGGCGTACGGGTTCCCAACGCGGTCGGCCTCGACTAACTGAACCTTTAGTCCGTCGGTGGTGATGCTGTGAACGATGACGGCGTCGCCGTCGCGGAGGAACGAAATGAATGCCAGTTGGACGAGGTGGACGAAGTCGAACCGTCCGGCGATGTCGGCGTTTCGGCTCCACTTTTGGAAATAGGCTTCGGCTGCGGCGTTGAAAGCGGGGTCGGAGGTGCGGGCTTGAAACCGGATGGTTCCGACGGTGTACAGGCTGAGACGCTTGAGGATTCCGGCGACGAGTGGGTGGTTCCTTTGGAGGTCTCGGGCTTCCCAGATGAGTTGAACTCGGGAGCGTTGGTTTGTTGATGTCTCTGGGTGGTTGGAGTTTTGCGAGGGCGTTAGTTTGCGCTCGGCGGTCGGCGTGGCTCCGATCCAAGAGAAGGCGGTGCGTTTGAGACGGGATAAGAGGTTCATGCGAAGTAAGCGCGGGCGCGGGTGCGAGGGGTTCCGGAGGCGGTGCGCTCGGCGTGAACTTGGCAAGCGGCTGAGAGTTCGGTGGCGATTTGAGCGCGGTCGCGTTGCGAGGAGGTTCCGGCGGCGGAGATTGCGGTGTAGGGGTCGGCAAACTCTTGGTTTAGTCGAGCGATGGCGGCGGAGAGTTCCGCCGTGCTCATCGCTCGAAAGATTGCGTGGTAATCAATTTCGTTTGCCATCGGTCGCGAGTTCTCCGTTCAATCGGATTCCGCGGTGGCCAGTCGCGGCCAGAAGTTGGAGAACCTCAAGGTCGAAAACGTGGTTGTTGCGGCGTATCCGTTCCCAAAAATACGTTGACCGGCCATAGCTGTCTACTTTTTCACGGCGACGCTCGGCGGTCAGTTGCGAGAGGTAATCCTTTCCGGCTTCGGTCGAGTATTCCCAACGGGGTTGATAGGGGCCACCGCGAATCATGGCGCAAAGGTGGTCTTTCATTAGTGCGACGGAAAACAGGAGGAGCCGGATGGGCTTGTGGCCTTTACCGATTTCGGTGTACGAGAAGAAAAACGGCCTCTTCACTCCGTCGATTGTCCATCCGTCGGTGTTGGGTGTTCCTTTGGTCGGCTTCCATCGGTTTCCCTCTCGGTCTTCGTGTCGGGCGATGGCGGCGTACACGGCGGAGGTTTCGAATCCGGAGTCGACCAGGACGTTGGCATTGGGGATTCCGTATTGCGCTTGGATTGGCGGGAGGTCGGCGAAACCGTGAACGCGCCCCCAGTCGACAAGGCGCGACGCTCCGTCCGGTTGCCACTCGCGAACCAGAAACCAGAGGTGATCTTGTTGAACGTCGACGGTGAGAATGCGGATTCCGTCGCCAACGGTGCGGAGTGGGTAGGCTGCGGCTCCGGCCTCGACAACCAACGTGTTTTCCTCCTGCAAATCCGGCGTCCAAGGAAGGCCAAGGGATTCCCCCTTCCAGATCCGGAGTTTTCCGGTTGAACCGGTGAGGTTGAGAACTTTTTTTGCTTCAAGAAACTCTTCGACGATTTTCCGCCATTGAATCCAGATGGGAATGAAGGCGTTCCAATGGTAGGAACGGTGGGCGGCGGGCGCGGTTTCGTTGTGCGGTATCCACCGGAAGTTTTGCAGAAGGCGTTTTCGGGTGTGTGCGTTGTCGAAGTGGGCGAAATGGCAATGGGGGCATTCGATGCGGATTGTCTCTGCGAGTCGGTCGAAGATGAAATCTCCGTTTGGGCGGGTTGTACGTTCGTCGGTGTCCCATTTCACGGTGTCCCATGTCGGGCAAAAGTGCTCGCCGCATTGAAGACATCCCCAGTAGAAATGGCGTTGGTCACCTTGGAGGAAGCTTCTGTGCATCTCGTCGTTTTCGAGGTCGGGCGTGGAGATTTGGACGATACGGTGGTTCCATTGAGCGCGAACGCGTTTGCGGACGGTGTCGAGGGCTTGGGGTGGGTAGTTGCGTACCTCATCGAGAATCAACCAGCGAACCGGAAGGGACTGGAGTTTGGCGGGTGAGTGTGCGCCGCGAATCGAGAGGTGCATCGTTGAGAAATCCATGCCGGAGGCCTTGTCGGCTGAACGGTGCTGAATCATCAAACGCCGGATGGGTTCGGCTGAGAGGATTTGCGGCTTTAGTCGTACGCGGTGAAACTCCTCGGCGTCGTCTTGGTTGGCCATCACCCAGAGAGCGGGGCCGGGGTCTTCGGCGATTGCCCAACATAGGCAAGTGATCAGCATTTGGCTTTTGGCGGATTGGGCTGAACACATAATGGTCAGTTCGTCGATGCGGTTGTCGGCAAATGCTTCCATCGGCTCGGCGCAGAAAGGCGCGTTTCGGATCTGGAAACGTCCCGGGAGCGTTGTTGTGTTGTCGAGGGTCAAATGCTGCTCGGCCCATTTCCACGGCGTTGTTTGCTTTTTGGCGGAGAAAATCTCGGCGAGGGTCTCGTAGAAAATGCTCATTTGGCGGCGCGGGTTGCTTTGTGGAGATCGGCGGCTCTTTTGGCAGGGTCGTGAATGTTGGTGATGGAGTGAATGTGGCGGTGGCATTCATCGGACTCGAAAGCGCGGGCCAATGGTTCGGTCGCGAAACTTCCGGCGATGACGAGGACGGGCTTCTGTCCGGCGGCGACGAGGCGACGAATCCATCGCTTTTTCTCCGTGTTGTCGGCAACGGCTGCGTCGGCGAGGTGTTGCGCGAGGCGGGCTTTGGGTTTGCTGCTTTTCCCAACGTAGCGGACGGCGCGGTCGTTGGGGTCGACGAGGTGGTAAATGTGGAACATCAGAACGGGAATTTGATTGTGCGTTGGTATGGGTGAGCGAGGGCGGCGTCGCCTCGGTTTTTCCGGATCTGGACGGCGTCGCCGAAAGTCCGTTTCAGCAAGAGAGTGTCGGCTTTTTCGGTTTCCCGCGTCCGGTTGGCAGTCTGTCCACCTGGCCGAAAGAAAGTGCTTCCCGGTTCTTGAGCGAAACAAAAGCGGGCGTCTTGGAAGCTTCGCCGGTGGTAGTAGCAGTTGAGAAGGTTGAGCCAATGGCTTTCGGCGGCGGTGGTGCGCTCGGTGAAATACAGGGACGAACCGGAGAGGATGCCGAAAGCGGAGGCGTTGATGTAAGCGTTAAACCGGATGGGTTTGTGGGGGTAGTAGTGTTTGGCGTTTGGCCAGTTTGAGAACCCGAAAAGGAAGCATCCGGCGCGGCGTGCGCTTGTGGCGGTTGTCTGGATCAGTTCGGCGATTTCGTCTGGGTTGAGGTGCGTTTCGCGATTGTTGCCAGCGAGGTGAAGGCGCGAAACAAACGCGATGTCGTCGTCGACCATGAAGACAGATGGCCATCGGTCGAGGATGGTTTGGCGTTTGTGCGCTAGGTTGCGGGTTGGCGGGTGGGTGAGGATTTCGGCGTCGGGGTTGTGCCGTTGGTAGGATTCCGCTTCGGATTCGGGAACGAAAAGCTTGGCTCCGGTGATTTTGGTGAGGACTGAAGCGGGGCGTCCTCGGCTTGGGATGATTATTGGGATGTCCATGCGGCGCGGAGTTCGGAGACTGTGACGACGTTTGAGGATTGGAACTTTTGGTCTTTGTAGCTTTGGCGCGGCTCTTCTAGGCCGAGAACATGACGAAGCCACGCCTCGTCGACTGAGTTGTCGCAAACGATGAGGAAAGCTTGCTGGGTTTCGCCGTATTCGGCGACAAGGGGAAGCGTCGGGTTGGTTACCTTTGCGAGTTGGCGTTCGAAGTCGTCCGGCTTTTCCTCCGGCGGGTCGTCGTCGGCTGCGGCTTCGATTTCGTCCTTTGTGAGTTTGCGGCTCGGCCCATGAAGAAGAGTCTGAATCTCGGCGTCGGTGAATCCGGTTTCGATCTCCGGCAGGGCTGAGAGGTCGGCCAGTTCGGCGCGGAGAATCTCCAAGTCCCAACCTCCGCCAAGCTCGGCGAGTTTGTTGTCGGCGAGTGCGTAGGCGCGGGCGTCGTCCGCGGTGAGGTCGAGTTGGATTGTTGGAATCGTTGCGAGTCCGGCATCGATGGCTGCGCGGGTTCGTCCGTGTCCGGCGATGATGACGCCGGCGGCGTCGATGAGAACTGGGGCGGTGAAACCGTACCGGAGAATCGAGGCTTTGAGTTTGGCGATCTGGTCGGCGTCGTGCCTCTTGGCATTGCGCGGGTTTGGGGTTAGTTGGCGGGGGTCGCGTTCCTTGATTTTGGGTTTCATGCTTTCGGGGTTTTGGGTTTGCGAGTGCGTTTGGGTTTAGTCGGGGTTGATGCCTGGTCGGGTTCCTCGGTGCGGGCCATCTTGTCCGCCCATCGCTGGATGGCGTCGTAACTCTCTTCAAGGGCTTGGGTGATTTCACGCTCGATGTCGGCGGGTTCCATTCCGGCGAGGCGAGAGGCGAGAGAAGTTCCCATGCGGAGTTGGAGGCGGCGGACGGTGTCGAACGATTGGAAAAGCTTTTGGCGTACGGTGTCGACGTGCATCAGTTCGCCTCGTGCCTGGGCGACCTCGATTTCCATTTTTTCGATTTTGAGCTGAATCTGTCGACAGGTGAGGCGGGCCTTGTCGAGGGTTTCCGCCTCATTGGTTTCTTTGCCGTTTTCGCGGATCCAGTCGCGCCAGGCATTGATGGGGTAGAAACCGGAACCGGTCGGGCGAGGTGCTCCGGCTTTGAGCCAAAGGCGGATGGTTTCGCGGTTGGTGTGGAAGATTCCGGCGAGGTCTTGGAGGGATTTAGCGAACTCCTCTTTGGGTTTTCCGCCGTTTTGCTCTTCGAAGTATTTCTCAACCTGTGCGATTTCTGAGCGCGAAAGGGGCTTCCCCGATTTCTGACGCTCCAAAAGAATCTTCACGTTCTGCGCGGCCACTCTTGAGGCGATTGGGGCCGGTTGCGGCGGTGTTTGAGGTTCGGGTTTCATCTGTCAACGTGGTTTATTTTATTCACACAGCTGCTTCGTTGGGTGCGTCCCCGCAAACTATTTTGGTGACTGGTAAGAGATTCCTTACCAAGGGGGGGGTGGGGGTGGTGTGCTTGTGTGGTTTGATGGCGAGTTGCGTTTTGCGGTTGCGATGCCGAATAGGAAGCGGCGCGTGGCGCGCGCGGCGGGGTCGTCGTCGCGTCGAAAATGTGTCTGAGGGTGACGGGTGCGGATTGTCTTTTTCTTTTCGTTTTTACCGCCTTGCCGCTCTCCCACCGCCCCATCCCCACCCCGTTTCCCTCTTCCACCCCTCTAAGGGGGGTGGAGAGGGGAAACGGGTGTGGGGTGGGGCGTGGGGAGAAGCGCGGCATCAAAAGGGAGGGGTTCATCTTAGTTAGTTATTTATTCCCCGTGCTGCTCTCTGAAACGTTTAGGTGCTCGGCTTTTGAACTTCCGCGATGGGGTAAAAGTGCCGGCTGGTTTCTCGGTTTCGGTGTCTTCGGGTTCGGGCGGGAGTGGGGTCGCGTATCGCCAAAAAATCCCGGTGTCGGCGTGGTCGACGCGGAGTTGGGTGACGGGGTTTCCGTTGTCGTCTAGCAGTCCTGCGCGGCGCCCCCGCTTACATAGGCTGAGCAAAAAAGCGCCCTGCTTTTCCTTGCGGTTTGGTTCCCTTTGGAGGACGGCGATTTCGCGCGCCCAGTTGGTTAGTTCGCTTGAACCCGCCCCCAGGTACGCGATTTCGGAGAGGTTGCGTGAGGCTTCTTGTTTGGGCTTGGCGGTGTGGTGCACGATGATCACCACCGCCCCCGTCTCTTCAAGGATTGGCTGAAGCGTGTTGCGAAGAAACAAGGACATCGCCTTTTGGTCTGCGACGTCATCTCCGAAAAAGGCCATCAGCGGGTCTAGGACGATCACTTCGAGGCGGTGCTCTTTGATGAGTTGGCGGAGGATTGCGAGGAAGGGCGCCCCCGTTTTTGTGTTTTCGCGGAAAAAGCGGAGGTTGTCGGCCATGCGTTGAACCATGCCGGGCTCATTTCGGCCGGCTGCGGTTAGCCAGAGAAGCGCCCCTTCGAGGGCTTCGCGGACGTCGCCCCAGTCGTTTTCGGCTTGGATGATGCCGACGCGGAGCGGGGTTCGGTTGGGGTGGGCGATTCCGAAAAATGGAATGGCGGTCGAGAGTGCCACCGCGAACTGAAGGACGAAGGAGGATTTTCCCACTCCGGACGAGGAAACTAGGACGAGGCTCCCGCCTTTGCAAAGCCAGCGGTTTCCTAGGATGCAGGTTGGGTCTGGGGCGATTGGGACGTTGCCCACGTCCATGATCGAGAGGCCTTGGGGGAGGTCGCGGCGGCGAAGCCACATCTCGAACTCTTCCCAGCTCTCCGGCCCGATGCGGCCGGAGATGAGGCGTTGAACCTGCGCCCCCCTCTCGCATCCTGGCAATCTCGAAAAGCGGCCGGGGTTTTTGTTGGCTGGACATGGGTTGGCGTCCTCGAGGTACGCGTAGATGGCGTCTCGGCGGCTCTCCCAGGTGTGGCGGTCGGGGGCGTCGACGCGAACCCAGCCATGGTAGGAGCGCCCCCCGCTTGAGATTATCGCCGTTAGGGGTAGGTTTGAGGCGCGGAGGATGTGGAGCTGGTCGGCTTCGGGGAGGTCGTCGAACTCGATGAGGACGTGGCGATACGACGCGACGTTTTGGTCGGCGCCGGTGGTGCTTCCGTTTTTGTAGGGGTTGATTCGGATCCAGCGCCCCCCCGCGCTTGGGGCGGTGAAGGGATTTGTCCCGCTTTCGATTTGTTCGATGAACCAAGCGGCGGTTTTGAATGTTCCGTGGGAGCCTGGTCGGTGTTTTCCGTCCTCGGCTTCGGCGGCTTGGGTGCAAATGCAGACGATTTCTTCGGGGTCGAAGGCGGCTTTTAGGAGGGCGATTGCGTCGGCGGGGTTTGCGCCCCCGGAGGCAATGTCGGCCGGTGGCGCGCTGGATCGCGAAACGATGAAGCGGCCGGTCGGGGAAACGGTGTTCCGCGCGAGGTCAAGTTTTGCGCCTCGTGGGGTCGTGTGAGGTTTCGAGGCGGCTTGCCGGATTTTGTGTTCGAGTTCTCGTTGCGACCAGGGAGGCGAACAGGTGGCGTTCCACTCGGCGATGATCTGGAGCGCGTCGTGTTCGGGGAGGGCGAAATCGTGAACTAGGACGCGGGCGAGGTCGTAGGTTGTCGAGTGTCCGTTTTGTCCGGAGACTGCTCCTGGCACTTTTGCGGCGTAGGCGCGGGCGCGGTCAAGGGGTGTGAGCATCGATGAGTGTCT
>JACCEE011254453.1_pt1 | contig 21976 bp, 13 predicted proteins | sample 7449931 | NCBI WGS metagenome assembly JACCEE01 (sample SAMN15323457, study PRJNA562643) | freshwater metagenome | isolation source: river surface water | place: USA:Blue River Watershed | collected 2017-08-19 | reverse complement strand
TGATGACCGGGCTCTTGGACATCATGCCCAGTAGCTGATTGCGCGCAGCCAGCAGCGCGTCATGCCCCAGACCAGCGCGGTCTTGCAGGCGCAGCGAGAAACCAGTCGCATTGCCTAGCTCGCGGATTGCCGGCGGATTTACCGTGAACACGATCGCATCGCGTATGGTCGCCATCAGTGACAGCGCCTTGGTCGCGATGCCTTGTGAGCTCAGCTCAGGCGTGGTGCGTTCTTTCCAGTCTTTCAGCGGTACGAACAGCAGACCGCCATTTTGTCCATTGCCTGAAAAGCTGTAGCCGATCACAGACACGATGGCCTCCGCCCCGGGCTCTTTCAGGAAATACGCCTCGGCTTGTTTCATCACTTCCAGTGTACGGCCCGTGCTGGCACCTGGCGGTAGCTGCACATTGGCGAGCAGGTAGCCCTGGTCTTCGGCAGGCAGGAACGATGTCGGCATGCGCACGGCCATCCAGACCACCGCCGCAATAATCACACCGTAGAGCACCATATAGCGCACCGTCGATTTCAGAACCTTCTGCACACCGGACTGGTAGCTATTGGTGGTACGCCTGAATAAACGGTTGAACGCACCAAACAAACCTTTACGCTCGTGATGGTTGGGGTCGATTGGTTTGAGCAGTGTTGCGCACAGTGCAGGTGTCAGTGTCAGCGCCATGATGGCCGAGAACACCATGGATGACACCATCGAGATCGAGAACTGCCGATAGATCGCCCCCACCGAGCCGGTGAAGAAAGCCATCGGTACGAACACCGCAATCAATACGGCAGTAATGCCAATGATTGCGCCGGTGATCTGGCCCATGGCCTTGATCGTCGCCTCACGCGGCGGCAGGCCTTCTTCGCTCATGATGCGCTCGACGTTTTCCACCACCACGATCGCATCGTCGACCAGAATGCCGATCGCCAGCACCATGCCGAACATGGTCAGCACATTGATCGAGTAACCGAACACCATCATGGTGGCGAAGGTACCCATCAGGGACACCGGCACCACGATGGCTGGGATCAAGGTGTAGCGCAGGCTTTGCAGGAACAGCAGCATCACCAGGAATACCAGGATCACCGCCTCGACCAGAGTCTTGACCACTTCCTCGATCGAAATATTAATGAACAGCGAGGTGTCGTACGGAATCTTGTAATCGACGCCAGGCGGAAAATATTTTTTCAGCTCGGCCATCTTGGCGCGCACTAGTTTTGCCGTCTCAAGTGCATTGGCTGTCGGTGTCAGCTGAATGCCAACTGCGGCAATATCCTTGCCGTTCAGGCGTGCTGCAAAGCCATACGACTGCCCAGCGACTTCGACGCTGCCGATATCTCGTATGCGTACCGTCGCGCCGCCGGGCGTAGCGCGCAGCACGATGTTGCCGAACTCTTCGGGTGTGGCGAGCTGCCCCGTGACTACGATCGATGTGGCGATGCGCTGCTTGGCAGGCGCCGGCAGATCACCCAGGATACCGGCGGAGAATTGCGCGTTCTGAGCCTTGATGGCCTGCACGACATCACTCGGTGTCAGCTTGAAACCCAGCAGCTTGTCCGGGTCGACCCAGACGCGCATCGCGCGCTCGGTACCGAACAGCTGCGCGACACCCACACCAGGGATACGCTTGATTTCATTGATCACGTTACGCGCCAGGTAGTCGCCCAGCGCCACCGGCGATTGCTCGCCCGTGGTCGAGATCAGGTTCACGAACATCAGCAGATTGCTGCGTGCACGCGTGATCGTCACACCTTGCTGCACCACGGCTTGCGGCAGACGTGCCTCGATACGCTTGAGGCGATTCTGCACATCAACCGCAGCCAACTCGGGATTGGTGCCATTCTTGAAGGTCACCGAGACCGTCGAGCCGCCATCTGACTGGCTCTGCGACTCGATGTAGAGCATGTTCTCCGCGCCATTCATCTCTTGCTCGATGAGGCTGGTGACGCTTTCGTCCACTGTCTGTGCCGAGGCACCCGGATAGATCGAGTTGACGATGATGGTCGGTGGTGCAATCTGCGGATACTGCGAGACAGGGAGCTTGGGAATGGCGAGCACACCGGCCAGCAAGACGAACAGCGCGATCACCCAGGCAAATACCGGGCGGTCGATGAAAAACTTTGCCATAGCGGTGCTTCCTTATTTTTTCTCGGGCGTGGCGGCGGCTGGGGCCGCAGCAGCGGGCGCAGCACCCGCGGGCGCACCGCCCGGTTGCCATGGGCTGGGCTTGACCGTTGCGCCCGGCTTGGCCTTTTGCAGGCCTTCGACGATCACCTGATCGCCTTCTTTGAGCCCTGAGGTGACGATCCAGCTGGTGCCATAGGCGCCGCCCGTCTTGACGGGGCGCGGTGCGACCTTACCCTCGGCATCCACGGTCATCACCATCGAGCCATCCGCAGTCCGCATCACGGCTTGCTGCGGCACCGTGATGGTGTTCGGGCGCACACCCTGTTCGAGGCGCACGCGCACATACATACCCGGTAGTAGCGTGCGTTCGCGATTAGGGAATTGCGCGCGCAGGATCACCGAACTGGAGCTTGGATCAACGGTCGCCTCTGAGAACAGCAGCTGACCCGTGTGCGGATACGGTTTGCCATCTTCGGTCACGAGTGTGAGCTTCGTCTTCACGCCACCATGCCCGGACTGAGAGACTTTTTCGCGGAGCTGCGCCATCTCGACCGAGGACTGGGTGAGCGTCACATAGATCGGATCCAGCTGCTGGATGATCGCCAGCGCCGTCGGATCGTTGGCCGTTACCAGCGCACCTTCGGTGACCAGTGTGCGGCCGATACGGCCCGTGATCGGCGCCGTGATCGTCGAATAAGAAAGATTCAGCTTGGCGGTATCCAGTGAGGCCTTGGCAGCAGCGACATCGGCGGCGGCCAGTTTTTGCGCGCTCTGCGCATCGTCGAATTCCTGCTTGCTGATCGCATTGGTATCAACCAGTGCGCGGTAGCGATTCAGGCGCGTGTTGGTTTGCCCCAGATTCGCCTCCGCGCGAGCGAGCGTGGCTTCGGCATTGCTGACCGCGGCCTGGAAGGGTGCAGGATCGATCTGGTACAGCGTTGCCCCGGCCCGCACTTCACTGCCCTCATTGAACAAACGCCTTTGCACGATGCCGCCGACGCGGGCGCGCACCTCGGCACTGCGTATGGCCTCGATTCGGCCGGGCAGTTCGGTCACGTTCGCGACTTGTTCCGGCGCGATGCTGATGGTCGCGACATTTGCGGGCGGCGGAGCACCTGCGCCTGGTCCGGGTGCGGCCGGTTTCTTGTCGCCGCAGGCGGCCAGTAGCGACACAATGACAGTAGGGACGAGGAGAAGGCGAGCAGTGGGCGAGAAGTTCATGGTGTTCCGACGGGTTCAAAAAGACGTCAGGGGGCCTGACGCACTTGCAGGACTTGCTAAATAAAAAACTGCAGACGGAGGCGCCTGTAGTTTTGCTGTTTCTTTGGCGGTTGTTGACGATTTCACCAAGCCAAGTTTGCCGCACGATCGTTCTATTTATTGACGCTAAGTATAGCCGCTTCTGAATTGCCTGAAACGGTTGTTATGAGAGTTTCAGGAAGTTATTTGTATCGCTAGCGACCGACCGCTGCCGTCTTTTAATTCGATTAAGGAGGCGCTGGTTAAACAAAAACCAGAAACTTTTTCAGCTGAGTTCATTGAGACAATCCCTTGATTTTGCCGGGCCCAGCGCCGCACCGCTACGCTGGCTCGTCATAAAACGTGGATGTATTCAGCGTCCTCTTACGCGAAATGTCGAAAATCCAACAGTCAGCGTGTGTCCAGCAGACTGTTCAGCTCGGCGAGATCAGCTTCGCTGAGCGTGCCCACGGCTGCTTTCAGTCGCAGCCCGTTGATCAAGGTGTCATAGCGCGCTTTTGCCAGATCACGTCGAGTCGAGTACAGCTGCTGCTGCGCGTTGAGCACGTCAATGTTGATGCGTACGCCAACTTCATAGCCAAGACGATTTGACTCAAGCGCCGAGTTGCTCGAGGTTTCCGCCGCCTCCAGTGCTCTGACCTGTGACAATCCGCTCTGCACGCCCAGAAAGGCCGTTCGCGCAGATTGCGCCGCGTTGCGACGGGCCGTGTCGAGATCGGCGCGCGCTTTTTCTTCCGATGAAATCGCCTGTCGTATCTGGCTACTGGTCGCGCCGCCTGCATACACGGGTAAATTGAATTGCACACCGACCGACGCAGTGGTAATGGTCAGCTGCGGCGCAAAGGCAAGCCCTTTGTTTTGTCCGTAGCTGGCCACGGCGTCCAGCGTCGGCTTGTGGCCGCTGCGGCTACGCTCGATATCGAGCTTTGCAGACTCTGCGATAAATGCTTGTGTGACCACTGCGAAATTACCAGCTTCCGCGCTCTCCACCCACTGGCGGACATTTTGCGGATCCGGCGGGCTGAGCCTGACGCCCTGGCGCAAGCCCTGCAGCTCGCCCGGCAACTTACCGGTGATTTGGGCGAGCAGGTTACGTTTGACTTCCAGATCGTTGAGTGCCGCGATTTCCTGTGCCGCCGCTAGATCGAAGCGAGCCTGCGCCTCATGGGTGTCCGTGATGGTGGCCGTGCCTACTTCAAAATTTCTTTTTGCTGACTCCAGCTGCTCGGTGATCGCAACTTTTTGTGCGCGGATAAACACCAGCGCATCTTGTGTGGTCAGCACGTCGAAATAGGCTTGTGCGACACGCAGGGTCAGGTCGGCTTTGGCCTGCTCGAACTGTGTTTCGCTGGCAGCGACTTGCAGCTTGCTCTGCTCATAAGCGGCAATATTTGCAGGGCGGTACAGCGGTTGCTGCAACTGCAATTGCAATGTATTGGAGTTGTAGCTGATATCGGAGGGTTGCGAGGAATGGCCCTCGATTTTACTGGCGCTGCCGGTGATGCCTACTTGGGGCAGCAGGCCCGCGCGGCTCAGTGCGGTTTTCTCAAGATTGGCTTCTCGAGTCGCACGGGCACTGGCGAATTGGCTATCAAAGGCCTGAGCATCGCGATAAGCCTGCAGCAAATCTAGCGCCTGCGCATTCATCGCGTCCATGCTCAAACAGACGGCTATCAGTGATGCTAATCGAGTTTTTCGCATTTTTATTCCGTTTAGACCCGTATTCGGGGCACGCTCTTGGTCAATACGTGGGCATCGAAGGGTCCACCTGCAATGCCCAGCCGTGAACTCCACCCGTCAGGTTGTATACCTTGTTAAAACCTGCTCGCTCCAAAAAAGCTGCCACTTGCATGCTGCGCGCGCCGTGGTGGCAGATGCAGATGAGGGCTTGTTCGGGGTTCAGCTCTTCCTGCCGAGCGGGGACACTGGCCATCGGCATTGCTTGCGAGCCAGGTATGCGGCAGGTATCCCATTCCCAGGGCTCACGCACATCCAGAAGCACGGGAGTCTCGCGTTGGTCACGTGCGGCATCGGCCAGCCATTGGGCGAGTTCGGGAGGGGAGAGGTGTTCCATAGCTCGTGACTTCGTTCAATCAAAAATGGAATGCAGCCGGCGCGATAGCGTGGCGCAAGGGCGTGATACACGTTTCGAAAAGTTTGGTTTCACTCCATGCTTCCGGCGCGGTACGGGTGAACAAGCAGGCTGACATCACTGGTGCTTCGCCAATGATGGCCAGTAGACGGCCGCCAATACTCAACTGGTCGAGAAAGACGCGCGGTAGTACGGGCAACGCACCGGAGATCACGATCACATCCCACGGCGCAGCGCGCGTTCCGCTTCCAGTCCAGCCCTGTGCGCCGTTGCCCAGTTCAACATTCACATTGGCTATGCCATAGGCCGAGAGATTTTTTTCTGCGAGTGTTTTCAGTTCGGGGAGTATCTCGATCGAGGTCACATGTCTCGCATGATGCGCAAGCAGCGCAGCCATATAACCAGAGCCTGTGCCGATCTCGAGCACGGATTCAGTGTCATTGATACCGGCTTCCTGTAACAGACGCGCTTCCAGTTTCGGCGACAGCATATTTTCGCCGCCGGGCAAAGGAATCTCGGTGTCGACGAAAGCGAGTGCCTGAAAGGCGGCAGGCACGAAGGCTTCGCGGCGCACGGCGACCAGTGTTTTCAGGACTTCTTTGTCGAGCACCTCCCAGGTACGGATCTGTTGCTCGATCATGTTGAGGCGTGCTTGTTCGAGGTTCATGGCTTTCTTTGGAGATGGGGTCGTTATGTCGTGGAGCTTGCGATTTTATCAAACGGGATCATCATTTTTGGTGGCTATATTGGCTTCCGACGCAGTGCCACGGGCCTCGGCACCTGCAGCCGGCGGCAAGAACCGGCGGCGCGCCCAGACAGCAAAATCATCCAGCCAGGTATAGATGACCGGCACCACCACCAGCGTCAGAATCGAGGAGGTAATGATGCCGCCAATGACCGCTTGTCCCATCGGCGCGCGCTGCTCTGAACCCTCCGCCAGACCCAGTGCCAGAGGAATCATGCCGAACACCATGGCCAGCGTCGTCATCAGAATGGGGCGCAGTCGTACATGGGCGGCTTCCAGCAATGCGGCGCCTCTTTCCATCCCTTGTTTGCGTGCCTGATTGGCAAAATCCACCAGCAGAATCGCGTTTTTCGTGACCAGGCCCATCAGCATCACGAAGCCAATGATCGAGAAAAGATTCAGCGTTGAGCGGAAAAACACCAGCGACAGGAAAACACCAATAAGCGTCAGCGGCAGCGCCGACATGATCGCGACTGGCTGCAGGAAGCTAGCAAATTGCGACGCCAGAATCATGTAAATGAAAATGATCGCCAGCAGCAAAGCCTGCAGCGCATAGCCGAAGGACTCTTGCATGTTCTTGGTCGCGCCGCCCACCTGGAAGCGATAGCCTGGTGGCCAGTTCATATTCTCCAATACCTTTCTTACTTCCGCGCTGACCTGACCGGACGAACGTCCCACGACATTCGCTGACAGCTCGACCTCGCGGTTCAGATCGCGGCGATTGATCTGATTCGCGCCCGAGGCTGGCGTGACACTGGCCACTTGGCGCAGTGGCACCATGCGCGGCGTGCCATCGCTGTTCATTTGCGTGCTGGCGAGTCGCAGGCGGGACAGATCTTCAATATTGGTTCGCTCGGACGGCGCAAGGCGAACCGTCACATCGTAGGTTTCGTCATTCGGTGCGCGCCAGCCAACCACCGGATCGCCTGCCAGCAAAGGACGCAGGGTGTTACCGATCTGCGCGACGCCCACGCCGAGATCAGCGGCAATATCACGATAAGGTTCGACCCAGATACTGGGTTTGTTCGGCTTCAGGCTGGAGTCCAGATCCACCACGCCCTGCACAGCGCGAATCTTTGCAGTGGCTTCATCGGCCAGCTTGCCCAGCTGCTTGAGGTCAGGGCCAAGTATGGACAATCGCAATTGTTTGTTGTCCCCGCCCACACCATCCAGCGAGCCTACATGCGTGACTGTGATACCCGGAATTTTTGCAAGCTGCTCTCGCAGTGGCTGGTTAAGCTGCTTCGTGCTGCGTGTGCGCTCAGCGCGCGGTACCAGCCTTGCGTAGGTGGTCGCGTAATTTTTGCCCTGGGCTGTACCCGTGTTGATCGTGGTGTAAAGGTCGCGTACCTCGGGAAGCGCGCGCAGCGCAGCCTCGACTTGTCGGGCTTTGCTTTCAGTGAACTCCAGAGACGAACCTACGGGGGTGTGATAGATCACACCGGTTTCCGAATAATCAGCCTGCGGCACGAATTCGGTACCAACCAGACCAGACGCAGGAATAATCAAGCCACCAAAGAAAGTAGCAGCCGCCAGTAGCAGTGTGGCGATGCGATGCTGCAGCGACCATCTCAGCGCCTTTTGATAGACGCGCGAGAACCATTGCACGAGGCGCTCGAACTGCTCGAGCACGCGGCCTATCGTGCTGGCATACCAGCCCCGACGCGAATGCTCGCCATGCACCGCCGGATCATGCCAGACCGAGGACAGCATGGGGTCGAGTGTGAAAGACACGAACATCGAGATCAGTACCGCCGCCGCGACGGTGACACCAAACTGATGGAAGAAGCGGCCAATGATGCCACCCATGAAGCCTACCGGCAGGAACACCGCGACGATGGAGAACGTGGTCGCTAGCACCGCCAGACCAATCTCTTGCGTGCCCTCCAGCGCCGCAACACGCGGGCTCTTGAAGCGACCATTTTCTTTCATGCCCGCATGGCGAACGATATTCTCGCGAACCACGATCGCATCATCGATCAGCAGGCCGACGCACAACGATAGCGCCATCAGCGTGATCATATTGATCGTGAAACCGAACATGTCCATGAACAGGAAAGTACCGATCAGCGACACTGGCAATGTGAGTCCAGTGATCACGGTTGAGCGCCACGAGTTTAGAAACAAAAAGACGATCAGAATGGTCAGCAGCGCACCCTCGATTAGCGTGCGGCGCACATTGTCGACGCCGACGCGAATCTGTCGCGAGCCATCCTTGATGATTTCCAGCTTCATGCCGGGATGCAGCGCATCCAGCGTGGGCTGGAGTTCCTTGATGACTTTTTTCAGGCCGTCGGCGACTTCGATGGTGTTCTGCCCCTGAGCCTTCAGCACATCCAGCGCCAGCGTGCGCTGACCATTGAACAGCGCCAGATTCTCCTGCTCTTGCTGACTATCGACTACACGTGCTATTTGTCCCAGCAAGACGGCATGGCCACCGCGCGTCGCGACCACGATGCGCTCGAAATCTTCTGGACGTTTGATGCGTCCCTGCACCTGAACCACTTGCTCATTGGCTTTCGCGCGCACTGAGCCCGCTGGTAGCTCCTGATTTTCATTGCGCACGGCGTTGATCAGCTGATCCACGCTGATATTCAACGCCTCCATCTCCGCGGGCTTGACATAGATCTGGATCTCGCGTTTGACTCCGCCCACTAGTGCCACCGAGCCGACACCTCGCACATTCTCCAGGCGTTTTTTCACCAGCTGATCAGCCACAGTGGTCAGCTCGCGCATGGTGTACGTACCCTTGGCGGCATCGTTGGTCACGGCGACCGAAAAGATCGGGCGGTCTGCGGGGTCATAGCGCGTCACGCGCGGCTCTTTGACTTCCTTGCGAAAGCTGGATTTAATCAGCGCGACTTTTTCGCGCACATCCTGCGCGGCCTGTGCCGGATCGACGGTCAGAACGAATTCAATGATGACGACCGACTGTCCTTCATAGGAGCGTGAGGTCAGACTATTGATGCCATTGATGGTATTGACCGCTTCTTCGACTTTGCGCGTGATATCTGTCTCTACTGTCTCTGGCGCTGCGCCGGGATACTCGGTTTGCACCACCACCACGGGGAAAGTCACATCCGGAAACTGATCCACCCGCAGCCGCTGGTAAGAGAACAGCCCGAGCACAACGAAAGCCATCATCATCATGGTGGCCAGCACGGGGTTGCCTATGCTGATACGAGTGAACCACATGAGTCGGCTGTCCTTTTACGTGAGTTCGTTGCGCGAGGCGCGGTAGCGCTTGGTATCCGCTTACTTTGCTGCTGCAATACGGACCAGCGATCCGGGCTGCAGGCTGCCCATGTCGGTGGCCACGACCTTGGCGCCAAAGTCCAGGCCCGACTGAATTTCGGTCATGAAGTCATTACTGCTGCGCCCATTCATGCCAGTGACCACCGGTTTGCGCGCCAGTCGTTCGCCTTCGATCGCATACACATAGGCGCCAGTGCCATCTTTGCGCACGGCGTTCTGCGGCAGCGCTAGCACACCAGTTTTGGAGACCAGCGCGAGCTGTGCTTCCGCAAACATGCCCGCGCGCAGTAATCCCTGGGGATTCTCGACTTGCACATAGACCGGCACTGAGCGCGATCCGGCTTGTGTCGCCGGATTGATGCGCACTACCTTGCCTTCGAACTGCTGTGGCAAACCTTCCACGCGCAAGGTCACGCGCTGATTCAGGGCAACACTAGCGATATCACTGGTAGGCACGGCAGCCTCCAGCTCCATTTTTCGCAGATCCACAATATCCAGAAGCTTGTTGTCAGCAGAGACTTTCTCTCCCGGCTGCACATAACGCACTGCCACCCGTCCCGAGATCGGTGAACGAATCACGGTGTCATTCAGTAATTTCTGCACCACATCCAGTGCGCCTTTTGCAGCCTCGACATTCGCCTCTGCAGCAGCGTACTGGCTTGCGTAATTATCGAAGGCGTTGCGCGAGATGAAGCCCTTGTCGACCAGCACCCGGTTGTTATCGCGGTTCCTGGCAGCGATGTCCAGCTGCGCGCGCGCCGAATTCAGGTTGCCGCGCGCCTGCTCGACGCGCGCCAGATACTCAGTCGCATCCATCTTCACGACAACCTGGCCACTTTTCACTGCTTCGCCTTCCCGAACAAGGACTTCACGCACATCCGCTGCCAGACGGGCTTTCACGCTCGCCATATCCAACGCTCGCAGCGCACCCGACAGGGAAAGCGTCTTCTGTAGATCCATCGGCGCCGTCGTGAATACTTCCTGAGGAAGAAACTCCAGTGCGGGTGGCGGTGCGGCGACCACTTTGGTAGGCGCTGGGGGTGTCTTGGAGCGCATCAACATTGCTGCGATAACGACCACGGCCGCAATCACGATCATCAGCAGAACAACCCAGCGGGTACGTGTGGACATAGTCTTATGGGAGGTCAGTGAGTGGTGGAGCTGGCTGGCGTGGCCTGCAAGCCATTGAGCAGCAGATCGAGGAAGCAATCCAGATAATCAGGGGCTGAAATCGGCTCCAGCCGGCACGAGTGGAAGGAGTGCTTCCACATCATCAGCATCATCACCGGCGCGACGATCACCAGATTGGCATTCACTTTGTCTATGGGACGAAACTCGCCGCGTGAGATGCCGCGCTCGAGCATGCTGATGATCAGCGCGTTGCTGCGCTGTATGACTTCTTCATGATAGAAGCGAGCGACATCGGGAAAATTACCCGATTCCGCCATCATCAATTTTGAGATGCCGGAGAGTTTGGTCTCACCGATGCGTTCCCACCAGCGAAGAATGAAGCCGCGCAGCAGCTCCCGACTACTGCCCGTGTACTGGGCGACATAGTCCTCGGCTTCGGCCAGCGCAGACACCAGATTGGCGCGAACCACGGCTTTGAACAGTTCTTCCTTGTTCTCGAAATACAGATACAGCGTCCCCTTGGAGACGCCTGCGCGCGCAGCGACATCATCCAGACGAGATGCTGCGTAGCCACGCTCGACGAACAGGTCAAGCGCCGCATCCAGCAATTCTTGCGGTCGGGCATCCTTGCGGCGCTCCCAGCGCGGCTTGGCCTTGGTGTCAGCTACGGGCATCAGGTGGAATTAAATTACTAACCGGTGAGTCAGCAATATAGGGGGAGGGGTGTTGCTGCGTCAAGCGTGGCATTGCAGCCGATGAATTTGCCGGCCGGGTTCAGCGTCGGAACTACGCAAGTTGAGGGGTTACCGAACAAACTGAGTCGAAGATGTTGTCAATCCAAAAATCCGTCTCTTCTTTGACACGCAATTTCTCAGTTTCACCCACCTAATTGTCCCATAAGCAAGTGTTGAGGACATCGGGATGAGGCGTTCGTCCAAGAAAGCCACTTTTTCAATCGATCGATCATGAAGGGTCACCATGTCTGGATTTCCCCCTCCTCCTCCTACAAAAAAGTCGCCTGATAATGTATGGATATCGCCTTTCTCTCAAGATGAAACCTCTGAGGATGAAAAAACTCAGCAGAGCAAGCAAACGGGTTCTGCAAACCAGAATACCCAAGGAAGTCAGAGCGATTCGACCTCCGCGCAGCCCAAAGGACCTTGGCTGCGCTCCAAGCCGTCTCAGGCATTGTTAAGTTCCCCGGCGCCCGCCGATACGAAAAATCCAGAAGATCATGAGCCGATAAATCACACACCGCCCAAGCTGAGCCCTAGGGGGAATAGTAGTCGACCTGATCAAGCCACCACTCCGCCTGCAGATTCGCCGCCGCCACCACCTCTCTCATCGCTTGAGGCAACTCAGACGAATGCCCATCCAGGCTTCTCCACAGGCTCGCCGCCCTCAGCCAATGCGCAGCAGGCGGGCGGTGGTGCGGCAATTCGCGCATCAAGTACCACCACCACAACGACGACAAACACTACGACAACCACCACGACCACAACGACGACCGCGACGAGTAAAAATTCCCGAAAGGATGAAAGTCACGACTACCTGATCCCTGAGCTGGGGGGTGTGATGGGTAAGCGAATTATCGGACACGCGTTACTTGCCAAACAGTTGGTCCAGGCTGAGAGTCGTGGGTATGTCACTCCACTCAAAGGTGCCAAGATTGATGCCCTATTGAGAGGAAAGGTGTGGCTGAAAGAAGAGTTTACTGAGGAGGGAAAAACTATTACTCAGGCGGACGACCAAAATGCGATTACTCGCTTTTGCGAGCCCTTTATGAAGCATTATTTTGACACTCCACTCATGGAGAAAAATCTCAATCAGGTAACAAAAAATTATAAACAGCAAGCTGCCGAAGCAAACAAACTTTACCAAGAACTTGGGGTGCAGGGTTTTAATCGCAGTGAAAAAGTACAAGAACTTATGAAGCCGGTGATCGCACCGGTGGTTGATTACATTTGCGGACCCGATAACGACATTCAATCCTCGAAAATGCCCGCACCTGTACTTGCTGCCATGCTGTCTTTGGATGAAGAGATTCAGGCGTGGTACGAGAAAAACGGAGGCAACGATGCCGCTGAGTTGCTTTTGGCGCGCAAGAATGCGCTCACTGGTATTTTTGGCGTCAGAGCGTTTGCGCCAAATTACGCAATTGATCTGAGTAGTGACCAAGAAGTTCCGCAAGGATATTATCGGCCATTGACCGGATTTTTAATAACGTATCTCAACAAACATCTGGATAAATTTCTAGATACTGTAATTAATTGTCCGAAGGGGCAAAGGGAATTGATCAAGCGGGAAGCCTTAATTGCCGAGAGTCGCCCGGTACTTCCAAAATCGGAGCTTGAAAAAATCGATCATGCCAAAGAGCGATTTCAGAGCCGCAAGCCTAGCTCGCTGTTGATTCGGCTAAAAGATGCCGTAGAGGGTATTGGTAACAAAGCAGAGAAGAGTGAAATGACTTCGCCACGCCGTGAATTGAAGCGCCAAGAAACGGTCAGTAAAGGGACGCATCCACCAGACGATAAAGATCCAAAGTCACCTCGATCAGCTGAAGAAAGGAAAAAGATTCTGGGTGAAGAAAATGCTGAAGCCAGAGAGATCAAGAAAGCGAGGGATAGGCAGGCAGTATTGAACCAATATCTTAAGAATATGAAGTTGAACTCAATAAATAATTTCATCGAATTAGGAGACATTCTTCGAGGATTCAAGCAAAAAATTGTCGATGCATCGTCTGGCGACTACAAAAAATTCAAAGAGAATCCTGACTTAGTTTTTCATAAATTTCTCGAAAATTTCATCGCACAGACTCAAGGTAAAGGAACTCATCCTTCTTCTGCGCTTCAGAAGTTTTACCTTGAGCTCTCTAATAAGCTAGGCATTGATGACAGTGAATAAAGCTTTTTGACTGGTAGTTAACAACCACGAAGCCCGGGACCTTTCAGGTCTGCGGGCTTTTTTATCGTATGGAGAAGACCCGATCTGTTGATAAAATTATCGCATCTGTCTACGTGCATTTGAGAAGACCGATTTCATCACAGAAAAATTGTAGGTCTGCCGCTCTGCCTGCGCTGCCTGCTGTATCGTTCCGTCGATCTATTCCCCCGATCCCGGTTTGCACAATGGCAAACCTGCTGCTGTTTCACATATACAGCTCGATCATGGCTTACAGTGTCGTCTGTTCGGATTACCCGATCGGCCGGCAGTTTGCGCCAGCCTTCAAACCTCTGTGGAAATGTGCGGCCCTGATAAGAAGTATGCGATGCGCTTTTTTCATCGGCTGGACCAGCTGACCGTGCCCCCAAAGCAAGGGGCCGATTCATCGCAGCGCGTCATGGTAAGCTTCGCGCCGGCCTGCCGTGTTCCGACGCGACTGGCGAACAGACCGAGCCCGGTCGCTGTGGCGATCGGGATGTCACACTTCCGATCTGCTATTTGCCAGCATGGATACCGCACTCCTGATCAAAGTCATCATCATGGGCATCGTCGAAGGCTTGACGGAATTTTTGCCCATCTCCTCGACAGGTCACCTGATTCTCGCGGGTAGTCTTCTCGATTTCACGGGAGAGAAAGTCAAGGTTTTTGAGATCGTCATTCAGGCTGGCGCCATGCTGGCGGTCTGCTGGGAATACCGCGAAAGGCTGATCAGTGTCATCCGAAATTTTGCAAGTGATATCGCCGCACGGCGTTTCGTCTTCAATCTGATCATTGCATTTCTGCCTGCTGTCGTACTGGGCTTATTATTTGGCAAGCAGATCAAGGCACATTTGTTCAAGCCCGTGCCCGTCGCTTTGGCATTCATTGTCGGCGCAATCATCATCTATATCGTCGAGCGCCAGAACCGCCAGCGTCAAATTGGCGCACGTATCGATTCAGTCGATGATATGAGTGCGCTGGATGCGTTCAAAGTCGGTTGCGCACAGTGCTTCGCACTGATTCCTGGCACCAGCCGCTCGGGTGCCAGCATCATTGGTGCTATGGCATTCGGTTTGTCACGCCGCGCCGCGACTGAGTTTTCTTTTTTTCTCGCGATACCTACGCTGTTCGGCGCAACAATTTACTCTTTGTATAAGGAGCGGGCGCTGTTGTCGATGGCTGATTTGCCCATGTTCGGCGTGGGCGCGCTGGCTGCGTTTTTGTCAGCCTTCCTTTGCGTTCGCTGGCTACTACGTTTTATCAGTACGCATGATTTCACGATCTTTGTTTGGTACCGGATCATTTTTGGTGTGATCGTACTGGTGACAGCCGGCACTGGCTGGGTAGTCTGGGCAGACTAAGCATGACTGAAGTCTTGCGTGAGCGCGCACTGAATGTACTGCAGACAGTCTTCGGCTATCCAGCATTTCGTGGCGACCAGGCCGAGATCGTTGAACTGGTCACCGGGGGTCAGGATGCGCTAGTACTCATGCCTACGGGCGGCGGTAAGTCGCTCTGCTATCAGATACCTTCGTTGTTGCGACCCGGCTGCGGTATCGTCGTTTCACCCCTGATCGCGCTGATGCAAGATCAGGTCGATGCGCTGGCCGAACTGGGCGTGCGCGCGGCTTTCCTGAACTCCTCCCAAAGCTTCGACGACGCCATGCGTACCGAGCGTGCGCTTCGTCGCGGTGAGCTGGACTTGCTCTACATCGCGCCTGAGCGGCTACTGACCGCTCGCTGTCTGGATATGCTGGATGATGTGCGGATCGCCTTGTTTGCGATAGACGAGGCACACTGTGTCTCTCAGTGGGGACACGATTTTCGCCCGGAGTATATCCGGTTGTCCGTGCTGCATGAGCGCTATCCACAGGTGCCGCGCATCGCGCTAACCGCCACCGCAGATGCCGACACTCGTCAGGAGATTATCGATCGCCTGCAATTGCAGGCAGCACGCCAATTCATCGCCTCATTTGACCGGCCCAATATCCGCTATCAGATTGTTGAAAAAGATCAGGTGCGCCGCCAACTGCTGGATTTCATTCGTGATGAGCATGCCGGTGAGGCAGGCATTGTGTACTGCCTGTCCCGCAAAAAAGTGGAAGAGACCGCAGAGTTTCTGAACGAGCAGGGCGTGCCGGCACTGGCCTATCATGCCGGGATGCAGACGGTAACACGCGCCGCGCATCAATCGCGCTTTCTGCGCGAGGATGGGCTAGTCATGGTGGCTACGATTGCCTTTGGCATGGGCATCGACAAGCCCGATGTGCGCTTTGTTGCCCATCTCGATCTGCCCAAGAGTATCGAAGGCTATTATCAGGAAACCGGCCGCGCCGGACGTGATGGTCAGCCAGCCGATGCATGGATGGCTTACGGCTTGCAGGATGTCGTGCAGCAGCGCCGGATGATCGATGAATCAGAGGCCGATCTTGCCTACAAGCGCACGCAGTCCGCAAGGCTGGATGCGATGCTCGGCCTGTGCGAGACCGCCAGCTGCCGACGTGTTCATCTGCTGCAGTATTTTGGTCAGTCATCCGGCCCTTGCGGCAACTGCGACACTTGCCTGAATCCGCCATCATCCTTCGATGCGACCGAGTCAGTTCAGAAATTGCTCTCGACGATATACCGCGTAGGCCAGCGCTTCGGCGCCGTTCATGTACTGGAGGTTTTGCGAGGTGTGGATTCGGTACGAGTCAGGCAATGGCAGCACCAGTCGCTGTCAACCTTCGGGATAGGCGCTGACCGCAGCGAAGCAGAATGGCGCGCTATTTTGCGGCAGACGTTGGCGCAGGGACTTGTCGATGTCGATCATGAGCAGTACGGATCTCTGCGACTGACCGAAGCCGCACGACCTGTGTTGCGCGGGGAGACTACTCTGACACTGCGCCGCTATCAAAAACCAGTCCGCCAGCGACGGGCACCGACAGCACCTGGTAGTTATACAGAAGCCAGTCTCTCTTCTGCGCAGCAAGCACTGTTCGAGCGCTTGAAATGGTGGAGGGTGGAAACTGCGCGTGCACACAATGTACCAGCGTATGTGATTTTTCATGACGCAACGCTGCGTGAAATCGCTCGGGCCATGCCTATCTCGCTGCAAGATTTGCGCCAGGTATCCGGTGTGGGTGAGAAAAAGCTGGAAAGCTACGGCGCTGAAATCATTCGCCTGATCAGCGAGCCGCAGGCGGCGTAATAATGGAGAGTGTCAACGTCGAGTGAACACCAGATCCCAGACGCCGTGTCCCAGTTGGATGCCACGGTTCTCGAATTTGGTGAGCGGGCGATAATCCGGTCGAGAAGAGAAGCCGTCGGCAGTATTTTTTAGTTGCTGCTCAGCGTTCAGCACCTCCAGCATCTGCACAGCATAGTCTTCCCAATCGGTCGCGCAATGAAGATATCCGCCCGGCGAGATACGGGACACCAGCAGCTGAACGAAAGGGCTTTGTATCAGCCGGCGTTTGTTGTGCCGCGCCTTGTGCCAAGGATCTGGGAAAAACACATGGACGCCTGCCAGCGAATCAGGGGCAAGCATATGCTTGACCACCTCAACCGCATCATGCTGAATCAGCCGTAAATTATCCAGTGATTTTTCGCCAATCAGTTTCAGCAAACTGCCGATGCCGGGCGTATGTACTTCCACGCCAATGAAATTTTTCTCTGGTAGCAGGGCGGCGATATGTGCTGTTGCATCCCCCATGCCCGTGCCGATTTCCAGAATGGCGGGAGCAGTGCGGCCAAATGATGCGTCGATATCCAGCACTGATTTTTGATAAGGCAGACAAAACCTCGGCCCCAGCTGCTCCAGTGCGCGCGCTTGCGCGACCGACAGCCGGCCGGCACGCGTGACAAAGCTGCGGATCCGGCGCTCGGTCGGGTCATAGAGCATTTGACGGGTGGGGTCGGGGGCTTGGTCTGCCATGCTGAAATCGCTGCGCTGGATCGGGTGAGCCTTGTCGGGCGCGGAGCGCGGATTATGTCACAGCCTGAAAGGACGCCAACTAAATCAGCGTTTTATAGCGGGCCAGCGTAGCTAGGCGACGCGGGCGCCAGGAAAATCAAAGGCTTGACACCATTAATTCAGCTGAAAAAATTTCCGGTTTTATTTAACCGGTGCTTCCGGAGGGTAGTGGAGCGGGTGAAGGGAATCGAACCCTCGTATGCAGCTTGGGAAGCTGCCGTTCTGCCATTGAACTACACCCGCAAGCCAAATTAGCTAGCGAAATACTCAAAAATCGTATGTTGAATAAACAATCGTAACTCGTCTTTTTGGCCAGGAATCGCGATGTCTACAAAGAAGGTGTCAATTTTATTCAAATTGGAAGGCATGGCTTATCGGGCTCAGATGCCGCCGATACAGAGATATTTCAGTTCAAGGTATTCATCGATGCCGTATTTCGATCCTTCCCGGCCCAGTCCCGATTGCTTGACGCCGCCAAACGGGCCGACTTCATTCGAGATCAGTCCGGTATTGATCCCGACCATGCCATATTCGAGTTGCTCCGCCACGCGCCAGACGCGACCGATATCCCGCGTATAGAAGTAACTGGCCAGACCGAAGTCGGTATCGTTCGCCGCAGCGATGGCTTCTTGTTCGGTATGGAAGCGAACCACGGCGGCTACTGGGCCGAAGGTCTCTTCTTGCATGATCTTCATGTCGCGGCTGACATTCGAGAGTACGGTTGGCTGGTAAAACAATCCGCCCAGCGAATGTTCAGCGCCGCCCGTCTCCAGCTTCGCGCCTTTGCCGAGTGCATCGCCCACGTGGTCTTTTACCTTGACGACTGCCTGATCGTCGATCAGTGGACCTTGTTGCACGCCTGGCTCAAAGCCATTGCCGACCTTGATCTTCGCTGCGCCGACAGACAGCTTTTTGACGAATTCATCGTAGACCTTGTCCTGCACGTAAAAGCGGTTAGTACAGACGCAGGTCTGACCCGCATTCCGGTATTTGGAGATCAGTGCTCCTTCGATCGCTGCGTCGATGTCTGCATCGTCGAACACGATGAAAGGCGCATGACCGCCAAGTTCCAGCGCTAGCTTTTTGATGGTGGGCGCACTCTGCGCCATCAGGATGCGGCCTACCGGCGTCGAACCGGTAAATGAAATATGACGAACTACAGGGCTGGAGCAGAGCACTTTACCGATCGCAATCGACTGCTCGCTGTCCGCGGTCAGCACATTGATCACGCCCGCAGGAATGCCAGCACGATGCGCGAGCTCAGCCAGTGCCAGTGCCGATAGCGGTGTCTGTTCCGCAGGCTTGATGACAATCGTGCAACCTGCCGCCATTGCCGGCGCAATCTTGCGAGTGATCATCGCGATCGGAAAATTCCATGGGGTGATTGCGGCGCAGACTCCAATGGGCTGCTTCAGCGTGACCAGCCGCCGGTCTGCGGCCGGGGAAGCCAGCACATCGCCATTGACGCGCTTGGCCTCTTCGGCAAACCACTCGATGAAGCTCGCGCCATACATCACTTCGCCCTTGGCCTCGGGAACTGGCTTGCCCTGCTCTGCGGTCATCAATTTGGCCAGATCGTCTGCGTTGGCCAGGATTAGTTCAAACCATTTGCGCATCAGCTGTGCGCGTTCCTTGCCGGTCTTTGCCGCCCAGCCGGGAAACGCCCGGGCAGCAGCGGCGATCGCCTGTTCAGCCTCCTTTGGCCCCAGATTGGGTACATCGACGAGGTGGCCGCCGTCGGCGGGATTGGTGACCGAAAAACGGGAAGGAGCGTCGACCCACTGGCCAGCCAGCCATGCCTGAGATTTCAGCAACTGCTTGTCCGAGAGGTGAAGAGCGGCAGCAACAGGATGTGACATGAAAGATACCCACCTTGAAGAGTCATGAAAGCTCGAAGGATAACCGATTGCTTGACCGCGTTCCTGGTTAAGGAGAGTTAGATGCGCGGGCGAAGAAGATCAAGGGAAATGAGGCGGGTGGAGATTTGGGGTGTAGTTCAATACTTGCAAGCCGAATACAACAAATTCTTCAAACAATTAGATGATTGAAATTTAAGGAATGTTTTGATGGAACAAAAGATTTCTCGGAATGACAAAATTTAAGCATCGAAAAATTTCGCAGAGAAATTTAGATGCGATTTGCTCGTGATTGAACTGTTCTTCGAATGAGTTTGTAAGTTAAAAATAATTACGAGAAATCCTATGCAATGCCCCTGAAACATCATAGCCAAATAGAGGAAAATATGAGCATAGCAAGATTATTCGGTAAAAAAACGACCGAAAAGAATGATGAGATAAACAAAGATGAAGATACTCTGAGCGGGAAAAATACTTCACTGATAGACGATGAATCACAAAAAAAGCCTAGGATGAAAAGTCCTGCGTTAGCAAATAAAATTGATGACAAAATGGAGAGAGATGGCGAACTTTTTCTTGAGTCAAAAGAAATTTCAAAAAAAAGCAGTCAAAAAAACATGTTTTTTTCAGCTCATCATGAGGAGACGAGCGAGTCTCATGAGGAAGAAAAATACAGAGATTTCTATGAAAAAAAATTTCAAGAGGAATTAAGGGAGATCAATAACTCAATACAGAAAGAAAAAAATAAAAAAAACAAAGAAATGATTGAAGAGGGAACGATTGGTATCAATTTTAAAGAAAAAGAAGATGAAAAATCCAAATTTAAGCCGAGTAAAATTTTAAAAAAGAATTCAGAAGAAAAGGCTACCTCACCAAGAGCCAGAACGAACAATAATCCATCTTCGCCAAGAAATCGTGCCACTTTACAAGGCGATGAAAAAAAATATGTCACCGTCTCACCACGCTCTCCACGCAGCGGCTCTGTAAGTGCTTCTGGTAATTTTTATCGATCATCTGATGAGAGTAATGAAACAAAAAATTCATTTAAATTTTCAAAAATTCCACAAGTTAAATCTAAAGATTTTTTGCCATTGAAAAATCAACCAGTGTCTAAAGAAAAAGAGACTGATATCGAATCAATGTCATCCGACTCATCTGATGAAACTTCAGGAGAATCTAAAGAATTTGTTAAAAAATTCTCTTTTAAAATGCCGATGCAAAAAGAAAAATCTTTTGATTCTTTGTCAGTAGAAAAATCTGATCCAACGCCACCAACCTCTCCGCGTGGCGGAGGCTCTGCAATGTCCGGAATTAAGCGAAGGCTGTCTTTCCATGCGAAGCTTCCTGTTGATGAGCTCCCAAATTCGTCCGCTGCAACCCCTCGCTCACGCTTCACAACCGATCAGATAGCCGAGCTTTTTGCTGAGCCATGGCATTTTTCTTTAGATAGGCATGGAAATCCTGATCTTGGCAAAATTCCTGAAAAAATTTTGGTGAGCTTATCAAAAGATGCCTATAACATCATTTATCACGATGTGTTCGCAAAAAAAACACCCGATGAGCAAAAGGTATACCTTAAGCAGGAGATAGGTAAACGCTTTATCAAACTTGTCGAGCAGCATCTCGTGGAGGCCTCCAATGACAAAGCGTTAGGCTCTACCGGGAAAATGAAATCTTATCTGAAGTCCGATTTAGGAATAATCATTGGGGATGAAAAGTCGCGAAAAAAATTATCCAAAGCGTCAAAAGACAATACTAGTCCGGGCGAATTGGGTGAGGAGAGCACGGAATTTCACGAGGTGCTGCTGAGACAGCTTTCGCTAAGGATGAAAAACTACAAGGTAGATTACATTTATGCGAATAACAATCAGGAAGAAAAAGATTGGCTTTTGCGTTCTGTTAGGATTGGTTTAATAGAGAATTATAAATTAGACAGAGTTGAGTCTTCATCTAATGCGCTGACTTCAGGAACGTTTCAAAGAGATTTTCCTCATTCCATTTATCAGGTTGAAGATGAAAATGGCAAACAGAAATTGATATCTGATGTTCAAGAATTCATTGATTTCTTGGATGGATCTAAAAATCAAGATCTTTGTTATAAAGTAAGCCACCACGCATGTCAGAATTTATCGATCACTTTACGAAATGTGCTTTTTGGCCGCGTTACAAAAGGAGGCGACTTTGTTTCAGTACTGCATCTTGATGATGGCACTCCTCTAAGTATTTCCGACACAATAAGAGCAAGCTATATTTTTAAAAAGCAAGCCAATGGGGGAATACTCCTTAAATATAAAGGCCAGGTGAATGCGAGGGCGTCAGCGGAGGGACAGAAAGATAACGCAACCTTGCTCTTGAAGCAGGAAGATGGTTGGCAGCGCAAGCCCATATTCGTCGCCAACGCGAAGGCGGAGATCACGTGGGAAATCAGTTTCGATGCTGAGGGCAAAGCTGATTATTCAGCGAAGCCAAAGATCATGGCCGAAGGTTGGAATCAATTCACTCAATAGCGAGGATTCACTTCCGATTCGACCCCGTCACCATCTCGAATCGGAATAACCTGCACTCAATAGCGCCGTTGAAAAACGGCGTTTTTTTTGATTCTTTCAAACGCAGCATGCGGGGCAAGCTGAGGTCT
>JACCEE012606526.1_pt1 | contig 21978 bp, 22 predicted proteins | sample 7449931 | NCBI WGS metagenome assembly JACCEE01 (sample SAMN15323457, study PRJNA562643) | freshwater metagenome | isolation source: river surface water | place: USA:Blue River Watershed | collected 2017-08-19 | reverse complement strand
CCTCGCAGCCGCCTGCGTGCACCTGATGCAGACCTACAACGATCCCGAGATCGTGAACATCGGCACCGGCGAGGATGTGACCATCCGCGAGCTCGCCGAAATGGTCAAGGAGGTCGTGGGGTTCCAGGGCGAAATCGTCCAGGATCTGACAAAACCCGACGGCACCCCCCGCAAGCTCCTGGACGTGTCCAAGCTGCACGGTCTGGGCTGGAAGCATTCGGTCGAACTCCCGCAAGGCATCAGGACCACCTACGACTGGTTCCTGGCCAACCAAGACACTTTCCGTCATTAATCAACACCCGCAACAAACGCGATAAAGGTCACAGATCATGTCATCCAGCAAAGTCGCTCTGATCACCGGCGTCACCGGCCAAGACGGTTCCTACCTGGCCGAACTCCTTCTGGAAAAGGGCTACGAAGTCCACGGACTCAAGCGTCGTTCCAGTTCGTTCAACACCGGACGCATCGACGGGATCTACGGCAACCCCAAGTTCAAGGCCCATTTCGGCGACCTGTCCGACAGCACCAACCTGGTGCGCTTGGTCCGCGAGATCCAGCCCGACGAGATCTACAATCTGGGCGCCATGAGCCACGTGGCGGTCTCGTTCGAAGAACCCGAATATTCGGCCGATGTCGACGGCATCGGCACGCTGCGTCTTCTTGAAGCCATCCGCATCTGCGGACTGGAAAAGAAGACCCGCTTCTACCAGGCTTCCACCTCCGAACTGTTCGGGCTGGTCCAGGAAATCCCGCAGCGCGAGACCACTCCGTTCTATCCCCGCAGCCCCTACGCCGTGGCCAAGCTCTACGGGTACTGGATCACGGTCAACTACCGCGAAGCTTACGGCATCTACGCCTGCAACGGCATCCTGTTCAACCACGAATCGCCTCGCCGCGGCGAGACCTTCGTGACCCGCAAGATCACCCGTGGCATCGCCCGTATCAAGGAAGGCCTGGACACGGTCCTGAAGCTTGGCAACATGGACAGCCTTCGCGATTGGGGCCATGCCAAGGACTACGTGGAAATGCAGTGGCTGATGCTGCAGCAGGACCACGCCGAAGATTTCGTGATCGCCACCGGCAAGCAGATCTCGGTGCGCGAATTCGTGGCACTCGCCTGCAAACATGCGGGGATCGACATCCGGTTCGAAGGCACGGGTGTGGACGAAAAGGGCATCGACACGGTCACCGGCAAGGTGATCGTGTCGGTGGATCCGCGCTACTTCCGTCCCACCGAGGTCGAGACGCTTCTGGGCAGCCCCGAGAAGGCTAAGCAGAAGCTCGGCTGGGTGCCCAAGATCACCGTGGAAGAGATGGCCAAGGAAATGGTCGAGAACGATCTCCTGGAAGCGCGTCGGGAAAAAGCGCTTAAAGGCGTCAAGTAATGGACAAGCACAGTCGCATCTTCGTGGCAGGGCACAACGGGCTTGTGGGAAGTGCGATTGTGCGGCGGTTGCAGGCCGAGGGCTACACGAACATCATCGTTCGCAGCCGCAAGGAGACCGACCTCGAGAATCAGGGCGCGGTCTTCAAGCTGTTCCTGGAAGAGAAGCCGGAATATGTCTTCATGGCCGCCGCCAAGGTGGGCGGTATCCTTGCGAACAACACCTATCCGGTGGATTTCATCCGATCCAACCTGATGGTGCAGAACAACATCATCGACGCCAGCCATTTTTCCGGTGTGCGCAAGCTGTTGTTCCTGGGGAGCTCCTGCATCTACCCCAAGCTGTGCCCGCAGCCGATGAAAGAAGAGTATCTGCTGACAGGCGCTCTCGAACCCACCAACGAATGGTACGCGATCGCGAAGATCGCGGGGATCAAGATGTGCCAGGCGTACCATCGCCAGCATGGCATGAACGCGATCAGCCTCATGCCGACAAATCTCTACGGTCCAGGGGATAATTTCGATCTGAACGCTTCTCATGTGCTTCCTGCGTTGATTCGCAAGTTCCACGAAGCGAAGCTTGCCGGTGCCAAGGAAGTGGTCATGTGGGGAACGGGAACTCCACGCCGCGAATTCTTGCACGTGGATGATCTCGCGGACGCTTGCCTGCACCTGATGCTCACCTACAACGATCCGGAAATCGTCAACGTGGGCACAGGCGAGGACATCACCATCCGCGAATTGGCGGAACTGGTGAAGGAAATCGTGGGCTTCGACGGCGAGATCGTGCAGGATCAGACGAAGCCGGACGGGACGCCACGGAAGCTGTTGGATGTGAGCACGCTGCACGGACTTGGCTGGAAGCACCGGGTCGAATTGCGCCAAGGGGTTGTTGGAACCTATCGATGGTTCTTGGACAACTTGGGAGTTTTTCGTTCCTGATTGCCGAGCGTTCACCAATCATTAAGTCGCACGCTCATTCCAAGTGCGGCTACCGACGGATCAAATCGAGCACAGTCACAATACTGAAAGGGTCGAAATGCTGAAGAACTCCACCATCCTGATCACCGGAGGAACGGGGTCTTTTGGGAACACATTCATTCCGATGACATTGGCCAAATACGACCCAAAAAAGATCATCGTCTACAGTCGAGACGAGATGAAGCAGTGGGAGATGGCCAAGAAATTCGATGGTGATCCGCGCGTACGGTTCTTCATCGGCGACGTACGAGACAAAGACCGCATGTATCGCGCCCTCGACGGCGTGGACTACGTGGTCCATGCTGCGGCAACGAAAATCGTTCCGACGGCGGAATACAATCCCTTCGAGTGTATCAAGACCAATGTCAACGGAGCAATCAACCTCATTGACGCCTGCATCGACAAGGGGATCAAGCGGTGTGTGGCGTTGAGCACCGACAAGGCAAGCGCCCCGGTGAATCTTTATGGAGCTACCAAGCTCTGCTCGGACAAGCTATTCGTGGCTGGGAACTCCTACGCGGGAGCGCACGACACCCGCTTCGGAGTCGTTCGCTATGGTAACGTCATGGGCTCTCGCGGCTCCGTGATCCCGTTTTTCCTGTCTCTTGCCAGCAGCGGGCGCAAGCTCCCAATCACCGACGACCGCATGACCCGCTTCATGATCAGCCTCGAGCAAGGAGTCGAATTGGTCTGGCACGCATTCGACGATATGGTCGGAGGCGAGATCTACGTCAAGAAAATCCCTTCCATGAAGGTCACGGACGTTGCTACGGCCTGTCTACCCGATTCCGAGCAGGAAGTCGTCGGAATCCGTCCCGGCGAAAAGCTCCACGAACAGATGATCGGCGTGGAAGACGCCTACTATACCTACGAGTACCCGGAACATTTCAAGATCCTGCCTGTCATCAACAACTGGAGCTCCGATCCATACCGGATCAAAGACGGGAAAAAGGTGCCGGAAGGTTTCAGCTACACATCCGACAACAACATGGACTGGATGAGTATCGAGACCCTTCAAGCGTGGATCGAAGCCAATCGAGCCAAGGTCGGAAGCATCTGATGTCCCCCATCCTCCCGTACGGAACACAATGGATCGATGATGACGACATCGCAGCGGTGGTGGATGTCCTTCGCAACGGGCACCTCACCCAAGGCCCAAAGATCGTGGAATTCGAGAGCGCCATTGCCTCCTATGTGGGAGCGAAATACTGCCTTGCCTTCGGGAATGCCACCGAAGCGCTCCATGCGGCAGTCAAGGTGCTGGATCTGCCCGAGGGCAGCAATGGTGTCACGAGCCCGAATACATTTGTTGCCTCGGCCAATTGCCTGGCCTACAATGGGTTTGTGCCGAAATTTGCCGACATCGATCCCAAGACGTTCAATGTGACAGCGAGTTCCATCCAGCGAGCGATCGACGACCGGACAGCGGTTTTGATTCCGGTCCATTTCGCTGGACAGGCCTGCGACATGGAAGCCATTGGAGCCTTGGCGCGCGAACGGCACCTCCCGGTCATCGAAGACGCCGCTCATGCGATCGGTTCGACCTACTCCGATGGCTCGAAGGTCGGCTGCTGCAGAAACAGCGCAATGACAATCTTTTCCTTCCATCCGGTAAAGACGATGACGACCGGAGAGGGCGGAGCCATCACAACAAATGATCCGGACTTGTATCGCCGTCTCCAGCTTGCCCGGAGCCACGGGATCACTAAGGATCCGAAGGCTCTTTCAAAGAACCCTGGGCCGTGGTACTACGAGCAACAGGAGCTCGGGTACAATTTTCGGATCACCGACATGCAATGCGCTCTCGGACTTTCGCAGCTTTCAAAGCTCGACAGGTTCAGGGCTCGGCGGAAAGAAATCATCGCGAGGTACAATCGTGAGTTTGCTGGCATGGCATTCGTCGTGCCTCCGTACGAGACTCCAGGACTGGATTCCTGTTTCCACCTATATGTCTTGCAAGTCGACTTTGCCGGTCTCGGCAAGGATCGCGCAACAGTCATGAAGGAACTTTCTGAGCATGGTGTGGGAACGCAGGTCCTGTACATTCCCGTCCACACCCAGCCATGGTACCGAAAAACCTATGGCTACGGGCTAGGAGACTGCCCTGTAGCAGAGGCCTACTACGAGAAAGCGTTGAGCATTCCGCTGTTCGCCAAGATGACGGATTCCGACGTCGACAAGGTGGTCCGCGCCGTCAAGCTCGTCCTTGCATGAAATCGCTAGCGATCATTCCCGCACGAGGAGGGAGCAAACGAATCCCTCGCAAGAACATCAAGGAGTTCTGCGGTAAGCCGATTCTGGCTTACAGCATTGAGGCCGCCCGCGAGTCTGGATGTTTCGACGAGATCATGGTCTCTACAGACGATCAAGAGATCGCTGAAATCGCCCAACATTTTGGAGCTAAAACGCCATTTGTTCGGACGAGAGAAAATTCAAGCGATTCGGCAACCCTTGCTGAGGTTGTTTGTGAAGTGCTGGAAAACTATTCCAAAACCTCATTGTTTTTTAATCAAATCTGCTGCATTTTACCAACAGCGCCACTCTTGCAAGCTCAAGATCTTAGTAAATCTCGGCAGTTACTAAGTGAATGCCCCGGGGTATTTTCCGCAGTAAAATTTGCCTACCCGATTTGGAGAGCTCTTCAAAAAGACGGAGATATCATATCAATGATATGGCCTCACTTTTTGAATAGCCGTTCTCAGGATTTGCCACCAGCATACCACGATGCTGGAATGTTTTACTGGGTGGATGCCAAAGTATTCGCCCGAGAAAAATCGCTATTCTTGAAAGGCGCAAAAATCTGGGAGCTTCCAGAAACACGGGTCCAAGATATCGATAGCCCTACGGATTGGGATATTGCCCAAATAAAATTCGAATATTGCCCCCCCCATATGGAGTCTCCTAATGAATAAAAAAACAATCCGCTATTGCAAACGTTGCGTAATGCCCGATACAAAGCCTGACTTGCACTTGGACGAAGAAGGTATTTGTAATGGCTGCCGTTCTTTTGAGAATAGGAAAAATATCAATTGGGAAATGCGAGATCAAGAACTCAAAATGATATTGGAGAAATACCGTTCTAAAGATGGCAGCAACTATGATTGCTTAATTCCAGTCAGTGGAGGCAAAGACTCAACTTTTCAAGTTATCAAGATGCTTGAGTTGGGGATGAATCCATTGTGCGTTACTGCCACAACAGATATGTTATCTGAGATTGGGCGTCGAAACATTGAGAACATCAAAAATCTTGGCGTTGATTATGTGGAAGTTACAACAAATCCTGTTATACGAAAGCGAATCAACAAACTAACACTGACGGAGATTGGAGATATCTCTTGGCCAGAGCATGTTGCGATTTTCACAATACCTGTGCGTATTGCTGTGCAGATGAATATACCGCTGCTGATTTGGGGCGAAAATTCTCAGAACGAGTATGGCGGCCCTGCAGCAGCAGCAGAAAACAATGTTCTGAATCGGCGTTGGCTTGAAGAATTCGGCGGGATGCTTGGCTTCCGCGTAAATGATCTGGTTGGGCAAGCTGGAATAACAAGAAATAACCTGATTCAATTTACTTACCCATCCGATGATGAATTGAAACGGGTAGGGGTGACAGGCTTGTTTCTTGGACACTACATCCCATGGGATGGACATAATAACGCAATGGTTGCTCAGGCTTATGGATTTGAATCGTGGCCAACAATTGTCGAAGGCTCGGTTGTTGCATACGAAAATCTCGACAACCTGCAAATGCGAATTCATGATTATTTCAAGTTTTTGAAGTACGGCTATGATCGCAGCACAGATTGGTGTTGTTTGCACATCCGGCGTAACCGCCTGTCACGAGATGAAGCTGTTAATCTGGTGAGGAAAAATGGCGGCAAAATGCCGCTAAAGTATCTAGGGGTACCCATTGAGGATGTTCTTAAAAAGATAGACATGACGCTTGGCGAATTTACAAGCGTTTGCGACCGCTTCACAAACAAGAAGCTTTTTATTTGTGATGCGAATGGAAACCTTGTAAAGGATCGTCATGGAAATCTTTGTCGCATCAATGACGACAATATCAACTAGGAGAACGTAATGCCTGTTGTTGGACTTATCGATTATGGAATGGGCAATCTCGACTCTATGCGTCGCGCACTCGAAGAGTGTGGCGCGAAGGTTAGCATGGTCTATTCCCCGAAAGACTTGTCCAACATTTCGCACATCGTTCTTCCTGGGGTTGGCTCCTATTTTTTAGCTGCCCAACAACTTGAAGAACGAGGAATTGCCAATTCTCTGAAAGCTCTGTTGGACGAAACAAAGATTCCGATGCTTGGGGTGTGCTTAGGAATGCAACTATTGTCGGATTATGGAGAAGAAGGCGGGGGAACAAATGGCCTTGGGCTGGTTCCTGGGAATGTCATTCGGCTCAAGCCGATTCTTTCAAATGAACGAATCCCGCATGTAGGTTGGAATATAGTAGAGCCGCAGCGCCAAGATGGCCTGTTTCAAGGAATTGGCACCGTTGATTTTTACTTTGTGCACAGCTTTCATTTCGTCCCGAATCAGTCAGACCACATATTGTCTACGACGCCATACTGTGGGCAATTTGTTTCATCTGTGAATCGTGACAATGTATGGGGAACTCAATTTCATCCTGAAAAAAGTCAGCGAGCGGGATTCAAGTTGCTCAAGAACTTCCTGGAAGCGTGATTTGTAATGCTGAAAATCAGAATAATGCCAACCCTGCTGTATCGAGATTCAACCTTGGTAAAAGGCGTTTCTTTCGATAGTTGGAGACGAGTTGGAAGTTTGATGCAAGCGATCAAGGTATACAACTTGCGCCAAGTTGATGAACTTGTTTTCCTTGATATCACTGCAACTCGACAAGGAAGGCGCCCTGATTTTTCATTGGTGGACGATTTCGCTGATGAGTGTTTCATGCCACTTACCGTAGGCGGGGGCATCCGATCGGTAGACGATGTACGAGGCCTGCTCAAAGTTGGAGCGGACAAAATCGCCATAAATACAGCTGCAGTAGAAAATCCCAATGTTATCAGAGAGATTGCAGATCAATTTGGGAATCAGTGTATTGTTGTTTCTATTGATGTGAAATTCAACCAGTCGAAAGGCATTCATACTGTTTTTACTCACTCCGGGACTCGTGATACCGGAATCAATCCGGTAGAGTTCGCTCAACAGATGGAGGCGCTCGGTGCAGGTGAAATCCTTCTGACCTCCATAAACCTAGACGGCACAATGCAAGGATATGACCTTAATCTACTAAACAATGTTTCTGCGTCGGTTGGGATTCCGATCATTGCTTCAGGAGGTGCCGGATGTTATGAACATTTTGTTGAGGCACTCAAAATTGGGAACGTCGCAGCAGTGGCCGCAGCAAGTATTTTCCATTTTACCGAGCAGACTCCGCTAGAAGCAAAGCAATACCTTAAAGCTGCCGGCTTTCCAACAAGGCAATGACACGATGCCGAATCCTCACTTGGTAGGACTCATTTTCAGCGAGGGGAGCGTCGCATGGGGAACTGGACATATTCAGCGCTGTCTATGTTCCCTTTTTTTTGCTTCAAGCAGAAAATGATTCCATTTGGTTCGTTGACGATTCGCAAGGCGAGGAAGATCCACAGTCATCTGAAATCCATCGGGTTGAAGGTCATGGATGGCTGGAAGAGACTAGGAGAGAAACATGGCATCGCCATCGAGACCGGGGGCATTCCTCAGCTTGGGCGCTTGGCTTTCGGAACACCCGTGAAAGCACTGGCCGCACAGTACCTCTTCACCCATAAAACGCTCAAACGAGGCTTCTTTGCCACTACGTTGTGCTACATCGGTTATGTGCACATGCCTACGTTCGTGGTGCGTTGTCTCCAGGCGACCGACGAGGTCTTCGGGTTGACCGCCGAGGCGATGCGCTACGATCGACTCAATGTGATGGTAGAGGGGCCGATTTGCCACTCAGGGTTTAAGTGTCTTTCCAAAGTATCGGCATGCATGTCCTGATATTGACCGAAGGAAGCCTGGAATGGGGAATGGGGCATTTGTACAGATGCCAGGGCTTCGCCAAGTACTTCGTCAGGAAAGGTCTCGCCGTCAAATGGCTGGTGAACGGCGATACGCGTGCTGGACAATTTTTGGCAAATCAGGCGATCGGCATCGGCACCCTGGTCGACTGGACCGAGGCAGGGGCATTGGATGTCCATCTCGACGGCTGCTTGTGCGCGATAGTCGACTCCTACCACGCGCCCCGGGAGTGTTACGACAGGATCGCGGAGAGGGTCTCCCATCGCGTATGGGTGGATGACGAGGCGCGGCTGGTCTACCCGGAAGGAACTGTGGTCAACCCCAACCCATTGGTTGTCCAGCGGACCGGGGAACCGATGGATGCGCACGCCACGCTCCTGCCCGGTTTTGAGCACCAGCTTCTTCGCGAGGAGTTCTCGCAGTCGGAGCGGCGCGAATACAGCGCGGATGTGCGACGAGTTCTGGTCATGATGGGGGGGACCGACCTCCGCCAGCTGTCGCCGAGGGTCGTTGAAACGATCCAAACGACATTTCCTGGCGTCAGCGTGGATGTGGTCGTGCCAAGTGCCGAACAGAGGAACTCGTGGTCGTATCTCGCATCGGCCAGATGCTCCTTGCATGGCGTGAGGAGCGCGATTGAGATCCGGGAGTTGATGCGAACTGCCGATCTTGCTGTCACCGCCGCAGGGCAGACGCTATGCGAGGCGGCCAGCCAGGGATTGCCGACCCTCGCGATCGGAGTGGCGGAGAACCAGCGCATCCATGTGGAGGCCTTGCGAAGGATAGGTGTGATCCGATTCGTGGGTTGGTATGATAATCCCGATTTAATGAGCCGCCTGTGCGAGGATCTGGCGCAAATGCGCGACATGGAATGTCGACGCGACATGGGCGAGAAGGGACGATCTGCGATCGATGGAAGGGGTGTCCAACGGATCGCGAGCGCGGTGATGGGCTGGTGCGAGTTCCAGCAATTGCGCAAAGCCGTCTTGTCGGATTCGAAACGGGTATGGGGAATCAGCAACCAGCCGTCGGTTCGCGAGCACTCGATCATCAAGGGGAAAATCCCTTGGGATGAGCATGCCCGGTGGTTCGAGAAGGCGATCATCAACCCCGATCTGCTCTTCTTCGTTCTGGAATGGGATGGGAATGTGGTGGGTCAGCTGCGTTACAAGCGGATTTCCACCGGTGCAGTAGGAGTCAGCATCAGCCTTTCCCAGGAAGCGCGTGGAAACGGGATTGCCGCCCAGATGCTCAAGGAAGGGGATGTCCGCTGCTTTGCTTCCTGGCCCGAAATCGAAGGCATCGAAGCGGAGATCTCTCCCCATAATGTGGCTTCCACAAAAGTTTTCTCTCGAGCGGGCTATCTCCGCGTCAATGAAACCCACGAGTACGGAGGGTATATTTTTGATAGATACAGCAAAGGACGGTACAGTGTTTAGCGACAAGGCATTCATTGTTGCGGAACTATCTGCAAACCACGGCCATAGCATCGACATTGCACTCGAAACGATTCGAGCAGCGAAAGATAGCGGAGCCGATGCGGTCAAGGTGCAGACGTACACACCTGATACGATCACGTTGAACTGCGACAACGAATATTTTCAAATCAAACAAGGCACTCTGTGGGATGGTACGACCCTATATAGGCTTTATGAGGAAGCCTATATGCCTTGGGAATGGCATGGGAAACTCCGAGATGAAGCCGAACGTCTAGGTATGGTGTTTTTCTCAACTCCATTCGACAATACTGCCGTTGATTTTCTTGAGGAAATGCAGAATCCAATCTACAAAATTGCTTCGTTTGAGATCAATGACATTTCGCTCATTGAATATGCAGCTTCTAAAGGGAAGCCAATGGTGATGTCCACTGGAGTAGCGACCCTCGAGGACATCAAGGCTGCCGTCGACGCCTGCCACCGGGTCGGAAACGACAGGATTACCTTGCTTAAGTGCACTTCCTCATATCCCGCCCCCATTGAGGAAGCCAATCTTCTGATGATCCCCGATATGGCGGCGCGGTTCGGAGTGCAAACTGGTCTGTCCGACCACACGATGGGCTTTCTCGCACCTGTCATTGCCGTGAGCCTCGGTGCAACTATCGTGGAAAAGCATTTTATCTTGGATCGCGGAGTCGGTGGTCCCGATGCCAGCTTTTCGATGACCCCAGAAGAATTCAGGACGATGGTCGACGCGGTGAGGGTAGCAGAGTCCGCACTTGGAAAGGCCGACTATTCCCTCTCTCCAGCATCTGAAAAATCGATGCACTTCAGGCGATCGCTGTTCGTGTGTAGGGATGTTAACGCCGGGGATCTTGTCACGACGGAAAATGTACGGTCAATACGGCCTGCTGTAGGTCTTGCTCCAACCTTCCTTAAGGAAATTCTTGGAAAGCGAATGAAATGTGATGTAAAAAAAGGTACTCCTCTATCACTTGATATGGTTGAATAAAACGAGGCGCATTGTGGGTATTGTCAGATTAGCGAATTGCATCCACGACTTGCTATTAATCGCGTATCGCTTTCGCCAAAGTACTGTTCTGCCAAGAATCGGCTCCTGCAGCAACGCCGTTGTGATCGGCAACGGACCATCTTTCGCAAAAACAATAGCAGAACATCCAAACGGAATCAGCAATCACGACGTATTCTGTGTGAACTCCTTTCCAAAAACCGATGCATTCACAATTTTCAAACCAAGATATTGCGTTTTTGCCGATCCCGGATATTGGCTTGCTTCTGCTAGCCAAGATTTGAAAGATGATCGAAGCGCAGTATTTGAAGCTATAAACATGAAATCCGACTGGGGAATTCGATTGCTTTTTCCGGCAACCGCAATGCAAGCCCACAGATTAAAGCCGCTAACATTTTCAAATCCAAATGTGCGAATATCATATTATAATTCAACGGCAATCAGCCGAGCACTTCCGCAAAAATTGCGCAGTTACCTCTATCGTAAAAACCTAGCGATAGCTGGATTGCAAACCGTGGTGTGTGGCAGCCTTAGTTTGGCAATAACACTGGGGTACAAGAATATTTACCTTGCTGGTGCGGATGCCTCGTTCTTGGAAGATGTTTCCATTGACGATGATCGCAATCTATTGGTTACAAAAGACAGCCATTACTATGACAACGGCCATTCACTTCTGAAGCCAATCTATGTGGACGTTGAAGAGCAGAAGCCAATGCGCGTTCACCAATACTTAACCTGTATTAGTTTGATGTTGGAAGGCTTTTATGAGTGTAGCTTATTCGCGCAAGATTCTGGCGTCACAGTAATCAACTCTGGTTCCCATAGCTGGATTGATTCCTTTGAGAGAGGTCCCTTGGTTGTATAGACGAATCGTGCAGCGCGCAATAGGTAGTTCTTTATTCAGAGGGAGCGTTGTGTACGGACTCTCCTCAATGCTAAATCGTGCAGTTCCATTTTTCCTTCTTCCAATCCTCACTAAATACCTTTCCCCATCCGAGTACGGAATAGTCGCCTCAGTGTTTGTAATTCAAGCATTCTTGGTGCTAATTTCTGACTTTGGGATGAGTAACTATGTGGGAGTAAATTACTATTCTAAAGGTGTTTCCCATTCTGATTTAATTTCAGAAGCTACGGCTGTTCTTGTTTTGGTCTCCGCAGTTATCTTCACGGGAGCGCTCACCTTAGATACTATTCATCCTGGGTTGTTTCAGGTTGGCCGAACTTGGCTAATGTTTCTTGTGCTTTCCTCTGTCTTGCGGGTCATATTTAACATGCTAATGATGGTTTGGCAGCTTGAGCAAAAAGCAGTGATTTATGCAATTCTCCAAAATCTGTGCACGCTACTTGAAAGTGTGCTAACCATCATTTTTGTTGTGATACGAGGTGATGGCTGGCAAGGGCGCATCGGTTCAAATTTACTTTCTGGATCCATATTTGGATTGATTGGATTTATCTTCTTATTCTCCAAATATGGTCTCCGCCCATTTTCCATTAGTTGGCAGCGACTTCAATTTGCCGCATTAACCGGAGCGCCCCTCATACTACATGGGGTCGGCGCTTGGTTCATAAACTCAGCTGATCGATTCTTGATTGTGAAAATCAGCTCCTCTAGCGCAGCAGGCATATATTCAGCAGCATCCCAAATTGCTTCCATTATCGGCTTTGTGACCTTAGCATTCAATCAAGCTTGGTCACCTTACCTATGGAAAACTCTCTCAGAGCAGGGAGATGATGGGAAGCGGAAACTTGTCAAGATTGCCTACGTTTACTCTTTTGGGCTATTTGTTTTCTGCATCTTTTGCTATGCAGTCTTTGTGACGCTAATTGCGTTTGTGTTTGACGCTCGCTATTTGGGAGCTATTCGATACCTCCCATTCATGCTTGGCCAAATGTTTTGTTGGGGGATATACTACATGGCAACTAATTATGTTTTCTTCGCGAAGAAAACGATGAAGCTTACGTTTGTAACTTTCGCACATGGGATCTTGTCGTTAGCCCTGAACTTTCTGCTAATTCCACGCTATAGTGCAATGGGAAGTGCCTTTAGCGGACTGATTGTGTCCTTTTCCTACATGATCAGCGTTTGGTGCCTTGCTCGTCGAGTGTATCCGATGCCCTGGGCTTCTGTGATGACTGAATTGAAACATCTTGCTTTAGCCAATTTTGCGAGGCCGAAAAATTGAACATATTTAGATTAACGCCAATCACATCCACTAAACTCCTCGGAATTTTTAATGAATTTGAGCGGCCATCCCATCAAACAATAGCGATCATTTCGGAGGGCTAAAATGCTAAGTTTAATTAAGCAAGCTTTAGCAAAGAAAATGGCAAAAAAACTTGGACCAGTTGAATTTAAAGCCAATTCAAAAACCACCAGGTCGAGCATATTCGAAGGCCAAAATACCATTTTCGAAAATGCCCGCGTATTGAATTGTCACGTCGGATTTGGGACATATATCGGCTGCAATAGTGAATTAGAATGCACGAAAATTGGCAAATTCAGCTGTGTTGGACCCAATGTATTTACTGCCTTTGGCTCGCATCCGACAAGTGATTTCGTATCAATTCACCCGGCTTTTTTTTCTCTAAAGAAACAGGCTGGATTTACCTACTCGAAAGCCCAATTGTTTGAGGAATTGCGATACTCCCAAAAAGCAAACGGTAGATCTATTTATATAGGAAATGATGTTTGGATTGGGGCAGGAGTTACCATATTGGATGGTGTTACCATTAACGACGGAGCCGTCATCGCCGCTGGTACAATCGTTTATAAGGATGTACAACCTTTTGAAATTGTTTGCGGGTCCCCTATGCGAACCATTCGAAAGCGCTTTTCTGAGTCACACTGCGAATACTTGCTGAATTTAAAATGGTGGGACAGGGATGCTCAATGGATAAAAGAAATGGCGCCACATTTCACTAACATCAATACGTTCATATCAAATCAGGTCTGACATTTTCACGCTATAGGTTTATCATCTAACCAGGTCTTCATCCCAGATAAGATCCACGCAATCGTTTCACAAAAGAATACAAGTGCGAATTTAGGATAGCTAGCAAAATAGCGAAAGAACAGCTTAGGCTCGTCAAGAATACGGTATGCCCATCTCAAGTTAAGTGCATTCGCCAATCGGGGATAATAATCCATCCGCTTCGCTGTCTGGTGAAGGAATCCCCCGCAAGTATAACCAGATCCATTCCAACCGAGTGACTTTATAAGAGCTAAAGTCTCTTCTTGTTTTGGCGTTCCCATCCCAACAATCAAAACATCAGGCTGAATTCGAATAATCTCCTGACAATATGACACTAGTTCATCATGGCTTTCAAAATAGCCATTTCTAGCCGCAACAATATTTAGACCAGAAAAATTATCTAGTATATTCTCAATCGCCTTTTGAAGTGAATCTTCTCCCGATCCAATGATCGCAATACTTTTGTTTTTCTGGATGCAATCATTGAATACCAGAGGAGCCATTGACGTCATATCAAAGCTGGTGCGAGAAGCGTTAATTCCAAATAATTTTGCAAGAATCACAACAGATATGCCGTCAAAATATATGGAGTCAAACGTCATCAATAGCGCCAGTCTTTTACGCAAAATCAAATATGACCAAGGATTTATAAATGTTGAAAGGCCTACAGCAAGTGATGGTTCACTTCCTTTTCGAACTATTCGGTTTTTTACTTTTATGAGCATCATCTTCAGTGCCTCAGTACCGTTTCCTTGTATCAGAGTTTCTAACTGGTATAAATTTAGGGGAGCCACTAGAAAAACGGAGATCTAAGTTCAAATGTGGAAAGTTTATTACATCGGCCCTTCCAATTTAACGGACGTAGGCTTTCTGATACTATTTATAGCAGCGAAGTAAAAACCTAAGACTCCTGAGCCAACGATGTGCCCACTAAAAAATGAAAGCCCAAAGAATATCAGATTGGAAATAAGCGCACCAACGTATGGACTAAACCCGCGATCGCCTATAAATCGACAACAGGATCTGATAATTAAATAAATCCATAAGCCGTAACTCAATACCAAACCCAGTAAGCCAAATTGGAATACAATATCGAAACAATCGATTTCGATGGTTTTGTTTTGATAATCTTTCCAGCCTGCGACTTCGGTGGATTTGTATCCACGCCCCAAAATGAGTTCTCGCGGTGAATAGTCTTCATATGCTACGAGGTATTTTTGCAGAAAATCATTTCTGCCTGAAAAGATGAATGATGCAAAATTGACTCGGTTTGCCATGGATGCTAGTCGAACACCTTGATTTGACTTGAGCGCATTCGCAACCACCATTGGGGCGATGCCAATTACTGCAACGACCATCAAAGCGGCAGCAGCAGCTTTAACAATAGAAACTCTCAGCCGTATGAACGACAAATGCAGTAACGGGACAAGTACTCCAATCGATACAATTCCCAATATCCCCGCTTTTGTCGCCTTGAATACGGACAAAGAAATCAAGAATACCAGTGCAAGCAAATACGCGCTATTGCCTTTTTTGTGTGCAGAGATCGCAAATGGTATTGCGGAAAATATAAGCAAAGCGGCCAATGTATTCCCATCGAAATAATATCCAACGGTCCCTACATTAATGATTTTTCCATTGGGTAGCCAAAACGTATATTGCGGATGACCAAGTCCAGTAGCGCCAATTAGAATGTTTCCAAAACAAATAATCATGGTTAGCCTGAAGAACTGAAATATGCGCTTTGAGATCACCTCGCCCGGATATTTTTTGATTAAAATCTCAAAGTATGAGTAGGCAATAATTAAGGACGCATTCTTTATCGCATTTGCCAAGTCGACAACGAAATACCCAGAGCCTTGTGAAAACGCTTCGGTCACAGCAGCTGATAGGAAAAACGAGAAAATATACGCCAAGCATATCGCTCCCCAGGCCAGTGACAATTGCGAAACCCTTGCTAGCATCACTAAGATCAAAATCGACTTCAAAGGTTGTGCGATCGCCGGCAAGCCTGCATATTTAAACGCCCCGTTCGAAATATCAAGTACAGGCAAACACAGTACGCCCAGCATCAATAATTCGTCAATCCAATACAGTCTACATTTTATGACCAGCGGCAAATGGCGAGGCATACCAAATTGCACAGTTCTCATTAAATCCCAAGCAACTTTTTCATACGGAATCGCCATATGTTGTGTTGTACAAATTTAGCAGCCAACAACATGTTATATACTACCCGACCCCAAAATCTACTATTTATTTCCGCTTCAAAAGAAGCAAGGTCGGGCACCTCAATCGCATTGGCCTTTCTTCTCCGTTCATTGTACCAGATCATTATATTGTATCGATTTCGCGATCGCCAATTCATTGAAACCGAATTTGGCTTCAATCGATAATGATATAGTTGCTCTGGATGATTTGAAAACGTGACGGCCGGATCCTCAGAGACGCGTAAGACGAAATCCCAATCCTCTAAGAACTGTAAATTTCTGTTGTATGGGTAGGAAAGGTGCAATTCTCTAGAAGCCAATATGGTTCCAGGCATCATAACTGAACGATTCCATCGTCGATTAAACCCTGCACGAATCGAATTGTTTGTTTCTGGGTATGTGATTTTCCCAACAATTTCACCCGTTGTTTTCATTAATGCGACATTGGAGCCAATCATTACCTTGCTATTATTCTCTATCAAGGAAAGAAGTTTCTCAATGCGCTGTTTCTCTGAGACATCATCAGCATCCATTATCATAATATATTCACCGCGCGACGCATTAATTCCCATTGACCTTGCGGCTGCAGGTCCTTCACGATTACCCCTCAACAGAATAACCCTCTGATCGGCCTGCTTGATCCTTTCAACAATGCCTATAGTGCCATCCGTTGAGCCATCATCTATTACAATCAACTCGAAATTTTGGTGTGTTTGGCTCTGTATCGATTTGATCGCGTCCAAGATATAGAGCTCTTCATTACGAGCCGCCATGATGACGGATACTAATGGTTCTGTCACCGGTTCTCCTTTGACTTAATTGTGCCCAATAGCTGAATAACGCAAGACTTCAACACAAGGAATGGGATTTTGATCCAAAGCTTAAATTTGTGCCACATCGGAAAGTATTCGCTGGCGATCTTGACCCGCTCTTCCTGAAGTTTTCTAAGGCTCCGATGTGAGAAACCTCCGTATTGATAGTTTGCGACAACTATTTCACATTTAGAAAAGTGGCATCCCGCAATTTTTAGCCGAATCATATGTTCATAATCTCCACATATTTTTAGAGAACTAGAATAGCCTCCAAATTTATCAAAGCTGCCTCTGCTGTAGAAGACAGATTGATGGCATAGTGGGATGCCGTCATAGAAATCCCTCATCGATTTTATCAGCTGGCGCTTTATTGTTGACCTATTTTTGCTGTTAAAAACTCGTATGTCGCCATAAACAATATCCGCATCAGTATGTGCAAGGGAATGAGTTTGAATGGATTCAAGAACGTTTATGGACGCGAAGCAGTCACCAGCATTCAGGAAATACACCCAAGCGCCACGGGCTTGCGATATCCCTTTATTCATTGCGTCATAAATGCCAGAATCCGCGCCTTGCAAAAGTTTTATATTCTTGATTCCCGCTGACTCCAGTATTTTCACTGTATTGTCGGTAGAGCCCCCGTCAACCACAACAAGTTCCCAATCTTTTAATGTTTGGGACCCCAAAGATATTAGGCTGTTTTCAATACACTTCTCTGCATTTAGAGTCGCCATTACCACTGAAAAATATGGGCTAGATTCATTCATGAAAAGTCCTTAATTCCAGATAGCGATACGAACGCTTTCAAAGAGACAAACGCCATTGATCCAATCGTTCCTATGCAAACGCCAAGAATGGCAACAAACCTACCTTTCGGCCGAGTTTTTCTCGCAGGCAAATTTGCCGAGTCAAGAATCATCATTGGAGGCGTTGCCTTTGCTCGCTCCAGTAATTGCATTTCGTACTGGTTTCGAACAAGCAAATACTTTTGTTCTTTTGCTGTCTTTTCAATTTCTAATCTCGACATTTCAAGTAATTGATCCGGCAAAATCACTGATCGATTGCGGTCCTTATACCAAGTTAGCTTTTTCGCCGCAGTATCCCATTCTGACTTAGCCAAGCTAACGACAATTCCTAATCGTGACAAGATTACGTCTGATCGTTCAATCCGTATAGCTCGCAGCTCCTCTTGACCAATTGCTAGGAGGTTGTTTCCGATTTCCTGGGCAAGCCACGCCGAATTTGCAGTAACTGTAATTTCCAGAATTCCTCCGTCACCGCTTTCCTTAGAACCAACGCGGACAGATTTTGCTAAGCCTTTTACTGCGTTTTCGTATTTAATCGGACTATTGGTGTCAATCTCCAAAATCGAATATAAATGCTGTATCTGACCTCTTCCAGTGTCGCTTTGGTTTTTGATTTGAACCTTCAGTAATCTCTGAATTACTTTTCTAGAGGTCAGAAGACTTTGATATAGATCAACATCTCCTTGTCCAGTTCCGGTTTTCCCTAGAAGAACCGCAGCGGCTCCTAGCTGATCAACCTGTGGACTCGTTTGTGTGGGGATCAACAATGCACTTGACTCAAACTCCGGAGTCGCTATTATGAGAGTGTGTGCTATTGCTAAGACGAGACAGATAAAGGCACTGGCTCCAATCACCCAACGTTTATGCCAAAGCGCAAGAACGAGTTCGCGCAAATCGACTTCATCGGTTCTCGGACCAGTTGCCAAGGTTGACATTTCCATCTCTGTCAAAAGCTATAAAAAGTATGTTCATAGAGCTGACCCGTTCCCTGGAATGTCCCCCTCCTGACGGAGAGAACGATCAGGTAGGTTGGAGTCATGGAAGATAAGGCCAAAACAAAGCGTCGGACATACGATCCCGAGTTCAAGGAACGCGCTGTCCAAATGGCATCAGAGAGTCGCAGCATAGCCGAGACAGCTCGTCAGCTCGGGGTAGGCTACAGCCTCCTCAACAGCTGGATCAATTCGGCCGAGCTTGCTCGCAGCAAGGGGCAGGGTCTGGCGATGGCCCTGGAGGAGAAGGCCCGATTGGCCGCTCTCGAACGGGAGAACGCCTTGCTCCGGGAGGAGAACGAGATCCTAAAAAAAGCCACGGCGTACTTCGCGAGGGATCGAGTCCCTCCGAGAAGTACGCCTGGATCGAAAGCATGAGGGAAACGCATCGGATCGGCCTCTTGCTTCGGGTTCTGGATGTCAGCTCCAGCGGCTACTACGACTGGTGCGCACGTCCCGATCCGGATCCCGACCACCCCGATCTTCGTGTCAGAATCCGTCATCACTTCAACCGTAGCCGATGCAGCTACGGTCACCGATGGATCCGCAAGGAGCTACGGGATGAGGGCGTGCGCGTGGGGCGCAAGCTGGTCCTGCGCCTGATGAAGGATGAAGGAAGAAGGTATGAAGCCGTCTCCAAGCCTTCCGCACCCCTACAAGAAGGGCGTTGGCGGGGAGCATCGGGTGGCGAAGAACCGGCTGCGTCGTGCCTTCGAGGTTCGTCGCGCCAATCGTCTATGGACCTCGGACATCACCTACATCTGGACGGACAAGGGATGGGCCTATCTGGCGATCATCCTCGACCTGTTCTCTCGCCGCATCGTGGGATGGGAGGTCAGTGAGCGAGCCGATACGGTGCTGGTGAAGGCCGCACTCATGAAGGCCGTCCGTGCGCGCCGACCGCGTCGTTGGCGACTGATGTTCCACTCGGATCAGGGCTGCCAGTACACGTCCATGGACTTGGTCACCTCGCTCAAGGACCTGGGCATCCTTCAGTCGATGAGTCGCCGCGGACAGTGCTGGGACAACGCTCCGACCGAGAGCTTCTTCGCCTCCCTGAAGAAGGAGACAGGAATCTCCAAATGGGCCCTGGAAGATGCACAGGCGGTTCAGACCGCGATGATCGACTGGATCGAAAACTGGTACAACCCCATGCGAAGGCACTCCACTCTGGACGGATGCAGCCCTGTCCAGTTTGAAATCAAAATGGCTGCTTAAATTGTCCGCTCAGAGGGGGACACTCCAGGCAGAGAGCCACAACATTGCCAAGACGGCTCGGCAGCTTGGAGTGTGCTACAGCCAGATCTACTCTGTAGAGCTTGCCCGTGGCAATGGGCAGGGATTGGCAAGTGGCGACTTCCCGCCTCTCTATCCGCCTGTTTCACACCGCCATTTCCCGTTTGTGACCATTTTTGCCCCATGATCCTTCTTGCGCTGGCCTTGCAGCACCTGCACGCGACATCCCCTGACCTGCGACTGTCCGATCCGCGCACCCTGCGGGTCGCCGGGCCATCGCCGTTGTTGCGCGCCTTCCATGAGCAGACCATCGATACCGGCAAGGCAAGCCACACCCTTGCCGACTTGGATACTTCGATTTCTGCCAAAGGGATCCCGCTTTTGCGCACGACGGACTCTTCGCTGGTCTTCCAACCCAAGGCTGGGCTCGAATGGCGCAACCCGGAGAGCGATGGCCAATTCGCCTTCGATGCGGGCGGCGAACTTCGCGGTCACACGGAACACTTGGCGTTCTGGGTGGACGCTCGCATCGTCTCGGCCCAGACGAGCGATTCACGCCTTTCATGGGACGGCCAGTACCAAGAGTTCCAGGCTGAAGGTGCCAACTCCAGGGTCAATTACACCTCGTACAGCCGTTACGAAGGCAAACTGTCGTACGAAAGTGGCTTGGGGCGGATCGGACTGGGGCGAACTCGCGCACATTGGGGGCCTTCGTATTCCTACCCGCTCGTCCTCGGAAGCTTCGCGGCCCCGATGCCTCTCTTCGATTGGAGTGCAAGATGGCGGGACCTACAAGTGCGCACCTTGTGGGCCAGCCTCGCCATCGATGGCGCCGGTATGTTTCGCAACAACACCCACTCCCGATCGCTCTACGGGCACCGGTACGAATGGCTCGCCTCGGACTGGCTGACCTTGGGCGCAAGTGAAGCGTTGATCGTCTATGATCGGCAGGAACCTGTGGCGTTTTTCCCGTTCGCACCCTTGTTCATGGAAAAAGGTCAGGGGCTGGAAGACGACAACAACGGCGAACTCTCCTTCGATGCCGAAATCCGTCCAATCCGTGGATGGCGTCTGTTCGGAGAATTCCTTGTCGACGACGTATCGGAGCCCACCAGCCTATTCAACGACATGTGGAAAAATCGCTGGGCCTACTCCATCGGTTCCCACGGAGCATGGGAAACCGATCAAACGAAATACGGCGTGATCCTTGAATATTCGCACGTGGAGCCTTGGGTCTACGCCCATTACGCCGCGAACACCGCCCAGGCCACCACCCAAGGTTTTCTACTTGGGAATCCCTCCGGCCCCAACTCTCGCTCCATCAAGACGACGTTCTACGGAACAGGCGCAGGATTCAGCATTGAAGGCTCCGCCGAGTGGATCTGGAAAGGCACCGATCTCGGCTCCCACTGGACCGATACGCTCACAGACAACGAAACGACGACAAAGACCTTCTTGGCCAACGGAGGTGACTTGAATTGCCGGACCGAAATCCATCTGGGTTGGTTCCACTGCTACGGGAGCGTTTGGCTGGACCTCACGAAGACCTTCGCTACGGGAGCCATCCAGCGAGTGCAGCCATCGGCGCCGGTCGCGGTTCGGTTCGAAGCGAATTACTGACCGTACCCCACCAGCCCGAACAGCCGCGCTTGGCTGCGAATGGCCTTTTCCAGGTCGCCCAGGTGCACTGATTCGTTTTCCGAGTGGGCATTGCACCAGGGGTCCTCGATGCCCACCAGTAGCGCGGGGATGTCGCCCAGCGCCTCGGTGACGGCTTCCACGAAGGGAATGGTCGCGCCGCAACCGATCGCAACCGGCGCCTTGCCGTAGCCTTCTTGCATCGCCTGCCGGACCTTCGCGAAGATCGGATGGTCGATGGACGTTCCCCACGACGGCGCGAGGCTTTCCTCGGAAATCGAGAGCTCCATTCCGGTTGGCACCTGCGCGAGCAGATGGCTCTTCAGAAGTTCCATGGTCCGGCGCGGATCCATGCCTGGCACGATGCGGATCCCCACGCGCGCCCAGGCCTTGTCCATCATGACGTTTCCCGTCTTGCCCTGCGCTCCCGATTGGATTCCGTTCACGGACAGGGCAGGGG
>JACCEE011715508.1_pt1 | contig 21981 bp, 23 predicted proteins | sample 7449931 | NCBI WGS metagenome assembly JACCEE01 (sample SAMN15323457, study PRJNA562643) | freshwater metagenome | isolation source: river surface water | place: USA:Blue River Watershed | collected 2017-08-19 | reverse complement strand
CACTCGGGTGCCCTGGGTTGGGTGGGCTTGGTGACCATGGGCTCCATGTACTACCTGATTCCCCGCCTGTTTGGCCAGAAGAAGATGTACAGCGTCAAAGCCATTGAGCTGCACTTCTGGACCGCCACCATTGGCATTGTGATTTACATCGCTGCGATGTGGATTGCCGGTGTCATGCAGGGCCTGATGTGGCGCGCCATCAACGCCGACGGTACCCTGACTTACACCTTCGTGGAGTCCGTGAAAGCCACATTCCCGTTCTATGTCTTGCGCTTGCTGGGTGGTCTGCTTTACTTGGGCGGCATGGTGGTCATGCTGTGGAACACGATCAAGACGGCCACACAAGGTCGCTCGGTTGAAGTTCAGATCCCTGTTGCTGCACCTGCCCACTGAGGAGAAACAAACAATGGCTCAAAACCAAAATTCGGGCGGTCTCTCCCACGAAAAAATCGAGACCAGCAACTTTCTGATGATCGTGCTGATCCTGATCGTGTTGCTGTTTGGCGGCATGGTCGAGATTGTGCCCCTGTTCTTCCAGAAGTCCACCACCCAACCGGTTGAAGGTCTCAAGCCTTACACCGCGCTGCAAGTGGCCGGTAGGGATGTTTATGTGCGTGAAGGTTGCTACAACTGCCACTCGCAGATGATTCGCCCCTTCCGTGCCGAAACCCTGCGTTACGGTCCCTATTCGGTGGCTGGCGAATTCGTCTACGACCACCCCTTCCAGTGGGGTTCCAAGCGCACCGGTCCTGATCTGGCCCGAGTGGGTGGCCGTTACAGCGACGAATGGCACCGCATCCATTTGAACAACCCGCGTGACGTGGTGCCCGAGTCCAACATGCCGGCCTATGCATGGCTTGAAAAGAATCCTGTGGATGGCGCAAGCTTGCCTGCCCACATGAAAGGCCTGCGCACCCTGGGCGCACCCTACAGCGACGAAGAAATTGCCAAATCGACCGAAGACGTCAAAGGCAAGACCGAGCTGGATGCAGTGATCGCCTACCTGCAAGGCCTGGGCATCCACCGCAAGTAAATGGAGCACGCCATGGACATCAATACCCTGCGCTCCATCGTGACCGTGCTCACCTTTGCCATCTTCCTGGGCATCGTGTGGTGGGCCATGTCACGCCGCAACCAAGCCAATTTTGACGAAGCAGCGCAATTGCCGTTTCGTCAGGACGACTGAATTGTCCTCAGCTCATAACAAATCAAAGGAATCCAAATGAGTGACTTCATCAGCAATTTCTGGCACTTGTATGTGGCCGGCATCACGCTGGTCAGCATCATTGCCTGTCTGATCCTGCTTTGGTTCAGTGGCAAAGCCAAAGCCATGACAGCCAACGACAACACCACCGGCCATGTCTGGGACGGTGACCTGCGTGAAATGAACAACCCGCTGCCGCGTTGGTGGGTGGGCTTGTTCATCATCACCATCGTGTTTGCATTGGTGTACCTGGCCATGTACCCCGGCGTGGGCAATTTGGCGGGCAAGTTTGGCTGGACATCGTCCGGTCAGTACGACGCTGAAGTGGCCAAAGCCAATGCCGAAGTGGCACCTTTGTATGCCAAGTTTTCAGGCATGCCGCCCGAAGAAGTGGCCAAGGACCCCCAGGCCATGGCGATTGGTGACCGCCTGTTCATGAACAATTGCGCACAATGCCACGGCTCGGATGCCCGCGGCAGCAAAGGCTTCCCGAATCTGGCCGATGCTGACTGGTTGTATGGTGGCACGCCCGACATCATCAAGGCGACCTTGACTCAGGGCCGCAATGGCAACATGCCCCCCATGGCGGCAGCTGTCGGCTCTCCTGAGGATGTACGCAACGTAGCCCACTATGTGCTCAGCTTGTCAGGCAGCCCCCATGATTCGCTGCGTGCTTCGTTGGGCAAGTCCAAGTTCGGTGCTTGTGCTGCCTGCCATGGCATGGACGGCAAAGGCAACCATGCCATGGGTGCCCCCAATTTGACCGACGACATCTGGCTGCATGGCTGGGGTGAGAACGCCATTGTCAACATGATCAACAATGGCAAAGTCAACCAGATGCCTGCTCAGGCGACCAAGTTGACCGAAGGTCAGATTCATGTGCTGGCTTCGTATGTCTGGGGTTTGTCGAACAAGACGGCCGCAGCCCAGTAAGGCGTGCCAGATCAACCGCTCAACTGATTCAGGACACCCCTTTGTGGGTGTCCTGTGGTTTTGAAAGCCCGAGTTTTGGACTCCAAAGAAAATTCTGCCCGGAAAATCGTGCCCATCGTCCCAGCTGAAGCAGCTGGGGATGAGGTGAAGATGGTCTCGCTGTACGCCGCGACCCAAAAAATTTATCCACGCAGCGTGCAAGGCATTTTTGCCAAATGGCGTTGGTTCATGGTGGTTCTGACGCAGCTGGTTTTTTATGGATTGCCCTGGCTGGAGTGGGGTCAGCGCCAGGCTGTGCTGTTTGATCTGGGTGCCCGCCGCTTTTATATTTTTGGTTTTGTCCTGTATCCACAGGACTTCATTTACCTGACGGCGATCCTGGTGATCGCGGCGTTTTCTCTGTTTTTGTTCACTGCCATTGCTGGTCGTTTGTGGTGCGGTTATGCCTGCCCCCAGACGGTTTACAGTGAAATCTTCATGTGGGTCGAGCGCAAAGTGGAAGGTGACCGCAGTGCGCGAATTCGGCTGGATGGCGAGCAAATGTCGCTCGAAAAGCTGTTCAAGAAAGTCTACAAACACATTTTCTGGCTGGCGATTGCCATGTGGACCGGCTTCACCTTTGTCGGTTATTTCACCCCCATCAAGGCTTTGGGTATGGAGTTCTTTCTGGGCAACATGAGCTCATGGGAAGTCTTCTGGGTGTTCTTTTATGCATTTGCCACTTATGGCAATGCCGGCTTCATGCGCGAGCAGGTCTGCAAATACATGTGCCCTTATGCGCGTTTTCAGAGCGCCATGTTCGACAAGGACACCTTGATCGTCACTTACGACGCAGAGCGTGGCGAACCCCGCGGTGCACGCTCCAAAAAGGCCGACCCCGCTGCATTGGGCTTGGGGTCCTGTGTGGACTGCAGCCTGTGCGTGCAGGTGTGCCCCACCGGGATCGATATCCGCAAGGGGCTCCAATACGAATGCATTGGCTGCGGTGCGTGTGCCGATGTGTGCGACACCGTGATGGACAAAGTGGGTTACCCGCGCGGCTTGGTCAAATACTCCACCGAGCACGCCCTTCAAAATGGCTGGACAAAGGAGCAGACCCTGCGCCATGTGTTCCGTCCCCGTGTGTTGCTCTACATCGGCATTTTGCTGGTGGTGGTGGCAGCCTTGTTGACCAGTCTGGGCTTACGCAAGCCATTCAAGGTGGATGTGGTGCGTGACCGCGCCTCGCTGGCCCGCATCGTAGCCGGTGGCAAGATCGAGAACGTGTATCGTCTGCAAATCATGAATGCGGCCGAAAAACAGCTGGGCTTTCAGATTGGCGTCAACGGCTTGAACGGCCTGGAGTTGGCCACCGAAGCGCATGTTGAGGTGGCCTCGACCGAGTCGCGCTGGATCTCAGTGCGTGTTCAATTGCCTTACGATGCAGCTCAACCAGGATCTCATCCCATTGAGTTTCACATCAAGTCCGCCGACGACCAGGGGCAGTCGGTGAGTGAACTGAGTGAAAAATCGATGTTCATCGTGCCCCGTTGAGGGCCGTGTTTAAAAGGCGCTTTTATGTCAAACAATGCATCTGTCCATTCGCTAAACCCTTCATGGTGGTCTTTCGGTCATGTCTGGCTGGTGATCGCAGGCCCTTTGCTGGTGGTGGTGGCCAGTTTTGTGACTTTTTATTTGGCAGCCAACGGGCAAGATCCCGTGTTGTCCACCCAGGAGACACAAGTTGCGCCGGACTCGGCAGGCGGCAACACCCTGGCCCCTGCCATGCAGGCCAGAAACCATGCCGCCACTGGTGAATTGCCTGCCAAAAATGCCCCTAAATAAGCCCTCAGGGCACCTCAGGAGACAAACATGATGGCGCAAAGAATGATGTGGATTGCGTGGCCCGCTTTTTTAGTGGCTGGCTTGCTCGAGATGCTGGTGTTCGGTCTGGTGGATCCGCAGGACCTGGAGTGGTTTGGGCATCCTCTGGCATTGTCGCGGCAGGGGGTTTACACGCTGGCTTTTTTTGCCTTCTGGGCGCTGACCATGCTCTCCAGCGGTTTGACCACCTTGCTGTCCATGTCGCCCTTTGAGGTCAACCGCTGTCCGGTGCCTGAAGACCAGCGCCCCTCGGATTGCGCCCGCGGCGATGGCAAGTGCTGCTGACATTTGCATGACAAAGGGGCCCTCTGGGCCCCTTTGATTTTTGGATTTGCACCGTCAATGGCAGGCGGGGTTATCCACCAGGCGCTGCAAGCCTTCGGTGCTCAAAATGCGGACATGGCGTTGTTTGACCTCGACAATCTCTTCTTCCACGAATTTTGAAAATGTGCGGCTCACGGTTTCGAGCTTGAGCCCCAGGTAGCTGCCGATTTCTTCGCGCGTCATGCGCAACACCAGTTCCGATTGGGAGAAGCCCCGTGCGTGCAGTCGCTGAACCAGATTGAGCAGAAATGCGGCCAGGCGCTCTTCGGCGCGCATGCTGCCCAGCAGCAACATCACGCCGTGCTCCCGCACGATCTCCCGGCTCATGATTTTGTGTACATGGCTTTGCAAGGCCGTGACTTCGCGTGAAAGCTCTTCGATCCGGTCAAAGGGCATGACGCAGACCTCGGCGTCCTCCAAGGCCACGGCATCGCAGGTGTGCTGGTCGTGCACGATGCCATCGAGACCAATGATTTCCCCCGCCATCTGGAAACCCGTGACCTGATCGCGCCCGTCTTCAGTGGCCAGACATGTTTTGAAAAAGCCCGTGCGGATCGCGTAGAGCGCGGTGAACTTTTCGCCGTTGGTGAACAGCGTGCCGCCGCGTTTGACCTTGCGCCGCACCGCGACCAACTCGTCGAGGCGACCCAGATCCTGCTCGTTCAAACCCACGGGCATGCACAATTCGCGCAAATTGCAATTTGAGCAAGCGACTTTGATGGCTTGTGGATTCATGGTTTATCTCAGAAATGACGGTTTTATTTGCTTTGAATCAAGTCTTGAGCTTAATACGAAATCAAGGGGGTTCTTGCGGGTATACCCTGAATCTGCAGAAAATCCCGATGAACACGTAAGAGACTTGACATGCGTCAAAACTGCTTGGGTCCATTGAGGGCAAAGTCCAGGCTGTTCTTCTTATATTTGTTCAAAGGTAGGTCATGTCCGCCATCACGCCAGAGTTGCTGACCCGTTTTGATGTGCCGGGGCCACGCTACACCTCCTACCCGACCGCTGACCGTTTTGTCGATGCATTTGCCGAGTCCGACTATGTGCAAGCACTGGACCAACGCAAATCGGGCATTGGCGGCAAGATGGCCCCGTTGTCCCTGTATGTGCATATTCCGTTTTGTGAATCGCTTTGCTATTACTGCGCCTGCAACAAAATCATCACCAAACACAAAGACCGTGCGGCCACGTACCTGCGTTACCTGAACCGTGAAGTCGAGTTGCACACCGCCCATCTGGGGGCTGGGCAGTCCGTGAGCCAGTTGCATCTGGGGGGCGGGACCCCCACCTTTTTGAGCGATGACGAGTTGCGCGAATTGATGCACATGCTGCGGCGCCATTTTGACTTTGTGCCTGGCGGTGAATATTCGGTCGAGGTGGACCCCCGCACCGTGGACGAAAAGCGCTTGGCCGTGCTGGCCGAACTGGGCTTCAACCGATTGAGTTTTGGCGTTCAGGATTTTGACCCTGCGGTGCAAAAGGCGGTGCACCGCATCCAGCCGGCCGAGCAGGTGTTTGAGTTGGTGGCCACGGCCCGTCGCCTGGGTTTTGAATCGGTCAATGTAGACCTGATCTATGGTTTGCCTTTGCAAACCCCCGAATCGTTTGACCGCACGCTGGCGCAAGTCAATGAGTTGCGGCCCGATCGCATTGCCCTGTATGCCTACGCCCATTTGCCCGAGCGCTTCAAGCCCCAGCGCCGCATCCATGCCGCCGAGTTGCCTTCGGGCGGTGCCAAAGTAGCCATGTTGTCCCGTTCGCTGGATGCGTTCACCGAAGCGGGTTACGTCTACATCGGCATGGACCACTTTGCATTGCCTGAGGATGCTTTGGCCGTGGCCAAACGGCAGGGGCGTTTGCACCGCAATTTCCAGGGTTACAGCACCCAGGCCGATTGCGACCTGATCGCCTTGGGGGTGTCCTCCATCGGCCGCGTGGGGGCGACTTACAGCCAAAACGCCAAAACCATGGAGGAGTACTGTGACCTGCTGGACCAGGGCCATTTGCCAGTGGTTCGTGGCCTCGCACTTTCCCGGGATGACCTGGTGCGCCGTGCCGTTATCATGGCCATCATGTGCCAGGGGCACTTGCAGTTCGAGTCCATCAATCTGGCCTGGCTGGTGGACTTCAAAACCTATTTCGCCGCTGAATTGCAGCAATTGCAAGCCATGCAGGACCAGGGGCTGGTGCAGGTGAGCGACAGTGGCATTCAGGTCTCCGCCATGGGCTGGTTTTTTGTGCGCGGCGTGGCCATGGTGTTTGACCGCTATGTGCAGGCTGACCGCAACCGCAGCCGGTTTTCCAAAATCATCTGAGCTAGGATGGTGCCCAACCACGACACGGATCTGCTGCGTCGGGCGAACCTTCATCACGGATGCAAACTTCTTTGGCAATGACCGCCCTCATGATGGGCGTGTTCGGTGGCCCCCATTGCGTGGCCATGTGCGGTGCTGCGTGCGCCGGGCTGGGGCAAGCCGCCGGTGAGCGACGTGGCCAGGCTTTGCTGGCCTTTCAATTGGGGCGTCTGGCGGGCTATTCCGCTTTGGGCGCATTGGCCGCCATCAGTGTGCAGGGGCTTGGTTGGCTGACCACCCAGTCAGCGGCCATTCGCCCGTTGTGGACCTTGCTGCATCTGGCCGCTTTGGCTTTGGGTTTGTTGCTCGTGATTCAGGCACGTCAACCGGTCTGGCTGGACGGAGCTGCACGCCAGCTGTGGGCGCGGGTGCGCGCGTTCAATGCCCGATGGGGCCGCGCTGCGCCCTGGTTGGTGGGGGGGCTTTGGGCGCTCATGCCATGCGGCTTGCTGTATTCGGCCTTGATGACGGCGGCCTTGACCAGCCATGCGCTGGACGGCGCGCTGACCATGGCTTTGTTTGCGCTGGGCAGCAGCGTCAGTTTGTGGGCTGGCCCTTGGCTCTTTTTACGTCTCAAAACCCTGGGCGATGGCACATGGGGCATGCGCCTGGCTGGTCTGGCGCTGATCAGCGTTTCGGTCTGGGCCTTGTGGATGGGGCTGGTGCATGACCAGGCGCCATGGTGCGTGACGCCCACCTGAAATGCCGTTGCGCTGCCAACGGCACACCGCAAAAGGTCAAGCCGACAAACCTTTGAAGAGCATGTAGGCCGAGAGCACGAACAAGGTGCAGGCAAAGACCCGTTTGAGTTGTTTGACAGGCAATTTGTGCGCAGTGGCCGCACCCAGAGGGGCCATCAGCACGCTGCATGCCGCAATGACGCCCAGGGCTGGCAGCCACAGGTAACCAAATGAATGGTCGGGCAGGTTTTGCACACCTTGACCGCTGACGATGTAGCCCGCCACGTTGGCCAGTGCGATGGGAAAGCCCAACGCGGCGCTTGTGGCCACGGCGTTGTGAATGGCCACATTGCACCAGGTCATGAACGGCACACTGATGAACCCCCCACCGGCCCCTACCAGTCCTGACAACAAACCAATCAGGCCACCAGCGACGACCTGACCGCCCAATCCAGGCATCTGCCGACTGGGGGCTGGCTTCTTGTCCAGAAACATCTGGCTGGCGGAAAAGCTGACAAAGCAGGCAAAAAACACCGCGAGGTAAGACCCTTTGGCAAAGGCAAAAATCCCCATGCTGCCCAGCAAACTGCCCAAGACGATGCCTGGGGCCAGTCCTTTGACCAGATCCCAGCGAACGGCACGCTTTTTGTGGTGCGCCCGCACGCTGGACACCGATGTGAAGATGATGGTGGCCATGGACGTGGCAATGGCCATCTTGATGGCCAGATCGGGCGATACGCCCCGCTGGCCCAGCATGTAGGTGATGAACGGCACCATGATCATGCCGCCCCCGATGCCCAGCAAACCGGCCAGAAAACCTGTACTCAGGCCCAAAACGGCCAATTCGGCCACCAGCAGGGGTTCGATCATGATGATGCAGCAATGAGGGGAAAAGAAGGTGTCTGCGAGTGCCACCGGGCCGTCATCCTGAACCGGGGGTTCAGGTGGGCGAGGGCAGACTGACGTTGGGTTCATCTGACGCGAGACGATCACGCTCACCAGCCGATGTACCAAGCCCGGGCTCTAAGAGCATTGGTTCAAGGAAATATAAAGCCCGGCATGCACCGCAGACCGGGCCATTGTAGGGCTTAAAGCGCAGTCTGCGACGGCGCTCAATGGCTTACAGAAGTTGTCCGTCGCGCTCAATCGCTTGATCCAGGCGCTTGAGCAATTCGGCCAGTCGGACCTGACTGTCAGTCGATGTCACGTCCGTTGCGGCACCGGCCGCGACTTGGGGGGCGGACTCGGGCGCATCGGTTTGCTCAAACGCCAGATTCAGTGCAGCCAGCACGGCAATCCGGTCACGGGCCTTGATCTTGCCGGCATCACGGATTTTGCACATGGCAGTGTCCACCTTGTGCACTGCCGCCAGCAGGCGTTCTTCACCCCCTTCAGGGCAACCCAGGATGTAACTTTGGCCCAGGATCTGGACTTCAATTTGTTTGGTGCTCATGCGGAGGTCTCAGGCGAGGCGGGTGGGGTCGCAGGCAGTCGCTCAATCAGGGCGTCTATGCGGGCGCGGGCAGCAGACAGGCGAGATTTAAGCTGGTCACGCTCTTGCGTGAGCGCCTGCACTTGCTGGGTCAGCAAAACGTGGGTGCGCTGCAACTCATCATGGCGCAGCAACAAGTGATCCACACGCTCTGCGATCTGATCGATGGTGTCGGTTTGGGCCATGGCAAACGGGGGATGAATGGAGCCGCCATTGTAGGCGCTGAGCCCCGTGGGATGGTCATTTGTAGGCTGGCTGACAGCTTGGCGCATAAAATCAGCCCCTGTTGGTGCTCGCGAAGCCGGTTCACGGCCCGCAGTTCAACGGGAAGCAGGAGGGACGGGCCAACTTGGCCCACCTAACCTGCGCTGCCCCCGCAACGGTAAGCAGACGGGTGTTCGGTCACACGAAAACCCCGCTTTCATCTCAAACCACTGGTCGCCCTGAAACAGGCGGCCGGGAAGGTGATGAAGGTCGCTCTGCCAGCCCGGATACCGGCCAACAAGGTGACCTGTCGAAAGTCAGGTTGTGAAGCCCATGCACTGTCGGGGAAGGCGGTGAGGGCGTTTGACTTGTATCTTCTTCATGAAAAATCGTACTTTTCGTGCACGCGCTGGGGTGCCGACACTTTCCATTTTGTCTTTGGCAGTGGGGGCATCCGTTAAGGCTCAAACCATTGAAATCAATGCTGTGGTGATCACTGGCTCGCGCATCGAACACCCCCTTTCGCAAGCCTTGACTTCTGTGTCTGTGATCACACGTCAGGAAATTGAAAAATCCCAATCTCCGACTTTGGCCGATTTGTTGCAAGGCGAAGCCGGTTTTGAGTTTGGTCGCAATGGCGGTCCCGGCACGACAACGTCTTTCTTTTTGCGTGGGCAAAACAGCATCAACGCTGTGGTGATGATCGATGGCGTTCGCTCTCAAGTGGATTCGCTGGGCTCACTGCAAGTGCTGGATGTCCCCTTGTCCCAGATTGAACGCATTGAGTTGTTGCGCGGCAATGCCAGCGCTTTGTATGGTGATGCAGCCATCGGCGGTGTGATCAACATTACCACCCGCCATGGCAAAGGTGCCCCTGCTGCGTATGGCTCTGTGTCTTACGGTTCGCGCAACAGCCTTGATGCTTCTGTGGGGTACGGCGGCAAGTCTGAGGACTACCGCTTCAATGTACAGGCAGGCATCAAGAAAACCGATGGTTTTTCGGCGATCAACACCCAACAACAGCCCAGCGCCAACCCCGACCGGGATGGCTACAGTGGCGAGTTCATTTCTGCGAAAGTGGAAAAGATGTTGAGCCCTGAGGCCACGTTGGGGATTCGGGTGCAAGGTGCTCGATCAACGGCAGACACGGACAATGCTTGGGCCAATTCGCCACAGGATAGCCAGCAATTCAAAAAGCGCAACAACACCTTGGGGATGTTCTGGCGTCAGGCGTTTTCCTCCGATTGGATCAGCCAATTGGATGTGTCGACTTCATCCCTCACCTATGAAGACATTGAAAACGGTCAGCGTTTGGATTTTTACGGACTCTTCGAAGGTCGACAAAATCTTGTGCGTTGGTCCAACACATGGCAAGCAGGAGCCGATACGGCCGTTACTTTTGGGGCCGATGTCCTGAACGATCATTTCAAAGTGGACCGAGGTCAGGCCTACGATATGCAGCGCGATGCCACCGGTCTTTTTGCCGGGGTGACCCAGAAGCTGGGGGCATTCACCGCGCAGATGAATGTGCGTCACGATGATGTGAAAGTTGAAAACCGTGAGCCTGGTTCTTCAGCAAGCAGCCATCGATCCGGTGCAGACACCGGACTTTTGGGGTTGGGCTATGCCATCACGCCGGCATGGTCTGTGACGGGAACGGTGTCCAACGGTTTCAGGGTGCCTACCGCATCCGAGGTTTCCAAAAATCCGCAACTCAAGCCTGAAACACACCAAAGTTCAGAGATCGGTGCGAGCTATTCGGTGGATCGTCTTTTGGCGCGTGTGGTTTACTTTGATACCCGCACCACAGATGCCATTGTTTACAAGCCGCTGCAGGGCTGGGATTACACCTATGAGTCTGTCGGGCGTGTAAGCAATCGGGGTCTTGAGGCCACTTTGCGTTCACAGTGGGGCGCTTATACCGTCAAGGGGTCTGCGGTCGCCCAAGACCCGATGAATGATGTGAGTCAAAAGCCTCTGGACCGCCGTGCCAAGAACTATGGTTCTCTGGATATTTCACGCTCCCTTGGCGTCTATGACGCTGGTGTCAGGCTGTATGTTTCTGGTGAGCGCCCCGATGGTTCGCACACCTTGGCGGGTTACAGCTTGTGGTCCTTCTATGCCAGCCGCAAGATCGACGACAACTGGACCGCACGCGTGCGCCTGGAAAACGCCTTCGACAAACAGTACCAGCTGGCCTATGGCTACAACACCCCCGGCCGGGGCTTGTTTGCCAGCTTGCAATACAGTCCCAAGTGATGACCCCTGCTGCTCTTGCTCCCCAACGCATCGTCTGCCTCACCGAGGAAACGACGGAGTGGCTTTATTTGTTGGGTCAGGAGCAGCGCATCGTGGGCATTTCGGGTTACACGGTGCGCCCGCGCCGTGCCCGCGAAGAAAAGCCCAAAGTCAGTGCGTTCTTGAGTGCCAAGATTGACAAGATCCTGGCGCTCAAGCCCGATTGCGTCTTCGGTTTTTCGGATTTGCAGGCTGACATCGCAGCTTTGCTCATCAAGGCGGGCGTGCAGGTGACGGTGTTCAACCAGCGCAGCGTGGACGAGATCTTTTCCATGCTCTACCAAGTTGCCGCCATGGTGGGGCAGGCTGAGCAGGGCCTGGCCCGGCTGACTGCCATGCGTGCAGAGCTGGACGCGATCCGCCAAAAAGCAGCGGGCTTCAAACGCCGCCCCAAGGTGTTTTTTGAAGAGTGGGACGAGCCCCACATCAGCGGCATCCGCTGGGTGTCCGAGCTGGTGGGCATCGCCGGGGGCGACGACGTGTTCCCCGAACTGGCCGTGCAGCCGATGGGCAAGGACCGCATCATTGCCGACCCGCAAACCATCATCGACCGTGCGCCCGACATCATCATCGGCTCATGGTGCGGCAAAAAGTTCCGCTCCGAAAAAGTGGCCGCTCGCCCGGGCTGGCAAGACGTGCCCGCCGTGCGCAACGGGCAATTGTTTGAAATCAAATCGGCCGACATCTTGCAGCCCGGCCCTGCTGCGCTGACCGATGGCGTGGCGCAGTTGCACCGCATCTTCGGCCAGTGGGAGGCGCAGCATGTCTGATTGGCTTGTTCGCGTGGTGTGTGCCTGGTTGCTGTGCAGCGCGGCCCATGCTGTCACCGTGCTGGACGACCAGCAGCAAAAAATTCAGATTGCACAACCGCCACAGCGCATCGTGAGCTTGCTGCCATCGCTGACCGAAACCGTTTGTGCACTGGGCGCTTGCCAGCGGTTGGTGGGGGTGGACCGGTACTCCAACTGGCCTGCGTCCATCGCCCGGGTGCCCCGCGTGGGCGGCGGCATTGACCCCAACATCGAAAGCATCGTCGCGCTCAAGCCCGATCTGGTGCTGGCCGCTGGCTCGACCCGGGGCGCTGACCGCTTGCAGGCGCTGGGCCTGACGGTGTTGCGCCTGGAGCCGCGCACCCATGCGGATGTGCAGCGGGTGCTGCGCACCGTGGGCGATGCCCTGCAGGTGCCTGCAGCTGAGAGTGAGCGCGTTTGGCGCGACATTCAGGCCGGTGTGCAGGCAGCGGTGCAGTCGCTCAGCCCCACAGCCAAAGCGCAGCGGGTTTATTTTGAAGTCAGCTCCGCGCCCTATGGGGCCAGCGAATCGTCGTTCATCGGCGAAACGCTCACGCGCATGGGCGTGGCCAACATCCTGCCTGCGGCCATGGGGCCGTTTCCCCAGGTCAACCCCGAATTTGTGGTGCGCGCCCAGCCAGACGTGATCATGGCGGGTGACAGCAGCCGCACCAGCATGGCGCAGCGCCCGGGCTGGGCCAGCCTCAAAGCCATGCAGGCGCAGCGCATTTGCGTGTTCAAACAGGCCGACTCCGACATGCTGGTGCGTGCCGGCCCGCGCATGGCCGAAGGGGCCCGGTTGATGGCCGATTGCCTGAACCGCGCCGCCGGGGGCGTGCGATGACCGCGTTGTCGCCTGGCCGCTGGGCGCTTGGGTTGCTGCTGGTGGGCGCGGCCACGATGCTGCTGGGCACCGCCGCAGGCAGTCAGGGCTGGCAGGCCTGGTGGTCTGGTCCGGCAGACGAGGTGTCGCGCCAGATTGTGTGGGACATCCGGCTGCCCCGCAGCCTGTGTGCCTGGCTGGGCGGGGCCTTGCTGGGGCTGGCCGGGGCGGTGGCGCAGGGCTTGTTTCGCAACCCACTGGCCGATCCGTATTTGCTGGGCAGCGCCTCGGGCGCATCGCTGGGCGTGGGCATTTATCTGAGCTGGTTTGGCGGCAGCGCCTGGGCCATGACCTGGTGGATGGGGCTGGGGATGACTGGCGCGGCCTTTGTGGGCGCGGTGCTGGCGGTGCTGCTGACCTTGCTGCTGGCGCGTGGCGTGCAGCAAACCCTGCGCCTGCTGCTGGCCGGGGTGGTGGTGGGCGTAGTGCTGGGGGCGGTCACCTCGATGATTTCTTTGTTGCAGCCGCAGGTGCTGCAAGCCATGCAGGGCTTCATGCTGGGCTCTACCGCTTTTGTCAGCGGTGCGGCCTGCGCCACCCTGGCCAGTGTGCTGGCCCTGTGCCTTGCCCTGGCGTGGCCGCTGGCCCGCGTGCTGGATGCGCTGACGCTGGGCGAATCCACCGCACACAGCCTGGGTGTGCCTTTGCGCCCGGCCCGGCTGGTGCTGGTGGGTGTGATGTCTCTCAGCACCGGCGCGGCGGTGGCGCACATCGGGCTGGTGGCATTTGTGGGTCTGGCCGCGCCACACCTGGTGCGCTCGCTGGTGCGCAGCACCCATGGCTGGCGCTTGCTGCTGTCAGCGCTCATGGGCGGGGCTTTGCTGTCGCTGGCCGATGTGCTGGCCCGCGTGTTGTTTGCCCCGCAAGAATTGCCGGTGGGCGTGCTCACGGCGGTGCTGGGCGGTGGCTATTTGCTCTGGCGCATTTACCGGGGCACAGGCCGTAGCGGCGGGGCAGGGGGGCTGCAATGACCCACGCCCTGCAAACCCGCGCCTTGCATGTGCAGCTGGCCGGTCGCCCCGTGCTCGCGGGCATCGACTTGCAGATCACCGCCGGCCGCTGGACCTGCGTGGTCGGCCCCAATGGCGCGGGCAAGTCCACCTTGCTCAAGGCGCTGGCGGGCCTGTTGCCGCACAGCGGGCAGGTGCTCTGGCAAGGCCGCGCACTGGAGACCATCGCCCGCCGCGAACGCGCCTTGCAACTGTCCTGGCTCGGTCAGGGCGAAGCCAGCACGCTGGATTTGCGGGTGTGGGACGTGGCCATGCTGGGCCGTCTGCCGCACCAGGGCTGGCTCGATGCGCCCAACGCGCAAGACGCCCAAATGGTCGAAGCTGCCCTCAAGGCCACGCAGGCCTGGGACTGGCGCGAACGCAATCTGGGTGAACTCTCGGGGGGCGAGCGCCAGCGTGTGCTGCTGGCCCGCGCCATGGCGGGCAATGCGCCGGTCATGCTGATGGACGAGCCGCTGGCCAACCTCGACCCGCCGCACCAGGTCGACTGGCTGGAGCAAGTGCATTGCCTGCTGGCCCAGGGCACCACGGTGGTCAGCGTGCTGCACGAGATCGGCATGGCTTTGCACGCCGACGACATCATCGTGATGGCCGAGGGCCGCATCGTGCACCACGGTGCGGGCAATGCCCCTGAGACCCATGCCGCCATCGAGGCGGTGTTTGACCACCGCATCCGCATGGCCGCGCTCGACGGGCAATGGGTCGTTCTGCCGCGTTTGCCATGACCGCACGCTGCATCATGGTGCTGGGCACATCCAGCGGGGCGGGCAAGAGCTGGCTGACCACTGCGCTGTGCCGTCACTACGCCCGTCAGGGCCTGAAGGTCGCACCTTTCAAAGCCCAAAACATGAGCAACAACGCCCGTGTGGTGGTCAGTGACAACGGTTTGGGCGAGATCGGCAGTGCCCAATATTTTCAGGCGCTGGCCGCCCGGGCCGAGCCCGATGTGCGCATGAACCCGCTGCTGCTCAAGCCCGAAGCCGACACCCGCAGCCAGGTCGTGTTGCTGGGGCAGGTGCACCCCGAGCTGACCGAAACCCCGTGGCGCGAACGCAGCGACAAAGTCTGGCCGCACATCGCGGCGGCGCTCGATGCCCTGATCGCCGAGAACGACGTGGTCGTGATCGAAGGCGCAGGCTCGCCCGCCGAGATCAACCTCATGGCCAATGACATCGTCAACCTGCGGGTGGCGCGCCACGCCAACGCGCAATGTTTGCTGGTGACCGACATCGACAAAGGCGGGGCCTTTGCCCACCTGTACGGCACCTGGGCGCTGCTGCCGCCCGAAGACCAGCAGCGCATCACTGGTTTTGTGCTCAACAAGTTCCGGGGCGATGCCAGTTTGCTGGCCCCCGCGCCCGAGATGCTTGAGCAGCTGACCGGTGTGCCCACCGTGGCCACCTTGCCCATGTGGTGGCAGCACGGCTTGCCCGAAGAAGACGGCGTGTTTGACGACCGCAGCCGCGCCAGCGGGGCGGTGACGCGCACGGTGGCTGTGGTGGCTTACCCACGCATCAGCAACCTCGATGAATTTCAGCCCCTCAAAAATGTGCCCGGCGTGCGCCTGCTGTGGGCGCGCACGCCCGCCGACCTGGCGGGCCTGCAAGCGAGCGACTGGGTCATCCTGCCCGGCAGCAAGCACACCAGCAGCGATCTGGCCTGGTTGCGCCAGCAGGGACTGGATGCGGCCATCACCCGGCACGCCCACCGGGGCGGGGCGGTGCTGGGCATTTGCGGCGGCCTGCAAATGCTGGGGGAGGCGCTGATCGACACCCACGGCATCGACGGCAACGCACCCGGGCTGGGCCTGCTGCCGCTGGTCACGCAGTTCGCGCCGGACAAAACCGTGACAAAAACCCAGGCCCGCTTTGGCACCGTGCACGGCGCCTGGTCGGCCCTGAGCGGTGTTGACGTGACGGGCTACGAAATCCACCACGGCCAAACCCAGGGCCACAGCGCCATGCTGGCAGGCGGGGCGGTGTTGCACGAAGTCATGCCGGGCTTGGCCTGGCAAAGTGGCGATGGTCGGGTCATGGGGACCTACCTGCACGGCCTGCTGGAGTGCCCGGCGGTGTTGCAAGCCCTGTTTGGCACGCAGGTGCCCACACTGGAGACGGTGTTTGACGGCCTAGCCGATTACATTGAGGCGCATTTTGGCCCCGGCGTACTTGACGGCCTGCGGCTGCCAGCTGGTTAAACTTGGCGCATGGAACTCAAAATCGTCGTCTACTCCAAGTCCGCATGCCCCCAATGCGAGTCCGCCAAGATGGTGCTCAAAACAAAGTCACTGGCTTTTGAAGAAGTCAAGATCGACGGCGAAGCCGAGCGCATGGCGTTTTACGAAAAATGCGGCCCCTCGGTGCGCCAGATGCCCCAGATTTTCATCAACGACCAGCGCGTGGGCGGCCTGGCCGGTCTGCAGGCAGCGCTGGCGCAACTGGGGCGCTGAGCCCTGTCGTGTGCGGCGGGTTCGGGCCGCCCGCTATTTTTTAGGTGTTTTGGCCGGGGTCTTTTTAGGCGCCAGCCGGGTTTTGCCCGCTTCTTCCAGGCACAGCAAGGTGTCCAGATAGGTCATGAAGCGGTTCAGGTAATCGGGCGACGCATCGCGCATCACGGTCAGTGAGCGCAGCACCAGCATGTGTGAGTTGATGGGGCCCGCGTTTTGCGGGGCTTGGGCGATGGCCTGGGTGACCTGTTTTTGCACGCTGATCTTGCTCAGCTGCTGGCGAAATTGCCGCACACGGGGGCTTTCGGGTCGCCACTGGCCTGTGGGCATGGGCTTGCCTGACAGGTCCCCGGCCGTGGCCCGTCCTGTGTGGCCCATTTCGCGCAACAAATGCGCCAGCGGCGATGCCGATGGGGTCGCTGGACCTGATTCGGTGCCGGTGCCCTTGGCGTGGGTCTTTGGGGTTTTCGGGCTGGCGGCGTGTTGTTGGCGGCCTTCCAGGCGGGTTTGCCATGTGTTGATCGCCTGCGTCAGTTTGTCTTTCAGCAGGGCCTGAGCCCGACCCGTTTGCGCTGCAGCGCGTTCAGCCAGCACCTCGATGTAGTGCCAGCCCACCGGGTCCCGCTGCGCAGCGCCCGCAGCCCGCAGGGCATCGAGACTGACTTCGACGGTCGAGGTCTCTTGGGGCACAGGCGTTTCGCTCATGATCGTTCGGACGTGGCTTTGCCCAAGGCAGGGGCAGACGCTTTGCCCGATTTGGGCACCGGGGCCATTTCCACCCGGCGGTTTTGGGCGCGGGCCTTGTCGCTGGTGTTGGGGGCCAACGGTTGTTCGGCACCAAAAGCCGCCGCAAACAGCGAGGAAGAGGGCATGCCTTCTTCGATCAGGGTGCGGGTCACGGTCAGGGCGCGCTGGGCCGAGAGTTCCCAGTTGTCCTCAAATTTGCGGTTGCCGTTCTTGATGGATTTGTCGTCGGTGAAACCGCTGACCATCAGCATCTCGTCGCGGGTTTGCAGGTAGCTGCGCAGCGGCCCCACCAGACTTTTGAGCAGCTTGCGGCCTTCGGGTTGCAGCTGGTCGGAGTTGAGTTCAAACAGCAGCTTGCCGCTGATGCCGATGCGCCCATTGTTCAGGGTGATGCGCCCGCTGGCCAGCGGAATCGCTAGTGCTTGCTCCAGCGTTTCGCGTTTTTGTTCCTCGGCCTGGCGTTTTTCCACCTCGGCTTGCAGGCTCGATGCGGTCTCCAGCTGGGTGGCCATGACGCCCACCAGCAGCAGCACAAACGCGCCCAGCAGGCCTGTCATCAGGTCAGCAAACGAGACCCAGGTGGCCGATGTGGATTCGACGTCTGCGTCGTGTTCCTGCATCAGACCGCCCCTTCGGTGGCCGCTGTTGCCCGGCTTTGTAGGGCCTCCAGCACGTCTTTTTGCGAGGTGATGCTCAGGTCAATCATCTCGCGGGCCTGGGCCACGTAATAGGCCAGCTGTTCATCGCTGCGCGTCATCGACTGGCCAATCGCCGCCTCGATGCGTTGCAGGTTGGCCATGAGCTTTTCGTTGCCCTCGTTGAACGAACGCACCGCAAAGCCAAAGGTCTCACCCAGGCTGGCCACTTCGATGGCGCTGCTGGTGACCTGCGCGGCGATTTCGCCCAGCTTGGCCGATTCGCCGCTGACTTGCGCGGCAAACTGGGTGTTGGCTTGTTCCAGGGTCACGGCGGAAGACGCCACCAGCGTGTCGATCACGGCGCGCTGCTCGGTTGATGCGTGGTGGATCGCGTCCAGCAGGCCGCTGAGCGTTTGCATGATGCGGGTGCGCTCTTCGAGCAATTCGTTGTCGCGCGCCACGCTGACCGAAATCTCCTGGCGCAGCTGGCCGATCACTTCGGCGGCCGCTTTGGGCGCTTGTGAGGCGGTTTCGATCAGGCGGGTGATCGGGTCTTCCAGCGCCGTACCCAGCGTGGTCAGGTGCTCGGCCACGGCGGTTTGCAGTTCGCTCAGGCGGTCGACGGCGGCCTGGCCGCGCTCGGCTTCGGCATCGCGCAGGGCCTGCAGTTCGCCTTTGAGCAGGGCGGTCAGTTCGTTGGCACGCGTGTTGTGCTGCGCGGCCCAGTCGGCCTCTGCGGCAATGCGCGTGCGCATCAGGTCTTCCGCGCTGGCCATCAGGCGGGTGACTTCGGCCAGCGTCCGGGTGGCCTGGGCCTGCGAATGCTCGGTGACCTGCTGCGCAGTCTGCGTCAGGGTGTCGCAAATCTTTTGTTGCTGGGCCAAAGTTTGCTCGCCCGACTGCTGCCACTGGCTGTGCAGGGTCTGCGCTGTGGCTTCGATTTGGGTTTGCCAGGCGGCCAGGCGCTGCTGGTCGGCACTGGCGCTTTGGTTTTGCACTCGGCTGATCTCGGCCAGGGTCTGCTCGGCGTGCTGCTGCACTTGCTGCGTCACGGTTTGCGCGGTCTGGGTCAGGGTGTCGCAGATGCTTTGCTGTTGCGCCAGCGTCTGCTCGCCCGATTGCTGCCACTGGCTGTGCAGGGTTTGTGCGGTGGCCTCAATCTGCGCTTGCCAGGCGGCCAGGCGCTCTTGGTCGGCGCTGGCGCTTTGGCTCTGCACGCGGCTGATCTCGGCCAGGGTCTGTTCGGCGTGCTGTTGCACTTGCTGCGTCACGGTTTGCGCAGTCTGGGTCAGGGTGTCGCAAATGCTTTGCTGTTGCGCCAGCGTCTGCTCGCCTGACTGTTGCCACTGGCTGTGCAGCGAGGCGGCCAGCGTTTGCAGCGAGGCTTGCCAGGCCTCTTGCTTTTGCTGGTCGGCGTCGGTCTGGCGCGCCAATTGCTCGGCATAGGCCGCTTGCACCGAAGCCACCAGCGCTTCGGTGCGCTGCCCAAAGGTCTGGCTGACCTGGTCCAGCGTCTGGCCCACGTTGCCCAACAGACCCGCGTTGGCCTGCTCGTGTTGGCTGAGGGCCGCAGCCCAGGTGCTGGCCACGCCTTGGGCCGATGTGCTGAACCGGGTGTTGAGTTCGTCCAGTTGCTGCTGTGTGGTCTGCACCATGCGCTCGTGCAGGCCTTGCGCCTGCTGCGCCATGTCGGCCAGTGTGGTTTGCACCACGGGGCGGATGCTGTCGGCCGCCACCTGCATGCTCTGGCTCAGGCTGCTGCGCAAGGATTCGTCCACCGACTGGGCCAGTTGGGTGTAGCGCGTCTGCACCGCTTGGTGAAACTGGTCCTGGTTGGACAACAGGCGCTCGTTGACCTGTTGGCTGCTGAGCGCCATTTGCGCCACCATGGCCTCGATGCTGTTTTGCAACTGACCCATCACCTGGGGCAGGGCCTGCGACTGCTGCTGCAGCGCCTTGAAGGTTTCTTGCCGCTGGTGCGCAAGCGAAAACACCCGAAGTCCTGTGGCGATCTGGGCGTCCAGCGCCTGGGCGGCCTGGGCGCGTTCGCGGCGGGCCAGGCTGCTCATCAGGCCCAGCATGGCCGAGGTGGCCACGCCGGCCACCGAGGTGCCAAACGCCAGCCCCAGGCCCTTGATGGGTTCAGAGAACGCGGCGCGCATGCCCGCGATGTTGTTGGTGCCTTCGAGGGCAAACACCGCGCCGTTGAGCGTGACCACCATGCCCAAAAACGTGCCCAGAATGCCCAGCATGACCAGCAGGCCCACCAGATAGGGGGTCAGGGCCGGGCCGGGCAGGGCGATGCGCTCGCCCTCCACACGCAGGCGCACCGCGTTGTGCAGCGAAGGGTGCAGGCGAATCAACCAATCGTTGAGCGTGCTCAAATTCGGCGGGATGTCGGTCAGCGCCTGGTCCAGCGATGCCGTGGCTTGGCGGTAGTGGCGCAGCTCCAGCGCGCCCACGACATAAACCGCGCCAATGACGGCGGCCATGGCCAGCACCAACAGATGGCTGGATGCCACGACGGCGGCGACCCACAGAACGGCGAGTGCGCCTAAACCAAAGGCCACGGAAAACGAATATCGCTTCATAAAGAGGGGGTGCTTTCGGGAGAGAAGGCCTCAAGCAGGCCCAGGGTGGGCTGCAAGCGCGTGTCCAGTTCGGCCAGCAAGGCGCTGCGCACGTCGTGGTTCAGGGCGGTCAGCCAGGGCAGGGGGCCTGGGGCTGGGCTGGCTTGCGCCACAGGCTCTGCGGCGGGCTTGAGGTGGTGTTTGAGGGCTTGCGCAAAGCGCTTTTCCAGCATCTGCGAGACGGTGTAGAGCAAGCGCGCTTCGCGTTCGACCAGGATGTTTTCAAACGCGGCGTCGAGGGTGGCCAGCTGCTGCTGGGCCGGGGTGCCTTGGGCCAGTTGCGAGCGCACTTGCGCTCGCAGGGTGCGCACCACAGTCTCCATCTGCCGCTGGTGCGAGGCGATGAAACGCCGCCAGGGCTCAAAAGCGCGTTTGGGGTCCACGGGTTCGTCGAGCACGGGGGGCGGCATGTCGATGCGGGCCAGTCCCGAGCCAGCAGTTGCGCCCTGGGTGATCGACTGCTCCAGTGCGGTGCGCACTTTGTTCACATGCAGGCGCAGGGCCTCGGGCTTGACGGTGGCGCGAGCCCGTGGGCTGGCCGCCGGGGGGGGCGATTCAGGGTTCAGGATGCCGTGCAGCGCAATCGCTTGCCGAAAGTCGAGCCAGTCGCCCAGTTGCTGCCCCACATCGCCTGCAGCCACGGCAGCGCTGGCCATGCCGTTTTCAGTCAGAAAACGCCAAAGGCGGGAGCTGTGGATTTGGGCACGCGGCAAGGCTCGCGTCATGGACAAGTCGGATCGGATTCGAAAAAGCAGCGCAGTTGCGCCCGGGGAAGCGACGGCGGCAGGGGCCATCCGTCAGGGGCTGTCCGTGCGGACAGAGGGAGCAAATTTTACCTGCCACTGAGCTGGTTGATTTTGTTGGTTTTTGTATTCAAGTGCCGCTCTGCGGGGCGGTCGGCGGGCGTTGCCTGAACTGCGGCATTCGCTGGCTTGCTTAAATCGTTTTGGGCTTGAAATCGCAAAATTCCGCCACTGCGCACTGCCCGCACATGGGTTTGCGCGCCTGGCACACATAGCGCCCGTGCAGGATCAGCCAGTGGTGGGCGTCGACCAGGTATTTGGCGGGAATGCGCTTGAGCAGTTTTTGTTCCACTTCGAGCGGTGTTTTGCCTGGCGCGAGGCCCGTGCGGTTGCCCAATCGGAAAATGTGCGTGTCCACTGCCATGGTGGGCTGCCCAAAAGCCACATTGAGCACCACATTGGCGGTTTTGCGGCCCACGCCGGGCAGGGCTTCGAGTTCTTCACGGGTGCGGGGCACCTGGCCGCCGTGTTGCTCCACCAAAATCCGGCAGGTCTCCATCAGGTGTCTGGCTTTGCTGCGATACAGGCCGATGGTCTTGATGTAGCTCTCCAGCCCCTCCAATCCAAGATCAAGGATCTGTTGCGGCGTGCCCGCCACCGGAAACAGCTTGCGCGTGGCCTTGTTCACGCCCACATCGGTGGCTTGGGCCGACAGCAGCACGGCGGCCAGCAGCT
>JACCEE010564940.1_pt1 | contig 21991 bp, 23 predicted proteins | sample 7449931 | NCBI WGS metagenome assembly JACCEE01 (sample SAMN15323457, study PRJNA562643) | freshwater metagenome | isolation source: river surface water | place: USA:Blue River Watershed | collected 2017-08-19 | reverse complement strand
GGTATTGTGGCTGATTTAACACGAAATCTTTATTTAACGGACGATTTGTGCAATCCATTTCAGGCTCGCCGCGATCTAAATAACGCCATTCGTCAAATAAAAATACCCCAAATCCCACACGGCGAATGGATTTTAAAAACTGTTTCGGGATAATTGCGTCAGTGTCCACATTAGCGCGGTCTAACGGCATAACTTTTGAAGTTAAAGTGGTAAAAGCTCGCATGTTGTTTTTAAGAATAAAGGTTAATAATATGTTGGAAAATGCCTAATAAATTACTGACATTGTCTAAATAATAGCGCTTATCATCCATAAAAATTTGATTGTTTTCTAATTTCAGAAATTGCCACACGTCGCTATTTGTGACGCATCCGTATATACTTGGGATGGTAATATCATGTTTTTGGTTAAAAATCATTGCCCCTAGCATTTGTGCAATACATTGAGCTAATCCATAATCAATATTGTCATTTTTCGCTTCCACTAAGGCAAATATTGGGCTTTGTAAAAAATAAGAATGCGGTTTATTGCTGAATATAAAATCACATTCACCATTTAAACCTTGTTTGCTATCGGCATTTAGTAATATGCCGGAATAAAGCGAAATTTTATCTAAATTGCGTTTAGTGATTTCTACCAAAATCGGCATGATAATTAATTCAGATTTGGCTTTTTCGCTGTTGACCGGAATAATTTTTGCCAGATTTAACGTTTCTTGTAGCCAAGCACTTTGTTCTATGGCTTGAATATCAGAAAATAAAGTCTGTTTTTGAATTTCAATTTCAAATTGGTTTTTGAGTTTTTCAAGGGTGAATTTTTTGTAGGACATAAAATTACTCAGCTTTGAATAATTTTAAAAACTCTTTGAGTTCATTTAAGCAATCATCATCAAAATTCCAAACAGGCTTTAATAACGCTGCCTTTAAACTGCATTTTCTATCTGCTTGATTTCGTTCTCTACCTTTGCAAGTATCATAGCGTGCATAAACTCTGACCCATTCCTTCAGTAAATCTTTAGGCTTAAAAACGACTCCATTAGTTTCTAAACAAGCAACCCAACTGTTTAAGCATTCTGCATGAAGTGAATCACTGGTTGCGATTTTTTTCAGAATATTATCTAACTCACCTTCGCCATTTAGGTTCGTAAAATAACATGCTAATTGAAAAAAGGTGTCCTCATCCGCATTAAGGCTAATAAAATTATTAACTGTTTTTAATTGTTCCGAATTCTGTCCAAATACATCTACAATAACTTCATTAATTAATTTTAATCTTGCATCAACAGTATGTTTATCTTGGTCAAAAATAATCCCTATTTTTTCATCCTCATCTACGCTAATCTTATTTTTTAGTGCGTCTAATGTTGTTTTAAGATTGCCCGTACCGCCAATACATTCATACGCATTAATACAAATATCATCACTTTCAATTATTTCTTCTGTATCAATATTTAATTTCCAATCTTCCACCACTACTTCCTTTTGTAGATTCAAGTGGTTAATAATAGCTTCAATGAAATATTTATCATTTTCGCTTTCCACAATTAATAAGTGGCTCATTTTTATTCTCCTCGGATAGTCATATTTCTATCCAATTCAAATGCCAGCGTATTTACATCATGCCGAATACTTTTGATAAGCCCTGTTTTTTGACTTCTTGCCATCTCAAAATAAGCCGCTTGTTCAGGAAATTGTTTTGCAATATTGGCAAAAGCCTTAATCATCTCTAAACTGTGCGATGTTGAAAAGATTTGTACGTTAAATTCAATCGCTAATTTAAACAACATTCCCCATAGTTTCTCCTGATTTGTGTAATGAATTCCATTTTCAATTTCATCTATTAAAATCACAGCACTTGGGTTATTCACAATCCGCAAAATGATCTCTATTATTTTATTAATAGCATCGCCGAATAAAGTAATCGGCATTCTCGCTTCACCTTTTCTTTGCAAATATAAAGTCGGTTTTCCTAATGCGAAAAACTCTATCATCTCTATATTAGAATCAATTAGTTGGAGTATCTTTAAAATTATTGAATTTTTATCATCAAATTCAGCTTTGTTATACTCTATTGCTAATTCCACTGGAAATAATTTAAAAGATGCAGGAATAAAATGCGCTGTAATTTTTTGTAAAATAGAAGTGCTATTATTAATACCAGAAATATTAGCAACTAAAGAACTGGAATATTTTTCTTCATCATTTTCATATTTTTTAAAATATAAAGTAGATATTATTGGATTACTTAATAGCGTAGGATGAAACTGAAATGGCATTCCAGTATTATTAAAATTAGTATTCGGTAATGAAGCAAAGTTATCAATCTTCTCATCATAATTAAAAATAACTTTAGAATTTTTTAAATCTGTATTAATAATATTTAAGATAATTTCTTGTGATATGTCCTTTTGAAAAAATAAATAACTCCATTCGTCTTGAGGTGAGCTAGCTTCTTCTCGTCGAACAAATCGATGTAAAAACATTATGCTAGAATCACTTAAATTTTCTGCTAAATAAATCGCTTCTAATAACGCCGTTTTCCCCGAATTATTTAATCCACCAAAAAGATTAACCAAACCAAATTTGGCAATTTTAGTATCTTTAAAACAACGAAAATTTTTAATTTCGATGGATTCAATCATTTTTTCAACCTAAAAATTAAAGAGGCTTGCAAAACAAACCTCTTATGCAAAATTTCTATAAAGTCCTAACATCCATAAACCGCCCCGCAATCGCCGCCGCCGCCGCCATAGCTGGACTGACCAAATGCGTGCGTCCGCCATACCCTTGCCGCCCTTCAAAATTGCGGTTAGAAGTCGAAGCACAACGCTCACCCGCTTCCAAACGGTCTGCATTCATCGCCAAACACATCGAACAACCCGGATCGCGCCATTCAAAACCGGCTTCGATAAAAATTTTATCCAAACCTTCTTGTTCCGCTTGCAACTTCACTAAACCAGACCCCGGCACGATTAGCACTTGTTTCACATTTGCCGCTTTAGTTTTGCCTTTCGCAACGGTCGCTGCCGCGCGTAAATCTTCAATCCGCGAATTGGTGCAAGAGCCGATAAACACTTTATCCACTTGAATATCGCTAATCGCTTGCCCCGCTTGCAAGCCCATATATTCCAAGGCTCGAACCATACTGTCACGTTTGACACTATCGCTTTCATCGGCAGGATTCGGCACGCATTCATCCACTGCAACAACTAATTCAGGTGAAGTTCCCCAAGTGACTTGTGGCTTAATATCACTGGCTTCCAATTCGACCACTTTGTCGAACTTAGCATCCGCATCAGAATGCAATTTTTGCCATGCTCGTTCTGCCATAAACCAATGTTCGCCTTTTGGAGAAAAAGGACGGTCGCGATAATAATCAATCGTGACATCATCCACTGCAATCAAACCAGTACGCGCTCCGGCTTCAATCGCCATATTGCAAACCGTCATCCGCCCTTCCATTGATAGCGCGGCAATCGCTTCACCGGCAAACTCAATCGCATACCCCGTGCCGCCAGCGGTGCCTATTTTGCCAATAATCGCTAATACGATGTCTTTCGCGGTGACACCTTTGCCAACATGTCCGTTGACTTTAATCAACATGTTTTTAGATTTTTTCTGCACTAAACATTGTGTGGCTAAAGCGTGTTCGACTTCCGATGTGCCGATACCAAATGCTAACGCCGCTGATGCGCCATGTGTAGAAGTGTGCGAATCACCGCAAACTACCGTCATACCGGGTAAAGTTGCACCTTGCTCTGGGCCAATGACATGCACAATCCCTTGCCGAACATCGCCCATAGCAAATTCAGTAATGCCAAATTCTGCGCAATTTTTATCCAAAGTTTCCACTTGCAGTTTCGCAATCGGATCAGTAATGCCTTTATCTCTATCAATAGTCGGCACGTTATGATCGGCTACCGCTAAATTTCGCAGTTGCTGCCAAGGTTTTCTTTTCGCTAACCGCAAACCGTCAAAAGCTTGTGGTGATGTGACTTCGTGGACTAATTGCCGGTCAATATAAATCAAACATGAGCCGTCATGGTATGTGGTGACAATGTGATCTTGCCACAATTTATCGTATAAAGTTTGTCCTGCCATTATATTTCCTGTTCAATTTTAACGTGAGGGTTGGCTAAAAACTGCTGCATGTCTTCATTATTGACTTGATAATACACATCTGCCACCGCAACCGTTAAGCCTATCGAATCAAAAGTGATGTTTTCACCCTGATAATAAAAGCTCGATTGCCAACCTTCTTTTCTTCTAAAGACTTCGATTTCACAAAAATCCTGTTCAATCAATACATATTCTTCTAAAGTTGGAATAGCTTGATATGACAGCCGTTTTAACATTTTGTCACGTTGCCGTGTCGATTTTGAAAGCACTTCAATAATTAAAATCGGTTGCGTTTTATAATAAACGTTTTCATTGTCTTTCTGACACACGACCATGACATCAGGATAAAAAGCTTTGCGATGGGTGATTTTCACTTTCATGTCACTCGCATAAGTCCTGCAAGGTAATTGATTTACACGAAAATAGTTAAACAACAAAGCCGTCAAATTAACCGAAATCAGATTATGAAAATCACTTGCCCCCGCCATAGCGAATAATTCGCCATCAATATATTCATGTTTGATTTCGGCATCCTGTTCTGCAAGCAGATAGTCTTCCATTGTCAAAAAAGATTTTGATTGCTCAAATTGGGCTGACATAAATTTCTCCCGAATGGTATGACTGCTCAATCCATGAAAGACTAGCAGTCATTTAAGCCAATACAGCGAACACTTTTGCAGTAATCTCTTCCACTGAGCCAATCCCTGCAATCGAGGCAAACTTCACCGCACCGCTTTCTGCTTTTGCACTGTAAAAATCGACTAATGGTTTGGTTTGTTGATGATACACATCTAAACGTTTACGCACGGTTTCTTCTTTGTCATCATCACGCTGAATTAACTCTTCACCGGTCACATCATCTTTGCCGTCAACTTTTGGTGGATTGAATACGATGTGATAACTTCTACCCGAAGCCAAATGCACACGGCGACCACTCATCCGTTGAATAATTTCCTCGTCAGCCACTTGGATTTCCAGCACATTATCCAATGTCACCCCCATCGTTTCTAATCCTTCAGCTTGCGCAATGGTGCGTGGAAAACCATCTAGTAAAAATCCATTGGTACAATCTTGTTCAGCAATACGTTCTTTAATTAAGCCTAAAATAATATCGTCTGATACTAAACCACCGGCATCCATGACTGTTTTTGCCTCTATACCTAATGGTGTACCCGCTCGTACTGCTGCTCGCAACATATCGCCCGTGGAAATTTGTGGAATACTATATTTTTCAGTAATAAATTGAGCTTGAGTGCCTTTCCCTGATCCGGGACTGCCTAGAAGCATAATACGCATAATGACTCCAAAAGAATAAGTGATTTCACTTAACAATCGACATTCAGCTATTTTGTTAAGTGGATACAAAACCGTTTATTTTAGCTTAAATCCATACAAATTCGGCTAAGCTTTTGCAAAAAGCTCTTTTAATCGTGCTTTTCTGCTAAAAAAAGATCAGTGATATCCTGATGATGAAAGAAATAATGCGCCAAACAAAATTCACAACTGACGTCAATCACTTGTCGTGCGGCTAAAAGTTCAAGTAAATCAGCTTGCCCCATTGCGTATAAAGTTTGAGAAATTTTTTCACGCGAACAAGAACAACAGAACTCAACTGTTTCAGGGGCAAATAAACGGATTTTTTCTTGATGAAATAAACGATATAAAATTTGCTCACAATCTAAATCAAATAATTCTGCGGCTGTTATAGTGCTGGCTAAAACTTCAATACGCTCCCAGTCGACTTGATAATCGTCTTGTACTGGTAATTCTTGTAGCAATAATCCTACTGCTTGCGTCCCATTTGCAAACAACCACAACCGCGTTTGCAATTGTTCAGACTGCCGAAAATAGGTTTCTAATAATTGCGCTAAGCAATCGCCTTCTAATGAAACAACCCCTTGATAAGATTGCTTATTTTTAGTATCAACAGTTAACACTAACTGCCCATTCCCCAACATGTCGGTTAACGACCCGCCACACTGTTGAACATCGGCACGAACTAATCCTCGAATTTTACGCGCATGGCTCGATTGCGCTACCAAGGTTTTTAATCCACCATCACCTTGCGCCTGTAGAATTATCGCACCTTCAAATTTAATCGTAGCAGATAGCAATACTACCGCCGCTAAAGCTTGCCCTAATTGGCTTTCTAATTCAGGGGTTAAAGCTTGATGCTGCTTAGTTTGTTGCCAGCTTGTTTGTAACCGCACCCACTCGCCCCTAACAGCAAAGTCTTCAAACACAAACCGCCGTAAACAATCTTGTTCGCTCATTTTTCTCAATCCAAGGCAGTCAATTTTATTCTGGCTTAATACGCCGCAATTGATAATGCAACACTATCCATGCCCCCACCACACCTAAAACGGCTGCAATACACAGTAAACCAAAGCTTTCTAAAAAGCCTAAAAACACTAAACTGTACGCGCCTTCGTATAGCTGCGATAACCGCTCGACCGGACTTTTTAAGATTAACATCACCACAGTAATCATTAACCACGCCACTGTACCGGCAAAAAAACCCAACCAAAATCCTGTGTATAAAAAGGGACGCTGAATAAACGAATAAGTTGCCCCAACTAATTTAGCGATTAAAACTTCATCTCGCCGACCTTCTAACTCTAATCGAATGGTATTTCCCATAATAAACAGCACGGCAAACCCTAATACAAAGTTCAATAACACCATGCCACTGCGTGCCAACTCTATCATGGACTGCAACCGCCGTACCCATTGCATATCCATTTGCGCAATATCGACTTCGGGTAAATGCGCTAACTCATCCACCAACAATTGTAACTCTTGAGGGTTTTCTAAAGTATTTTTAGGTAACACTTGAATTACAGTTGGCAGCGGATTTTCATCCAACGTTTTTATGGCATCACCAAAACCACTAAAATCTTTAAACTCAGCCAAAGCTTGTTCTTTGGTTATCAGTTTCACTTCTTTGATATTAGTCTGCTGCTGGATTTTGTCCGCCAGTTTCCGTCCCGCCAAATCATCCACATCATGCTTTAAAAACAATGATATTTGGTTACTGACTTCCAAATTGCCGGTTAATTGTTCAGCGTTAACCAGCAATACATAAAACCCAGTCGCCGAGGCAATTGCAATTGCCAACACTACCACCGTCATAATCGACGTAAATGGTGTTTTTATAATGCGTCCTAAACTAAAAAACAACGCATGTGCATGAAGTGCCAAATACGCTTGCAATTTATCATTAAAATTTCCCCCCGCTTTTTTAGTATGCGGCAAACTGGGCTTAGGCTTATCTTTTTCCTTTCGCTTGGCTCGGTTTTGAAAACGCTTATCCTGACTCATTATCAACTCGCTATTAACTGACCATGATCTAATTTTAATACGCGATGACCCATGCGTGAAATTAAACCAATATCATGGGTAGCAATCAGCACTGTAACGCCAACCTGTTGAAACTGTTCAAATAAGTGCATCACTTCCACAGCTAGTTCAGGGTCTAAACTACCGGTCGGTTCATCGGCTAAAATCAATGCTGGTTTATTAACCACCGCACGCGCAATTCCCACGCGCTGCTGTTCACCTGCCGATAACGACAGTGGGTATTTTTTTTCTTTACCTAATAATCCGACTTTATCCAATGCCGCTCGCACCCGGCGTGCAATTTCTTGATGTCCATAACCGCAAATAACTAGCGGTAAAGCAATATTATCAAATACAGTGCGATCTTGAAGCAGTTTATAATCTTGAAAAATCAGCCCCAATTTTCTGCGAATATACGGAATATGCCGTTCTTGCGCTCGATTAAGATTACGTCCTTCCAACAACACATTGCCACGACTACAATGTTCCATAATTGCAATCAGTTTCAAGATAGTGCTTTTTCCCGCCCCCGAATGCCCTGTAAGAAATGCCATTTCTCCACGCTGCAAATGAAAACTTACCTCATGCAGCACATCACCGACATCTGAATAGCGTTTACTGACTTGATCAAAAATCAACATAAGCTGTTACTCATTGACAAATAAAGCCTCAACAAAATTTTGTGCATTAAATTCTTGTAAATCATCAATACCTTCGCCAACACCAATGTAACGAATCGGAATGTGCAGTTGTTTTGCCAACGCAAAAATAATCCCACCTTTGGCTGTACCATCTAACTTGGTTAACGCCAAACCAGTTAATGCGACAGATTCATTAAATAACTTTGCTTGCGACAACGCATTTTGCCCTGTTCCAGCATCCAATACTAAAAGAACCTCATGTGGTGCAGCGGCATCAAGCTTACTCATAATACGCTTAATTTTTTTCAATTCTTCCATTAAATTGGATTTAGTGTGCAAACGTCCGGCGGTATCGGCAATTAATACATCAATATTTTTCGCCTTCGCAGATTGCAAACCATCAAAAATCACCGAGGCAGAATCTGCACCGGTATGTTGGGCAACAACCGGAATATTATTACGTTTTCCCCACACTTGTAACTGTTCTACGGCCGCTGCCCTAAACGTATCGCCAGCCGCCAACATTACACTATGTCCTTGATTTTGTAATTTTTTTGCTAATTTACCAATAGTAGTGGTTTTACCCGCCCCATTAATCCCCACAACTAAAATAACAAACGGGGTATCCTGATTTGGAATCTGCAATGGCACACTACACGGAGCAAGCATCGCCAATAAATCTTGTTTTAATGCAGCAAACAAAGCTGTGCTGTCATTAAGTTCATGCCGCTCTAAATTATCTGTTAATTTATCAATAATTTCAGTAGTCGCCTCGATACCTATGTCAGCCAAGAGCAGACTTTCTTCGATTTCTTCTAGTAAATCTTCGCTGATGGTTTTTTGCGTTAACGGTAAGCGCGTTAACACATTACCCAAACCGTTGCGTGTTTTTTGCAGTTGTGATTTAAGTCGTAAATAAACCGAATCGCCTAGCTCTTGCGCAAGCGGGTCATCCATGACAACCGGTTCACCCACATAATAATGACTGTAGAAATTGATTGCTATGAGTGGCAACATTAACAGTGCAGCAACTAAATTATGTGCTAAAACTATCGGTAAGGGCGACGACATTTTAACCGTCATAATGCCCAAAGTAATTTGTACTAACAATAACGCACTTAATACTAAACCTGCTTTACGAATCGGTTTGGAATAGTGTTCAGATGTCGCACTCAACATCACAAATGACAGTAAGAAAAAAGTAATTGCTGCGCCTAAACGATGTAACCAATGTACAGCAACCCGCGCATCAAACGGTAGTTTACCGGCGTAGTGATGAACAACCCCGTGAAAGAAATCCAAGCCGGTTTGATAATCCGCTTGTTGCAATAATTTTGATTTACATACAGGAAAATCACTGCATACTAATCCTGCACTGTTAACAGTTACCCAACTACCTAACACAATTTGCCAAAATAATACAAAACTTGCCAAAATGATTAGATAACGCGCGGGATGTAACGTTGAATTGGGGGCTAATTGTGGACAACTATGCAAATATTGCTTAAATAACAACCAAACACTAAAAAAACCTGCTAATAATTGGGCAGTTTTTAAAATCGGTATTAAAGCTTCATTACCTGCGATGCGCAAAAAATACGCCTGCATTGCAGTGAAAAACAACACTGCGACACTAATAGCCAACGTTTTAACCCGCTTAGTTGCATCACGATAGCCTAACACCGCAATCCAAACCGTCATTATCCCTAATATTCCAAGAATGCCTAATTCAGTTAAAGACACTCCATTATTGCGTGTTTTAACCTCCATCAGTTGTGTCGCGCTCATTGTGCCAAGCGAAATCAATGCCAGCAACCAGGCAAAAAGAGTAATTTTTCTAAACATCGACTTATCCATTAACCAATTTGTGAAACATTAAGCAGTTTTTTTAAATCTTTTTCAACTTTATACGGGTCAAAACCGGGTTCATATTGCATCATAATATTGCCCAACGGATCGATTAAAAATAGCATTCCATCAAAAAGCCTGTGTTTACGAATCTGTTTAATTTTAAAAATTAAGCTGTCACTGGCTTGAATTTTCAATAACCGCGTATCGTTAGGCCACCAGGTTAGGGTTTTTTGTTGCAGGGGCTGCTCAAGCAACAACACTATACGGCGGACGCGGGTTAAATCCTTATTAAGCATCAAATGTAACTGTTTACTTTTATAAATTGCCTCCTGACACCCTTGTTTGCAATCAGTATGCGGAATAACATTCGCAATTAACCACCGACCTGACAACTGTCCAATATTATCGGTGGAAAACTTATCAAAACCAATAAATTCACTTTTTTCTGTCGGTACGGCGGGAATAATTAACTCACCATAGCTAGTTTTAGCCGTTGTGATTAACTTAGGGTGCTTGGATAAATACCAAGCGATACAAAACGGGACAATCGTCATTGCGAAAATAATTAATATAGTGCGACGATTCTGTTGTTGTTGACTAGTCATCTGTACGTTTTTTAATACTCTGCCAAAAAAATAAAATACTTAGCGTTAATGCCAAACCAAACCATTGCATAGCATAAGCAACATGCTGTTCAGGACGCATTAGCGTGTTTTCTTGCCACTGCCGACCATAACCTTCTGGACTCTGTTTATCTAATTCCACTTGAAACGAAAATAACGGATAGCCCAGTTTTTTCGCCAACACTTGACTGTTTATTACTTGTACCAACGCCGGCCAAGTCTGAGTAGGTATCTCAACATTCGCAAGCTTAATGCCTACACTCGGAAAATGATTAATTTTACCGCTAATAAGCGTTTGCGTTTTTTTTATATCTATGACCGGTAAAATGCTACGATTTGGATTTGCAGGTAACCAACCTCTATTCACTAAAACTGCTTTTTTACCTCCTTGTAGCTTAAATGGAGTTAACACAAAATATCCCGCTTTACCTTTAACAATTTGATTATCAAGTAAAAACTGATGTTTTACATCATATTCACCTAACGCAGTCACAGGTCTATACCTAAATAATTGCGCATTATCTTCTGTAGTCAATTGAAGATTGAGTATTGTAGTAGCTTGCATTTGTTGCTGCTGTAATAACAGCATTTTTTCTTTGCTACGCTTCAATTGCCAATTTCCCAAATTTAGCAACAAAGCCAGCAATAGCAAATAAACCATCATTAACAATATGGAACAACTAAAAACCCGCTGTCCTAAATTAACTTTCATGTTTTTTATCTCACACGCTTGGCAGACTCCATTAAATAACAGAGAATAATTAACTCTTTGCTCCCACCTATACCTAGTTATGATTATAAAAACCATTGTTATTATTGCTTTTCTTTTGATTATTCTTAGCCTTGGTTCCGCGCTTTATCATTTAGTAAAACGGACTGACCAACAACAATCGGAAAAAACCGCCCAAGCTTTAACTGTCCGCATTAGCTTATCAGTAGTGCTGTTTGGATTAATTTTTCTCGCCTATGCAACTGGCTTAATGAGACCTGAAGGTATTGGTGCAAGGATACATCATAAACCTAATCATGCGATAAAACCGACACTAGAGCAACCTTAACAACTGACAAAAAAAAAGCGCGACCTATTGAGACCGCGCTTTTTACCAGCGTTAACAAGTTATTTACATCAAATAAACAAAGATAAACAATCCTAGCCATACTACGTCAACAAAATGCCAATACCAAGCGGCTGCTTCAAAGGCAAAATGGTTTTCAGGACTAAAATGACCTTTCCAGCTACGAAATAAAACCACAGATAAGATGATGGCTCCAATACATACATGTAAGCCATGAAAACCAGTTAACATAAAGAATGTAGAACCATAAACCCCTGACCCTAATGTTAATCCCATTTCAGTATAAGCTTCATGGTATTCAAAGGCTTGACAAGCTACGAATAAAAAACCTAATGACACGGTAGCTATTAAACCTTTTATTAATTGATCCCGTTTTTTTGCCAACAATCCGTGATGCGCCCATGTGCAAGTGACCCCACTGCTCAACAGCAGTAAAGTATTTACAAAGGGCAAGCCAAAAGCTCCCATAGGTTCAAATTTTCCACCAACATTACCCGGTCCATTAGTTGGCCAAGCCGCTTTATAATCAGGCCATAATGTTGCAGTTGACCGTCCAGGACCGTCGCCAATCCCACCTAACCAATCAACTGATAAATTGCGGGTGTACCAAAGTGAACCGAAAAATACCGCAAAAAACATGATTTCAGAAAAAATAAACCACATCATTCCCATGCGATAAGAAATCCCTACGCCATGATTATACATGCCTGCTTCACTTTCTTGGGCTTGCAAAGTAAACCAACCGGCTAACATAGCAATAAAAATCATCAACCCCAAAATCATAAAAGTAGAACCAACTGCAGAACCGTTTAAATAATTTGCAACTCCAGCTAGCATGGTTGCTAATCCAGCAGTACCAATCACAGGCCATACCGCTTTATTTGGAATATAATAAGCATCGTGTGCGTTTGTAGACATTTTTTGTCCTCTCTCGTTATTTTTTTACTTAAGTTTAAGTATTATCAAAAAAAGTATATGACAGTGTAATGGTTTTGTATTGTTTAGGTAAATCTGGTTTTACCACAAAACGAACGGGCATTATTTTACGTTCGTGCGGTTTAAAAACTTGTTGAGAAAAACAAAAACACACCGTTTTTTGAAAATAATCTTTGGTAAGCCCTGGGCTAATACTATCAATCGCCCTCACCTTTATCGTCTTGTCTGTCTTGTTTTCGGCATAAAAATTCACCGTATAATATTGTCCTGGATGAACTTTCATAGAATTGGTTTGTACCCAAAATAACAGTGGTGTCAATTCATTCAATGTAGTTAAAAACTCTACCTTGACTTCTCGACTTTTATCCACCGGATAAAAAATTTCTTTAACAGCTTGTGTATTGGTTTTTCCATTAATTCCGGTAATATCACATAACACGTTATAAATAGGAACTAACGCATAGCCAAAACCGAACATAGCAACACCCACCAACACCAACACCTTGACTAAGCGAATGTTTTTTTGCTCTGTTATATTTGTCATTGCGACATTGCTCTTAAAACAGCAAAAACATAAATCGCTATAGCAACTCCAACTAGCAAAATTGCGGTTAGCAAGTTTTTCTTTTTAATATCCATTATCTCACCTAACACTTTGCCCTCATTTAATGAAGACAAAGTGTGTTTTATGATTTTATATTACAAAACAGCTTATACGCATTATTTAAAAATGCTCACTTGGGACTTCCTCAGGTGGGGTAGCCCATGTATGGTAAGGAACCGGTGAAGGCAATGTCCATTCTAAACTATGTTTACTTGCATCTTCCCAAACTTCAGTGGTCACTTTTTCACCGGTACCTCCTTTAATTGTTTTAATCACAATATATAAAAATATTAACTGACTAAATCCAAAAATGAATGCACCGATACTAGAAACCATGTTCCAATCTGCAAACTGTACTGCATAATCTGGAATTCTGCGTGGCATTCCAGCAAGACCTAAGAAATGCTGTGGGAAAAACAAAATGTTTACTGAAATAGCTGACATCCAAAAATGAAAACGGGCTAATCTTTCGTCATACATATAACCTGTCCATTTAGGCAACCAAAAATAACCGGCTGCCATTAAGATAAAAATCGACGCAGGAACTAAAGTGTAATGAAAGTGAGCCACAATGAAGTAAGTATCATGGTACTGGAAATCAGCAGGCGCAACCGACATCATTAGACCTGTTAATCCACCCATGGTAAACAACACTACAAAACAAATTGAAAACAACATCGGTGCTTCAAAAGTCATCGCACCTTTCCACATTGTCGCCGTCCAATTAAATACTTTCACGCCTGTTGGTACGGCAATTAGCATGGTTGCATACATGAAATATAACTCTCCTGCCATCGGCATACCGACAGTAAACATATGATGCGCCCAAACAATAAACGATAAAAATGCAATTGCAGAAGTGGCATACACCATTGAAGCATAACCAAACAGAGGTTTGCGTGCGAATACGGGAATAATCGTAGAAGCAACGCCAAAGGTTGGCAAAATCATAACGTAAACTTCAGGATGTCCAAAAAACCAAAAAATATGTTGATACAGAACAGGGTCTCCACCACCGGCTGCATCAAAAAAACTGGTATTAAAAAACTTATCAGTTAATAACATAGTCACTGCACCTGCAAACACCGGCATAATAGCAATCAGCAAAAATGCAGTGATTAACCATGTCCATACAAATAACGGCATTTTCATTAACGTCATTTTTGGTGCGCGCATATTCAAAATAGTAGCGATAATATTAATCGCCCCCATAATTGAAGAAACCCCTAATAAATGCACAGAAAAAACCGCAAACGGCAACGCATGACCACAATCACGCAACACTAAAGGCGGATAAAATGTCCAACCACACGCAGGCGCACCACCTTCCATAAAAAGCGTGCTAGCCAATAACAATACCCCTGCCACCAGCATCCAAAAGCTCATATTATTCATACGCGGTAACGCCATATCTGGCGCACCAATCATTAACGGGATTTGCCAATTGGCCAATCCAACAAATGCTGGCATAACCGCACCAAAAACCATCACTAGCGCGTGCATGGTAGTCATAGAGTTAAAAAAAGTAGGATTGACAAACTGCATTCCGGGTTCAAATAATTCAGCCCGAATTACTAATGCCATAATCCCACCGACAAAAAACATCGCCAATGCGAACAATAAATATAGCGTACCAATATCTTTATGATTGGTGGTCACGACCCATCTTAACAAGCCCTTAGCAGGGCCATGATCGTGATGTTCTTCATGATGATCATGTTCAGCTACTACAGCAGACATACAGATACCTCATTTAAATTTGAAAAAAAGACTAGATTAATCAGCAATATCAACAGCTTAAAATTTATTTCTTTGCCGTTTGTAAAGACTCAATCGCAGAAGCCTGAATTAAATCACCTACTGAATTACCTAAATCATTACGAATATAAGTTGCAACTGCCGCAAACTCCTCAGCACTCAACACATTGCCGAAAGCAGGCATCATCCCTTTACCATTCAACATCAAAGTAACTTGCGCTTTGATATCGCCTTTAACAACAGCACTTGCTTTTAAGGCTGGGAACGTTCCGGGTATACCAACACCATCTGGCATGTGGCAAGAAGCACAATTTTTCTCATAGACCGCTTTACCTTGTGCGACTAGATCGGCTAACGGTAAATCTACAGCAGCCTTTTTCGTCACTTTTTGAGAATGTGTATCCGCTTTAGCATCGGATTTTTGCTCTGTCTTAACCGCTGCTTTTTGAGGCAACAACTCTTGTATCTGAGCAGGTTGTATTTCATCACCAACTTTATTACCCAATGCATTTCGAGTATAGGTAATCACTTGCGCTAATTCATCGGCTTTTAACATAGAACCAAAAGCTGGCATCATGTTTTTTCCGTTTAAAATCAATTGAGTTTGCGCTTGAATATCGCCTTTGACTACAGGACTATCTTTAATTGCCGGAAATGCGCCCGGAACACCTTTACCATCTGGCAAATGACACGAGGCACAATTTTTCTCATAAACTTTAGCACCTTGTGCAAGTAATTGTTCATGTGATTGTGGTTCTAAATCGATACCTTTATCTTGTTCGGCTTTAGTATTTTTCACCCATTTATCATAATCTGCCTGTTCCATAGCGATAACCACAATAGGCATAAACGCATGATCTTTACCGCATAATTCGGTACATTGTCCGCGGTAAGTCCCCGGTTTTGCCACAGAAGTCCATGCTTCATTAACAAACCCCGGATTAGCATCTTTTTTCCAACCTAAGTCAGGAACCCACCAAGAATGAATCACGTCTTTAGCGGTAAATAAAAAACGGATTTTCTTTTTCACAGGTACGACTAAAGGTTTATCCACATTTAACAAATAATGTGGCACACTACGCGGGTCAATTCCTGCACCTACTTGACGTGCTTTATTACTTGCCTCATCCAGACTACTAAAAAAATGAATTCCACTATCGAGATATTCATATTCCCACTTCCACTGCCAACCTGTCACTTTAATTGACATTTCTGATTCATGTACTTCATCTAACTCCATCAACGTTTTAGTTGCAGGAATTGCCATGCCAATTAATATCAAAGTTGGAATAATTGTCCAAATGATTTCAATAGTCGTATTTTCATGGAACTGTGCTGCTTGATGTCCTTTTGATTTACGATGATGGTAAATCGAATAAAACATCACACTGAACACACCAATGCCTATGAATACACAAATCCATAAAATCAGCATATGCAGATCATAAATATCGTTACTAACTTTGGTAACGCCCTTCATCAAATTAAGAGTATAGTCCGCTTGCGCCGTCCCAACACCTAGGATCATTAAGCTCAGACACGCGAGCAGTTGCTTTGTTTTCTTCACGGAGCAGCCCCCTGTTATTTAGTTATAAACTTGTATGCGTTATATTGTTTGTGTAATCAAAACAGAACAACACAACAACTGTTTTTTCCCTTTACTTTTAATTATCACAAATTAACTAAGCGATTCTAACCTATGATGCACTTGTAAGCTAGAGAGCTTTAATTTAAGGCATAAAAAAAGGTCTGTGAAATTTGCATCTCACAGACCTAATTTTATTGGCAATTAACCCAAAACGGTTAACTTAAGTTAACTATTTAGCGCGTCGGCATAAGCCATATCAAATTTTGGAATGTGATTATCTAACCAGCCTTTGACTAATTGTCCTACAGCTTCAGTTACTTCCGCTTCCCCTGCATGAAATTTTTTCTGTAAATCAGCACAAATACCTACTAAAGCAACATGCTCAGCTTTGTGAACCTCATACCCTGCAAAGCTTTTTGCCTGCATCTCTGTTTCTTCATGTGCAAAATGATTAACGACATAGGCAATTAAATCATCTAATTGCTCACCAACTGCCGAGCGAGCTGCGCCACCTGTTGCTAAATCATATAAAGTATTTAATTTATCAAACAATATTTTATGTTCATCATCAGCAAAGCCAACATTAGTGCCATATTGTGCTGCTGTCCACGTCATTAAAGCCATAATAGCTCCTCACTTGTTATAATTATATGTGAAATACTGCACTATGATTATGGTTTATATCTTTTATAAAAGCAATGGTCTTTGCAAATAAATCAAAATCTGCAACCTCTGTATATGGAATGCTACCTAGTAATGGTGCCTCAATCGCTGATTGCAAAGTATAAATATTTTCCTGTAACTTTTGCATTTGCAAATCCACGCACATTGCCAACCAACCTGCGCAAACTAAACCGGAATTGAGAATAGCTTGATACGTTAATAATGCGTGATTAATACATCCTAAGCGCATTCCCACTACCATAATCACTGGCAATTGCAATAATCGAGCAAGGCTTGCCACATTATCACCGCTATTATTTAGCGGCACTAACCAACCGCCAACGCCTTCCACTAACACAATTTCGGCAACTTCTTGTAACTTAGTAAACGCACGTGCAATTTGTTGCAAATCAACCGGATATTTTTCTCGCGCCAGATGCGGCGATACAGGCAATTGATAAGCAAACGGATTAATCAGCGCATAATCCACAGCTACAGACCCATGCTGCTGTAATAACAACGCATCCTGATTGCGTAACTTTCCATCAATCCAGTCACAGCCAGAAGCAACCGGCTTCATTCCCACCACTGTTTTACCTTGGGCTTGAAAATACCGCATTAATGTTATAGTTGCCCACGTTTTTCCAACATTGGTATCGGTTCCGGTAACAAAAAAACCTTGTTGCATAATTTACACACACGCAATAACTGTGACAATTTCAAACGTAGCAGGAAGCAAACCGTTTGTGCGTAACGCTTCATATTCACAAATCATAGCCTGCATTTTCATCTTTCCAGTCATAGATTTTCTGCGTCCCTGTGTCACATTATGCGCCCCAATCGCTTTTAACTCCCGCATCAACGCCAGTACCGACTCATACTCAGACACATCATTTGTTTCGCTAATCTGAATGTCCTTAAAACCAGCGGCTTGCAAAAAATACTGCATCTGAGCAGCATTATAAAAATCGTTCACATGACTAAAACCATCCACTTTTACCCACGCCTTTTTTAATTCCTGTAACGTCTGCTCACCAAACGTTGTAAACAATAATTGTCCATCCGGTTTTAACACCCGCTTAAATTCACTAAACACCGCGCTTAAATTTTCGCACCATTGCAATGCCAAATTAGACACAATGTGATGCACCGTGTTTGCATTGAGCGGCAAATACTCAGCATCCGCACACAGTAAGTTTAATTTTTGTCCGCTCAATTTTTGCCGGGTCGTTTGCAACATTGGCAAGGCAATATCCAACGCAATAATTTGTTCAATCGCTGTTTGGGTTATTAATGCACCGGTTAAAAAACCTGTCCCACAACCGACATCCAACACAGTTCCAGTTAAGTTTTGTGCCGCAATCCGTGTAAACAAACCCTGCCCTACCCTTCTCTGCAAAGCGGCAACCATGTCATAGCTGTGTGCGGCATGAGCAAAGGAATCTTTGATTTTCGCTTTATCCAGTATGCTCTCAACCTGCATCCATAGTCTCCAAAAATGTCCTTAAAATTGCTAAAGTATATGTAGGATGTGATAAAAACGGTACATGCGCAGCTTTATCAATAACATGCAAATGCAAACGCGGATTTAAAGTCTGTAAATGCTTTGCCACCGCCACCGGCACTAACGTATCGTGACTGCCTAAAATCACTTGCCCTCGACACACTAAACGCGCCAATTGCGGACGTAAATCATCTTGTTGCAAAATTTGCAAACCACCCAGCAACACCTCTGCTTGCGGACAAGCACACGCCTGCAAGGCGGTTTTCAACTCTTTAAATACCGTTTTATAGTCGGCTAAGCCTTTGACCTGTAAAGATAAAAATCGCAACAACGTCCCTTGACAATCGCTGATTAAATTATCAGCAAATATTTCCAAAGTGCTGTTTTTTATGCCCGCCCACTGTTCGGTTTGCACAAAACACGGATTACTGCCTATCATTACTAACTGTTTGATTTTATCTGGAAAACGACTGGCTAAATCTAATGCCACCATCCCCCCTAAAGACCACCCAACCAGCGTACAGCCTGCATTCGGTAAAATGCTCTGCAACTGATGGCTAATTGTTTCTAAACTAAACACCGGTAATTTTTCGCTATACCCATGACCGGGCAAATCGACACAAACCACTTGATAATCACGCGCTAATTGTTTAGCAAACGACCGCCAAATCCCTGAGTGCATTGCCCACCCGTGAATAAAAAACACTGGCTCACCGGTGCCATAAATTTCTGTATGTAGTTTCATGGACTCAACAACACAACCTGCTATGCCCCTAAAAACCCAGCTAACGCGGTTTTCAGCTTGTGCGTTTGTTGTGCCAATTGTTCCGCTGTATAAGCCAGCGGCGGAAATTTCCCCCACACCGGCGCAGGCCACGCTTTATCAGTTTGATAACGAACCAGATGATGCAGATGCAGTTGCTTGACGCTATTGCCAATCGCGGCAACATTCATTTTATCCGCCTGATACAGTGTCGCTAAAGTGTGTGCCAATAAGCACGATTCCTCTTGCAATTGCATTCTATCTTGTTGATTAAGTTGATATATTTCGTATATATCCGCACGTTGCGGCACTAAAATAAACCACGGATATTGACAGTCATTCATCAGCAACACCTGTGATAACGGGAATTTACCAATGAAAACAGTATCTTGCTGCAATTGAGGATGTAATTGAAAAGTCATCGAATTGAGTTGGATTAAATTACCACAGCGTTTTCCACCACGGCGCGTCTTTACTCTTGACGGGCGCAGGAGTTGGAACATTAACGGGAACAGCCTTGTCATCCGCCGGATAAATTTTCTGCTCCTGCGTAGACATTTTTTGCCGCACCGAATCGACACTCCAGCCGGTTAAATCCGCCAAGGTTTTCGCCTCTTGCTCGTGCCGCACTGCCAATTGTTTAAAATATTCTTTCGCCGCCTCACATTGTTGCGGACTGCCTTGCCACGCATGTCTTAACACATACCGCCCTTGAAAATTTTCCACATCCGCAGTTTCTTGAAACATCAAATCTTCAGGAAAACTGGCATTGTCATAGCGCACATGCAGGCGCGTCACTTGCACCGGCAAACCATTATACATGCTTGTATTGGCATTATTGTCTAACCAGAACACCCCCAATTGTTTTAACTCAAGAGGGTCTAGCGGCTCAGCAGCACACGGGTCGCACCAGCCCATATTCCAAAAATATTCCGTAAACACCGCTTTCATGGCTTGTTTTTGCACTTGATGATCGAACAACGCCTTGTAAAAGGCAGCAAAATCATTTTTCACAAACACCGGAATATCCATATTACTCGGCAACTTTAAAGTTTGGTAATTACTCGCTTCGACACGCCCTTTTTCGGTCAAAATATACACCAACAAATCCTGCGCCCCCTTCGCGTTAATCATGCCTAACCGAATCGGCAACATAAACTTTTCTGAATCAAACGCAAATTGCAACGGTCGCAAAAATTTTAATCCGGTTTTGTTCTGTTCTTTTAGATTCACTTTAGCGACAAAAAACTTCATGCCCTGTTTGATATAAGGCTTTAACGCCTTACTCGCGCCTTTGGGAATTTTATAACCGCTTTGATGCAACCACGTTTCTAAGCCATTCGATTCTTTGGCAGATAAAATCACAATGTCATATTCACCGATGGTGTATTCCGCTTCAACTTTCACCCCTAAATCCTTTTTACGCTTAGTAGCTGCCATTTTTGCCATCGGTGGTGCCGCATCTGCCATCGGTGCTGCCGCATCTGCCATCGGTGCGGGCGGTGTACACGGGTTATCATCGTGATATTCCACCAAACGCGGCGCGGAAAAATCATCTAAATGTTTAAAAATTTGGGCATCGCCAATGTGAATCTGCTGTTTTTGTAACACTTGCGGCACCGGCACAACCAAGGCAAAATCTTTTAATTTGCCTTGATAATCATTCATTAAGCTCAACACCGTTTTCGTGCCGTTGCGCACCATCACCACTTGCGAGGCTTGGTTATACAGCGACGCATCCGCTTTGGCGACATAAAAACCACAAAACGCATGACCCAGTTGCGGTACGCTCAATGCTAACAGTAGCCCAAGAAATTTTTTGCGCATCATTTTTCTCCAAACAACAAGGGATAACTTACCAAAAATCGAAAATCACACAGATTGCCGCTGTTTTGTCCATGCGGCGATTTCAGCGCGAATAGTTGCGGTGTGTGCCGCGCGTTCACCACGATAAAATAAATTAAACGCCTCAAACGGAATCAGTTTGCCATCGCTTTGGGCGATATGCACACAAGATTTTTTCAAGGCGCGAATATCGAGATTGTGCGCATCCATAAACTGCACAATTAAAACTCGAAACACATTGTCATAATTTAAACCTTCGGCAGCAATTTTCGGTAAACAACACAATAATTCTGACAGACATTTGGCTTGATTTAATGGCGATAAGTTGGTGGCAAATAGCTTAAATAAGCGGTCTTTTAACGCTGGGTCGCGCTCAAATGCGATGGTATTTTTATCGCCGGCGAGTAAATCCGCCGGTTTTAACCAGCGCGTCAACGGCAACGTGTCGTTATCGCGTTTTAAAGCATACGCCATCGCCAACGTATCGGGATTGCACGGCACGGGAACCACGTCATCTAAACTAAAAAGCTTGGACTGTTCGGCAATCCGGCGGCGAATTTCACTCACGGTTAAGCGATTTTGCGCAGTAAAATCTTCCACTCGTCCTGCTTCCTGCACTGGCTGTAAGGTCACGCCACGCACACATCGCCATTGCAACGCATGTTGAATCACTTGCCCAATTTC
>JACCEE010140827.1_pt1 | contig 22006 bp, 23 predicted proteins | sample 7449931 | NCBI WGS metagenome assembly JACCEE01 (sample SAMN15323457, study PRJNA562643) | freshwater metagenome | isolation source: river surface water | place: USA:Blue River Watershed | collected 2017-08-19 | reverse complement strand
CAGGTACAGGTAAAACCTTCTGTGCATTATACAAAGCATTAGAAGAAGTATTGGATAAATCAAATCCATTTAATAAGATTATTATTGTCCGTTCAGCGGTACAGTCCCGTGAAATGGGACACTTGCCAGGTGATGTTGATGAAAAGATGGAAATCTATCAACAACCATATGTGCAAATCTGTCACACACTATTTGACCGTAAAGATGCCTATGCAAGGTTGAATGAACAAGGTTATATTGAGTTTATCTCCACATCATTCATTCGTGGTATGTCATTTGATGATGCTATCATCATTGTGGATGAAATGCAAAACTTAACCTTTGAAGAAATTGATACAGTTATGACCCGTGTTGGTTATCGTTCAAAGATTATCTGGTGTGGTGATTATCGTCAAACAGATTTGAATAAACGCAAGAATGATATGTCAGGCATTTTGAGGTTCTTTGATATTGCACATCATATGTCGGCATTCACACGAATTGAATTTACACCAGAAGATATTGTTAGAAGTAGTCTTGTGCGTGATTATATTTTAGCTAAAATGAATTATGAGGATTCACAAGATTAATGTTTACATATTGCCCACCAAAAGAACTCGCTGACCTAAAATCACAAACATTCCCTGACGGCAAACGATACTACACCACACCTGATGGTGTTAAGTTGCCGTCCGTGACTACGGTCATTGGTGCAAAGAGTAAACAGGCCATCTTGGAGTGGCGTAAAAGAGTTGGTGACGAAGAAGCCAACAAGATATCACGCAAGGCCACTTCCCGTGGTACCAATGTTCACACACTATGTGAACGATACTTGAACAACGAATCACTTGGTGACATTATGCCTGACGCCAAGGAGATGTTCCTGCCACTTAAACCTATACTGAATAGAATCAACAACATTCATTATCAGGAATGTGCGTTATGGTCTCTCCAATTGGGTATGGCAGGTCGTGTTGACTGCATTGCAGAGTTTGATGGTGTGTTATCTGTTATTGACTTTAAGACTTCACGCCGTCCTAAGAAGAAGGAAGACATTGATAATTACTTTGCTCAATGTGTTGCTTATGCTTGCATGTATGAAGAAATGATTGGTGTCGGTATCGACCAAATCGTTATTATCATGGCTGTGGAAGGCTCTGAACCGTTGTTATTTATTGAAAAAACAGAGAATTACCTAAATACCTTGTTGGATTATATAAAATTTTACAAGGAAAACAGTTAAAATGCCTTTGCCATCAAAATCAAATCCAATATCTTTCTCTCAACTCGCAGAAGAATTTGGTGATCCGGATGGAAACACTTCAATATCTTTAAGTGAATATTACGGTTCAGGATACAAAACTTGGCCAACACCAGGTGTTAATTACTATGCTGTAGGTTATCCAAATGGTGAAGACCAATCATTTGTTGTTGTGCCTCATGCTGGTGAAGAAATATCTCTGAATAGATTTTATAGTGCATCGAGAACACACAGATTTAATTTTGTCATTGTTGGCGGCGGTGGTGCCGGTGGACCTGGTTGGCCAGACAACATCGGTGGCGGTGGCGGCGGCGGTGGTGGTGGTGGTGTAACATTTGATTATTTTGATGCTCCATTAAAAGGTTTTTCAGCAACTATGACTATTGGTGCCGGCGGAGTAGGAGCAGAATATTCAACGCAACAATCAGGTTCTGGTGGAACATCCACGTTAATCTGGAGAACATTAAATATTCCAGAAAGTGCTGGAACTACAAGGCGTTCAACGGGCGGCGAAGGCGGATGGGGTTGGCTTGGTGGCAGTAACAGTCTTAATGTTAAGGGCGGAAACGGCGGCCTAGGAACATTTCCGGGAAATGCCGGCGCCACTTATGGCGGCAACACCGGCCCATCGGGTGGCACCGGCGGGAATGCTGCTGGTGGCGGCGGTGCAGGTATTGACGACCAGCCACCACGAGGTGCTGGTGGCAACGGAGTTTATATCAGTGCATTAAATCTGACCTTTGGTGGCGGTGGCGGCGGCGGTGGAGATTACACAGGAAACTCATCGGGTGGTACCGGCGGAGGTGGTTCGGGTGCTAGTGCAACATCAGGTACCGCAGGAACTAATGGACTAGGTGGCGGTGGTGGCGGCGGCGGATCTTGGAATCACGCATCTTTTCCAAACCGCAGTCCGGGTCTTAATGGTGGTAGTGGAGTTATTTGGGTTTATTATCCAAAATCTTATGGAAAAATACTTAGTGGTGGTATTGAAACTAACAACACTTCTTATTATTTCCACCAATTTTTATCAAATGGCACACTAACTTCAGCTTAACTTGACAAACGAATTTTTATGATGTATAATGTGATTATGGTTGTATGAAGCAACTTGAAAAGTGTTCTGGACGGGGGTTCGACTCCCCCCAGGTCCACCATAAAAGGAGTATCGTATGGATGACGATTTAGCAAGATGTGCAATAGGTGTAGCGATTGTTGTCCTCATTGAATTAATCTTTTTATGATGGGCCTGCCATGGTTTCGACAGGGCAAAGAGTATAGAAGTGGACAACTTATCAGAGAAGATATAAAAACTAAATTAAGTAAACGCAAACGATGAAAAGTTCGCATTAGCAGCTTAAAGGCCGCTTAGGGTTTTGGTGGTTGTACCTCGTAACAGAATCAATCACCATTATGTTTAACAACTAGGAGTTTTAATGAAGAAATTCATTCTAATTACCCTATTCTCAATGTTACCAGTGGTTTCACATCAAGAACCACTAAATGATGCTCAAACAGTATCATTTGAAATGGCCAAACAAATGGAATGCATGGCCAAAAATCTCTACTATGAAGCAGCAAAAGAATCTTTTGAAGGTAAACTTGCTGTTGCTCAAGTAACAATGAATAGAACAAATCATCCAAGCTTCCCAAAGACAATTTGTGAAGTTGTGTATCAAAAAGGACAATTCAGTTGGGTTGATGAGAAAAGAAAACCCATCACCAGCAAATATGCATGGGAAGAATGTATGATTATTGCCAAAAAGGCATTGACTCAGACAGTCCTACATGATACAATATACAAAACGAAGTCGATGTATTTTCACAACAATCAGGTTAACCCTGCTTGGAATCTGAGATATGTTGCACGAATTGGAAACCATTTATTCTACACAAGATAATGCCTACAAAAAATGAAATCAGTGAATTTAGTGATTTGATTAATTCAATTGCTGTCGAACACAACATCACAAGGATGGATGCAATCATTCATCACTGTGAACAATCAGGTATGGAAGTGGATGTTGCATCTACACTTATATCTTCGGCACTTAAATCCAAAATTCGTGAAGAAGCACAAGAACTTAATTTGTTGAAGAAAACATCCAAATTACCCCTATGAGTTTTCAGTTTGAAGAAGGTGGTGGTTTCTCTGCCTTTGCTCTATATAATGCGATTAAACTTCATTTTACTTCTGATAGTTACGATTTTTTTAAGTATGGTGGCAAAACCAACGTATCAAAATCCAACTTTGCCGTCCGAAAAGACAAATATTCATTCTACAAACTATCCAGAAAATATAGTTTACAGGACTTGAGGGACTTCTATGTTGCCAATTTTTTGGTAAAGAATGTTTCGTGGATCGGTGAGATTGCCAATGAAGAAGGTGAATCGAACTATAAAGACTGGCAAAAAAGAAACCAGAGCTTGACTTATCGGTTCAAAGAAGATATAATGTACATACTTGATGAAACAGATGGCAATCCAAATGATTCATTGAAGGTTGTAGACGGACAACATCCACAATTATTGCGATATGTGTGGAGCCACGATGTTAGTATTGAAACATTGGTGATACTGAATAACACTCTAAATTTCGTACCAATGTGGGACAAAAAGATTACAGACACAATCGTTTGGCCTGAATGGAAAAGAAAGATTGATGGTTATTCTCCGTTTGTAAATTATGACAAGGACAAGTTTGTGTCCATTTTGAAAGAAAGTTTAAAAGACTATGCAGATAGATAAAATCTATGTTGATATGGATGGCGTTCTATGTAACTTTGAGAAACGATATACGGAACGATATGGCCATATTTCGGAAGAAGTACGCCGTAGCACATTCAAAACAAACTTCAAAGACTTCATTGAGACTGACCAGTTTGCAACATTAGAAATTTTGGACGATGCTCGTCATTTAATTGATGTATTGGATCTTTATGTTATACCAAAAGAGATTCTATCTTCAACAGCATATGAAGAAGTATATGAAAGTATTTCATTGCAAAAGGCTCGTTGGCTTGCAACACACAACATTTCCTGGAAACAAAACTTTGTACCTGGAAAACGCCATAAGTACAAATGGGCGACACCAAATTCTGTAATCATTGATGACACTTGGAGTGTTATTGAAGATTGGAGAAACGCAGGTGGGATTGGTATTCATCACAAAAATACCGAACAAACCTTGGCGGAGTTAAAATGCTGCCTAAATAAAGATATACATCATGCATAAAGTGGACAATCCGTTTATATTCCGTTATATTCCGTTTAATAAGAAAGAAGGTAAATTATGGTAGATTTCGCCAAATTGAAAAAGAGTTCAGGCAATCTGGACAAACTCACTAAAGCCGTAGAAGCACTCAACGCTTCGTCAGACGGTAAATCCGACAAAGAGAACTATTGGAGACCAGAGGTAGATAAAGCCGGTAACGGTATGGCTACTATTCGTTTCTTGCCAGCTGCAGCAGTAGATGGTGATGATGGTCTGCCTTGGGCAAAAATCTTTGAACATGGATTTCAGGGACCTGGTGGTTGGTTAATCGACAAGTGTTTAACTACAAAAGGTCAACAATGTCCTGTTTGCGAACACAATAACAAATTGTGGAACTCAGGCATTGAAGCGAACAAAGATATCGTTCGTAAGCAAAAGCGTAAACTAAGTTACATCGCCAATGTGTATATCGTATCTGATCCAAAGCATCCAGAAAACGAGGGCAAAGTTAAATTGTTCAAGTTTGGTGCCAAGATTTTTGAGAAGATTACAGAGGCAATGAATCCACAGTTTGAAGATGAAACACCAATCAATCCATTCGATTTGTGGAAAGGTGCCAACTTCAAGTTGAAGATTACTAAAGTTGCTGGTTATCAGAACTATGACAAGTCTGAATTTATGTCACCATCAGCATTGTTGGATGACGATGATGAACTTGAAAAGATTTGGAAGTCTCAACACTCATTGTCAGTATTGACAGAGGACAAAGAATTCAAATCATATGATGACTTGAAGGCTCGTTTAGAGAAAGTTTTGGGTGCTTCTGAAATGCCTAAGACTACTGTTGAGACAATCAAGGCTGCTGCACCAAAGACTAAAGTTGCTGCTGATGATGCACCTTGGGAACCACAATCATCAGAAGATGATGACATGGCATACTTCTCAAAGTTAGCTGAAGATTAAACTGTTGTCGTAAACCGTTTAACCCCGCCTAGTGCGGGGTTTTTTATTGGTTAAACAACTCTTGTCGAATCAAATATCATACGTTCGAAAGAATCCTCGTGATTCCTAACATCAGGTATAGCTCTTTTAACTGGCACAGACAATTGTGATGTATTGACATTTGTGTTGTTGGTGGTTGATACTGGACTCTTTGGTGCAGGTACAATTTTGTTATCCAAGTTTTGTTTTTGAACTTCATCCAATTTTTTTCCTGCATTGGAATTTTCACGCACCAATTTATCATTCACCGCAGGTTTATTTAACTCTTGTGGTTGTTTTTTTGTTGTAGACTGTTCTAGTTTAGTTATATTTCTGCCTTCACTATCAATGTGGTCTACACCGTTTTGGCGTTCTTCTTTGGTGGTACCTGTTTTTGGATCCCAACCAATTTCTTCCAAATACTTGTTCTGCATATCTTTATCACGCCAGAATAAGTAGGATTTTTTATTACTTGGTCTGTCTGCCAAAATTCTCAATCGTTTTTTCTCAACTGCTGATGTTTCTGTCGAAGCTTCCATAATAGCAGTGCTGACAGCAGCAGGATCACCGGCACCAAGAATTTGTTTCGTTGTTTCTTCTGGTTTCTCATCGTTGTATAGTAAAGACAATAATGCTGCGCCAGCTGTAACATATAGGCCTAGAGGCGACAACAAAAACATTCTCATCAACGAAGGCACAGCTTTAGCAGCAACGGCAGCAGCGGTGGCCGCACCGGCACCAACTGCTACTGCTGCAGCAACAGTTCCTGCACCTATACCAGAACTTGTTGGTACAACTCTTGCTGCTTTTCTTTTTATTTTTTGACCTGTCAATAACTCTAATGCGTTCAAAACTTCTTGATGGCGTCTTTCTTTCTCCATCTCCATTTCTTCCATCTTGTTGTCACTAAGTTCTTTTCTACGCAATTCATTTTCATGCGTAGTTGCCATCAGTTTATACATTTTGGTTAAAATACCGTTCAAATCACCCACCACATCTTCTTTTGGTAGTGGTTTAATTTTTTCTGCACGATTTCTACCTTCACGAATTGGATTGAAACGGCCTGAGAAATATTGTATGTCTTTCGCATCTCTTCCTAGAATATTACCTAGAATAGCTGGACCCAAAGAAGAACCAAATGTCAAAAACTTGGCAATGTTTAAAGGATCAAACTTCTCTGTTATGCCTTTGATTTTACCACGAATCTTTAGTGATACGCCTTTTTTAATGCCTTTGGCAATACCCTTTTCATAAATTATCTGATCCGATATTAAATCGGTCAGTTTAGTATTTCTAATTCGTCTGGCTTGTTGATAGGTAATACTCATTTGTTTCTATCTTTCTTTTGTTGATACACTGAACTGTCATTACCACTCTTTTCAACTTGAACAGACTGTGAATTACTGACACCAACATTTGTGTTGTTGATTATTTGTTGAATTGAAGTGAATTCTTGCATAGCTTCAATCATGTCTTTTCTATCTTTGGAACTAATATCAATTTGTGTACCTGTGGTGGCAATTGATGGTATAGTTTCTATTTTAAGTCCTTTAGACACCAATCTTGTTTGCAAAATTGTTTCAAAATCTTTGACCTTTATTGTAGTCAATTCTGGATTCTGTTCTTTTGGATCATTAAGTTTTGCCCTTACGATAGCATCACGCACAGTAATATCTTCGCCACTTTTAGCTGCACGATTCACAACAACGGCACCAGCAGGACCAATATAGTGAGCCATGTACATATTACCTGGAGTTGGTGTAACGCCATTTCTTTTCAGATATGCTTCGTTGCCTCGATAAAAGTGTTCGTTCATTTCATCTTGTAACTTTGGAGTGAACTTTGCATCCATTGGCAAATTCATTTCCTTTATTACACCTTCCAAAGTTGAACCAACAAACTGGTACTTACCGACAGCACCAGTATTTTTCTTTGTTTTGTTTCTATACTTTTGAAAATCTCTGACTTCAGCCAAAGTCATTTCGGAAAGTTTCTTACCACTATATTGCTCTGCCGTTTTCAGTCCTATGGTATTGACAATTTTGCCATTTTCCATTCTATCACCAAATGCAGCATCATAACCAGCACCACCACCCTCAGCAGCACCGACAGCCTTTGCAATGGATAGTCCTCCTAAACCCACGGCCGCTGTGGTTGCAACCTTTGCAGCGGTTTGACCAGTTACAGTAGGTGCAACTTTTGAAACTGTTTGGCCAGTAATCTTACCTTTAACTTTTGATGCCAGTTCCTTACTTTTTTGAACAAAATTCGGTAATATACCTTCTTCCTTAGGAAGTTCCTTTTCCTCTTTCTTTGCCTCTTTCTCAGTTTCTTTTTCTTTTTTGACTTTAGGTTGAACTCTACGGACAGTTAAAGCTTTCAGTATTTCTTTATGTCTCCTCAAATCCTCGGTATCATATTCTTCTTTTCTATTTTCATCCAATTGAGCAATTTTTTGTCTGTTAGATTCAATTTTTACCATCAGTGCATACAAAGAACCCAATACTTGTGCGTTGGATGAAGAACTTGAGAATTGTACATCATCATTTACCTTCAACGAATTTAACAACTTGGAAGTTGTTCTTGTGGTTTGTTCTGATAATTTTGGAGAAACGGCCTCATCTGGCACAAAGTCACTGGCCATTTTGCTGCGTGGTCGTTTTGTTTCTTGTTCTATCATTTATTTTTCTGTCGTTCTTTAAGTTTTTGGTTTTCTTCCTCAATATATTGGATTAACATAGTCACATAGATATCTCGTTCCCAAGGTAACATATTTTCAAGTTCAGTCAGACTATACTTATGGTGTTGCATCAATGAAAAGTTAGTCTTATAATAATTCTTTAAATCATCATAACGAAGTGTTAACCGAAAAAATTTTCGAGGCCCTCCACATCAAACGAATGGTCAAAACCACATTTTGAACACTTCATATTTACTCTATGATTCAATTTTGGCATATTGTTGAAGAAGTGTTCAATCTTTTCAAATTGTTCTTGGTTCAAATTTTCAATAAACTCCAACATTTCTTCTGGTGGTGTTTCGTTTGCATAATAGAATTGTTCACCATCAAAAATGTATTCAACTGATTTTGCAATCATATTGAATGTTACATCAGCAATATTATCATATTCGATTGTATCTTTTACCAGTCCGAATTCTGGATATTTCATTTTGATGATAAGTTTATTATTCAATTTAATTTCTGAACTGACACCTTCAACAAATTCAGGTTTAATTTCCATCAAATTAACTTTTGATTCCATGCTGTTACCGCAAGGTTTACCATCAACATCGTTATTACAACGGTATTTTGATTCTGCAATTTCACCGACTGACTTTGCTCTCAGGTTAATAAAGTAATATTCCACATCCAAAATTGGTGTGGCATCAACATCAAAATCGTCAGAGAGTGTACAAACTTTCAATATCTCACGCACATTGTGTTGAATTGTTGGTGCATCACCAGATTCCATTGCCATCAGCAATGATTTTTGTTCTTTGACCAAGAATGGTCTATATTTAATAGTTTTCTTAGATAAAGGTAATTCAAGTTCATAGGTTGGCACTTCAAGTTTTGGTAAAGCCATAATAACTCCTCAAGTTTAAAATATATTAAAGAATGAATTTTGATTCCAGGAATTGTTTCTAAATTCAGTATATGCAAATGTCACAGTCAAACGATGATAACCTTCTGAACTCCAGTCCAAGTCTAATTGGTTGATAGATATTGGGAAAGCCTGAATCAATTCAACCGCATATGATAGTTTGTTTGAAACATCATATTGATTGATGAAGATTGATGTAGCGTAATCTGACCTAAAATTGAAATCGTTTGTTGTTTTAGGGTTTATTAACTCTAACCATCCATCAAAGAAATACTTTGTTGCCATTGTGTCATCGACAATAAATGTCAGGTCTAGGTCATTATATGTTGTCAAATATGGCAACTTTTCGATAGGACCATATGTTTTTCTTTCGGTTGTTGCAAGTGTTCGACCTGGCAACTCAGCATTTTCACAACGATATGTCAATTCCCTAGATGTTGTGAGTGTGGATGCAATCAAAGTTAATGGTGCAATAATACGCACATCAAAACGACTTGAACGTGCAGGGTCTCTGGTGAAACTGGATTTGAAATCGGCTATACTTCCGGCCATTTTATGAAGTCCTTATTTCGTTGACTGATTCTTGCCAAACAGTTTTGGCTTGTTCTTTTTTGAATTGGTGTACAGGTAAGTACATCGCAATATCCCATTCCTGTGGTTCAACTGCAAGAATTCTGGATTTTATGTGAGAATAGAGGTATTTCTTCAAACAAGGCCTAAATTCTCTATATTTCGATGAGGCATTTAAAATAGGATATGTTATCCTTATTCTTTTTATCTCATCTTCATCATTGTAAATTGCAAGTGGCAATAGTTTCTTTGCAAAAGCAATTCTATGTCTGATTGGTAAGTAATGAAAATTCAAACCTAAGAAACCATCTGATTCTCTTTTCAGAGGCATCACCAATGGGAATCTATCATAATATGGCATATCATCTTTACCCTTAGGATCATACACAAAATAGTACAATCCACCCATAAGAAACTTCTGTTTGTCGCTGGAACGGGTGAAACGAGACTTTTCTTTGGTGATTGGTAGTGCCAACCTAGAGGGATTTCTCAGGTCATTGATTCGTTGCATCAACCAAGCAAGAGAATCACGACTCATCGTTTGATGTTCGAGGTCAACTTTTTCTTGGCGTAATGAGGTAAGTACGGATGGTTTTGTAGTCATCTCATATTTAGGTTATAGTCCGAGATGTTCCTCTGTGAAGATTTTGAATTCCCAACCACGGTCCAAGCAGTATTCATTTGCAGCCTTCCATTTGGCCTGATTGACGCCCCAGGTCGCAACTTCTTGTATGTACTGCTTGGTAATTCGTTTCTTCTTTTCTGGTTCTTTGGTCTGTTTCTTGGGTTTGACCTCAATCATCATAGTCTTGGTTTTGCCGTCAGCAGTTTTGACTTTGACCAGAAAATCTGGGAAGTATCTGTGTTTCTTACCATCCACAGGTGAAATGTATGGCACAATTAATTCTTCTGATGCCCAAGATATCACGTTTGGATTTTTGTCGAGCCATGCCATCACCCGACATTCCCATGATGAGCGGTATATGATATTTGTGTGGTCTCCTGCGTATTTTGCAGGATTTGTAGGTCTAAATGTTCCAGAATATGCCATAAATACTATGTATAATCTTTTTTCAAAAACAAAATGACAAACCGCACACAAGATGAATTAGCACAATTCTATCGTGATGAACTAAAAATGAGGCAAATGGCTCAACAACCTCTGAGTCCAGAGCAAAGTTATGGTGACATAAATCAAGGTACATCATATTCAACTGCCACAATTCCTTTTGGTGGTGGTGTAACTGTTGAAGCAAATAATGATTCTGTGACAGGTCCAATGGCACCATTATATCAAAACAAGTATGCTTATACCAGTTTAGTTTATCCACTAGATGCAGGTTTTATTGGTAAAGGACACACCGTACAATTTGACATTAGTGACATAAAACCTGTAGAATTGAAAAATGTTGAAAGTACAGTAAATAACACAATCGAACAAATACAACGTCCTTTTCAAACAGTGGCTGCAGCACAAAGAACCGCAACAACGGCAGCGGCCAAAGTAGTTGATTTTGTGACACAAGGTGCCGAATATCTAAAAAATAGTTCAACAGGAAAGATTGTTAATGATGCGATTGAGTCTTTCGGAAATGCACCAAGATTAAATTATGGACCACAACTAACAAAAACTGTGTCAACAATACGTTTGAGTATGCCAGACACTTTAAATTTTTCATATGGTGTACAATATGATAGGTTGAGTGTTGCTGATGCAGCGGGTTCTGTGCCTTTAGTTGGCCAAATTGCAAGAGCCATCACATCTGGTATAAGAGATAATGCTGCAGGACGATTGGCCTTAAATAAATTGGGTTATGTGTTCAACCCACAAGAACAACAAATCTTTGAAGGTATTGATTTCCGTGAGTATGAAATGACTTTTGTATTTACACCAATTTCTGAAAGAGAAGCGAATACAGTCAAAGAAATCATCAAAACATTCAGAAAGTATGCGGCACCGACAATCAATAACAAGTTGTCTGGTTTCTTCTTCACACCGCCTTCCGTTTTTGATGTTTCTTTCTTTTTCAACGGACAACCAAATTACAATCTGAATCCAATCAGAAGAAGTGTGGTCACAAATATTTCTGTTGACTATGCACCAAACGGCTGGGCTGCACTTAGAAACGGTGCACCTGTACAAACAACAATGACAGTTTCGTTCAGAGAAACAGAACTTGTCGATAGAACATCAATAGAGTCTGAAAGATGAAATATTTTGAAAGCACTCCAAGAATATCAGTAACGGACAAATATGGTAATTCTGTTATATACAGAAATATCATGGCCAGACTGAGTATTATTCCTGCCGTTTTAAAGAATCCATTACTATATTACGAATATGATGTGCAAGAAGGTGATACACCTGAGATTGTTGCATACAAGTATTATGGTGATGTTAATCGTTACTGGATCGTATTGTTCAGTAATCAAATGATGGATCCACAATGGGATTGGCCACTAGATTATAGAAATTTGGTATCTTATATTGAGGACAAATATGAGAATCCTGAAGGCATACACTCATATCAAAAAGTTATAACATTAACTAATTTGTTGGACAATATAACAACAGTCAACACATATACCATAAGTCAAGCGGAATATAACAGTACCATTGAAGAAACGAAAACTTTTGAAATGTCCAGTGGTGATGTTATCTATCAAGTAGAAAAGAAATCTCTATCAAATTATGAATATGAAGTAGAATTGAATGATACAAAGAGAAGTATTAAGTTACTGAACAGAGATTATGCGTCACAATTAGAACAAGAGTTTCGAGCTCTGATGAGTTAATATGGATGATTTTTCAGATACAACCGGCACCTATTCAACACAAGATGCTGGTATAGAAAAAATTGCATTAACCACCGCCGGTGGTGATGTAATTGATTTAAAGAGACTAGTTATTGAATTGTCCTATTTTGAGGACATTTATAGTTTTTCTGCTTCTGGTTATGTTATGTTGAGAGATTCTTTGGGTTTGATTGAAAAGATGCAAATCACCGGTAAAGAATTGATTGACATTTCTTTTGGTAAGACACAAGATGGTCAAAAAAACATCAAGAAAACTTTTAGAATCTACAAAATTGGTGACAGAAAACCAACCGGTAACCTAAGTAGTGAAACTTATAAACTGTACTTTTGTTCGGAAGAATTGATACTATCTGAACAAATCAAAGTATCCAAATCATACACAGGTTGGAAAATATCTGATATGGTCACAGACATACTGTTTCACAAATTAAAAACACCAAACAACAAACTATACACAATTGAACAGACCACTGGTCTTTATGATTTTGTTGTGCCATTACTTAAACCATTTGAAGCAATTAGTTGGTTATCTTTGTATGCAAGACCAGCTTCTACCGATTTGGTTGGTGCAGATATGTTACTATTTGAAAATAAAAATGGATTCAATTTCAGGTCTATCGCAACAATGATGGCACAAAATCCATATGCAACTTATATCTACCAACAAAATAACTTAGATAATGATGTACAAAATTTCGATAGTAAAACCAGGTCAGTTCTAAAGTTTGAAGTTGTAAAAACATTTGATGCACTTAATGAAACTTCATCCGGTGCATATGCAAATAGGACCATTACAATAGACCCACTTACAAGGTCATACAAAGTTACAGACTTTGATTATAACCAATACACAAAACAGATTAAACCTATGAATGGTTCTGGCGTATTGCCCAATTCTACCAATAGATTAGGATTAAAACCAAATCAGGCATATGAAGGTTCATTAAAGGTTCTATGGGGCAATTCTGAAGAAGAAAAGAACCCATACATAAAGGAACGTGCAGGTTCGGTAGCAAAAGATGTATTCGCAGAAACCTATGTTCGTTATAGAACCGCACAGATGGCACTAGCAAATCACACGGTTGTCAAACTGGTTATTCCTGGTGACCCTGGACTGGTGGCCGGCAGCACAGTAACATTCAATATGTTTTCTTTGACCGGTGGAACCGAAAAAGACTTAGATAAATTTTATTCTGGTAAATATTTGGTAACGGCAGTCAGACATGTGTTGCAATCTCAAGGTGTATACCAAACGATTGTTGAAATTGCAAAAGAAAGTTCGATGGCTGCATATCAATCAGTATCTACAATTAAGTGAGAGATAAATGACGAATTATGTAACAAAATCTACAAATATATGGACTGGTGTTGTTGAAGATACAAAAGATCCATTGAATCTTGGTCGTTGCAAGGTACGTGTGTTTGGTGTACATTCAGATAACTTAGGTGAAGTTCCAACTTCTACATTGCCGTGGGCGATGCCAATTTATTCACCAAATACAGGAAAATCATTCTCAACTTTGGTTGAAGGTGATTATGTTATTGGTTATTTTCAAGATGGTGAAGCTTCTCAAGTTCCAGTTATTATAGGTATAACACCTGGTATTCTGGCACAAGCTTACAATAAAGCCAGAGGTTTCTCACCACAAAGTAAAGATCCAATCAAAACGGATTTGCCGGCAGGTCAATCACACGGTCCAGTTACAACACCACCTTCAGCAAGAGGTGACATTGCTAACACATCAATATTCTATACAAACAAAACACTAGACCATGCTTGTGATTTCAGATATCAAATAAACTTTGATTTGGGTTTAGGTACATTTATCAACCCTGTTACAGCCATACAGGGTGCAATTAAAGCTGGCAAAAACAGAGCCGCTATGCAAATGCGTTTGTTGGTTGGTGTTATGGCAGATAAATTGAGAAAAGCTGTAAATGCAATCATTGCAGCATTAGGTTTCGATAAAACTGGTGTTTTGTCCATGAGTTATTCTGTTGCAAAAGACATTTTCAGAAAAATCAATGAAATGACCATGAAGGTTGCCGAAGTTGTGGAGATGGCAGCATATTACATTTCATTAGTAAAAGAAATACAACAAATTATTGATTATCTAAAGAGTTTGCCATCAAGAATCTTGGCAATGGTACAAGATTGTATTTTTGGTTTTATGAATTCAGTAAAGAACTTTGTAAATCAGGTTAAATCTATTCCTGGTGCAGTTGAAAATTCTGTTGAGAATATTTTTACACAATTATCAAATTCTGCAAACGAGACTCTAAATTTGGTAACTCAAAGTGCATCAGCGAATCCTGTACCCGCATCACTATCTACCATAATCAGTAACCCTTCCGAAGCATCTGCAAATTTAGCAAATACATACTTGAGTACATTTGCAAACACAGAAACCACATTGGCAAATAGTACAGCAAATTCATATAATAAATCTAAGACACAATCGCCATGAGTGAAAAACCAAGTTTCTACAAAGGGTTCTTTGAACCAGAATCAGCAGCAAATACTGATTACCAACCAGAATATCGTTACAATAATGTAACGGCAACACCACGTGGTCATATGTTTGAGTTGGACGATACTCCAACTCGTGAACGTGTCAGACTTTCACATCGTTCAGGTACTTTTATTGAAATGCATCCTAATGGTGACGAGGTACACAAGGTTTTTGGTGATGGTTATGAGATTACAATCAAAGACAAGAATGTTATTGTCAAAGGTACATGCAACATCACTATTGAAGGTGATTGCAATATGCATGTCATGGGTGATAAGATTGAAACGATTGACGGCAATTTGGAACAACACATTAAGGGTAATTACACACAGGTTGTGGAGAAAACAAGTAATATCACCACAGTAAACAACATGAGGATAACTGCTGGTGCTGGTATTGTTGGCAGTTTGACTATTTCCACAGGCGACTGTTTGATGTTGAATTGTGACCTGTCAACCGAAGGTGAAATTACAGCTAACAAGATTACTTCACGCACACGTATTGACGCTTTCACTGGCATGAGTGCAGGTCCTGATGGATTCGTCACATTAACTGGTGGTGTAGGTGTCGGTGTTCCTGTTGCAGTACCAACAAAAGTTATATGTTCGACAGATGTTATTGCTGGTGCCACAGTTGATGCAGGAGTTGCAGTCAACGCACCGACTGGTAATTTTGGTGTTATGAATGCTATTTTGATGACAGATGAGATGAATACGACAATATATGACACACATATTCATCCTACATCAAGGGGACCTAGTGGTCCACCTAATACACCGATGGTTTAAGGAGACATTATGGGCATTTTTGACAGACTAGGATACAATTCAGAAGCGGTGGGAAACAATGTAATTGAGTTTTCCGCAAATGTTATTGCCTACATGAACACTTTGCCACCGTTGCTGGAAACATGGCAAATGGAAGATATCGCAAATGAAGAGGTTGGTGGATACTTCAAAAATCCAGTGGCCAATATCACAAACAATATCTGGACAACCTGTAATACGATAATTTCTATAACAGGACTCAGTTCATCAAATATTAACGCAATTTATGTGGTGAGTTCAAATTTATCCGCAAATATCACACCATCCTTCAAGGACCACACAGATAGATTGTCTGGTGTTTCACCGGTATCAGGAAATACAGCTGAGTTTCCACATTATAATACTGCAATGGCCACAGGCAAATTATTGACAAATCTGATATACCAGTCTGACGGAGTTCAAAATAACGCACCGATTGTTGGTAATTTCACTAGTTTGTATACAGAAAATGATTTGGTTTCGTATTATTCAATAATTCAAAACTATCCAACCATCATACAAAACAGTATGATTTCAACAAGTGATGGATTAGGTGGTTACACATATTCTTCTAATCTAACTCAGGCAACTGCAAATGCAATGGTTGCCAATTTGACTAGTATTGCAACATTTATGAATTCCAGAAGAAATGGTGATGTTAGTTTCTATAACAATTCCCAGGATGTAATCAGAGACTACAAATCAGTCAGAGAGTTCAGTAACATGGGACAAACGCAAACCGCAATGATTGATTTAGTCGGAACTGATAAACTGAAAGAGAGACTAAATTCCTAAAATTTCGATTTTTTGCGTTCCGGCCCAAGAATTTTCTCCGACAGCTTCAAAGTTCCAAAAAGCGATTTTACTCCTACGCTAACATAAATAAAAGATGGCAAACTTACAAAAGATTTACTCCGATATAGACTTCACGTTCACAAGAAACCCTGTGACGAGTGATGTTGCCTTGAGTTACGACAGGCAAGCGGTAATTCGTTCTATCAGAAATCTATTGCAAACAAAACACTACGATAGACTCTTTAATCCCGACCTAGGTTCAAATGTAGACGCAATTTTATTTGAAAATATGTCAGACATGACTGCAATGACCTTGCAGAGAGAAGTTTCTTCTTTAATTAAAACATATGAACCGAGAGCTATACTTAAAGAAGTGACTGTTTCTCCATTATTTGATAAAAATGCATACAATGTCAGTATAACCTTTTTTATTGAAAATGCCACGCAGTCCACAACCGCAACAATTCTTTTAGAGAGAAACAGATAAAATGGCAGGTGCAAATTCTAATATTCAAATAACAGATTTGGATTTTGACACAATCAAAAACAATCTAAAGACATTCCTTCGTTCTCAAGATACTTTGCAAGACTATGACTATGAAGGTTCTGCATTGTCAACATTGTTGGATGTTTTGGCATATAACACACAATATAATGCATATTACCTGAATATGGTTGCCAATGAAATGTTCTTGGATACAGCAATTATGAGAAATTCTGTTGTTTCTCAGGCAAAATTGTTAAATTATGTACCAAAATCTATCATTTCTCCATCAGCCAATGTCAATATTACAGTAAATGATGTCACATCACCAACAATAACATTGTCCCGTGGTACAAAATTAATGTCTGAATCTATTGAAGGTATTAATTACACATTCACGACCACGGATGATAAAACAGTTGAAGTTAACTTAGCAACCAATGTAGCCGAATTTAACAATGTTGAAATCAAACAAGGTGTCATTTCAACTGCAAGTTTTATTGTAAACAATTCAACCAATAAGAATTCTTTATTCAGTATACCAGATGCAAATATTGATGTTACAACAATGACTGTGACTGTTGCACAATCAAGTTCCAATACTGCATTTGATGTTTACAAAGAATCAAAATCTTTCCTTTCACTGAACAGTTCTTCTAAAGTATATTTCTTGCAAGAAGGTTTAAATGGAAACTATGAAGTGTATTTTGGTGATGGCATACTAGGTCAAAAATTAATTGACGGAAATATTGTAACAATAACCTACATCAGTTCTGGTGGCACGGCATCTTCTGGTGCAAATAGTTTCATTTTAATGGACACAGTTGCTGGTTATTCTAACACATCAGTCACAAGTGTTACTGCGGCATCTAAGGGTGCAGACAAAGAAAGTATTGATTCTATTAAATTCCAAGCACCAAGGGCTTATTCAGCTCAAGGTCGTGCGGTAAGTAAAGACGATTACATTACAGCCATTCAACAAAACAATCTCGGTTACTCTTTTGATGCCGTGAGTGTTTGGGGTGGAGAAGATAACGATCCTCCATCATATGGTTCTGTATTCATTTCACTGAAACCAACTGGTGCATACGCATTTACACAAACACAAAAACAAAAGTTAATTAACGATGTTGTAAAACCAATTTCTGTATTAACTGTTGAACCAAAAATTGTGGATCCAGATTATACATATCTACAATTGACAGCAAATGTTTTGTTTGATCCAAAGAGAACAAACTTAACAGCAACACAACTACAAACAAATATCAAAACTGCAATTGCAAATTATGCCAACACAGCATTGAACACATTCAATTCAACATTTTCTGTGACAGATTTCAATGAAGTTGTTAGAAATACCAATCAATCTATAATTGCAAACGAGATTGAAGTGAAAGTGCAGAAAAAATTCTATCCAAATTTGACAACACCAACAACCTACAATCTATATTATGGTACAAAGTTGAAGAAAGGTATGTTTGAAAGTGGTGTGAATTCTACACCTTCTTTCCAACTTAGAAATCCATTGAACTTGGCACAAACAATTGATGGTGTGTTCTTAGAAGAAGTGCCTTCATCTACTGGCGGTGTTGAGTCTATTTCCATTTTGAATCCAGGTTTCAGTTATCAAGTTGCACCAACAGTCACAATTAAGGGCGATGGTACAGGTGCAACAGCAATTGCTACACTGAATACAAATGGAACAATTAAGTCTGTTAAAGTAACAAATTCTGGTTCGGATTACACCTCAGCAATTGCGGAAGTTACACCTGCGGCAAATGATACAACAGGACAATCAGGTTCTTTGGTTGTTAACTTAGAAGGTCGTTATGGTACCCTTAGAACATATTATAACAACACAGAGAATGTTAAAACTGTGTTAAATAATAATATTGGTACGATTGATTATCAAGCAGGTATTGTTACATTAAATTCATTTAATCCATTGAATATTAACAATGAACTTGGTCTATTTACAATAACTGCTAACCCAACCACAACAATCATTTCATCATCTTTCAATAGGATCATTACAGTTGATCCATTCGATGCAAATGCCATTGTTGTCAATGTTACTGCCAAAACATGATAGTAAGTAATAATAAGACCTCTTTATTGGTAACGCAACAGTTACCAGAATTTGTCAGGGATAACCCAGACTACGCCAACTTTTCCTTGTTTCTGAAGGCATACTATGAATGGATGGAACAAACAGGTCAAGTTACGGAAGGTTCTAAGAACCTTTTGTCGTATAAGGACATAGATAGAACTGCAAACAATTTCTTGCAGTACTTCACCAACGATTTTCTACCAAACTTTCCAAAAGAATCTTTGATTGATGAGAGACAGGCAGTAAAAGTTGCCAAACAGTTGTACAATTCTAAAGGTACACCTGCTTCATACGAGTTTCTATTCAAAATACTTTTCAACTCAGAGTTTGAATATTTCAACACAAAAGATGCTGTGTTCAAGGCATCCGATGGTATTTGGTATGTTGCAAAGAGTTTGAAACTTAACACACAAGATGAACGTTTCTTACAGATAGATAATTACCGTATCGTTGGTGAAACAACCAAATCTATTGCAACAATCGAAAACTCAATTGTTTCTGGCAATAAAATTGATATATTCATATCAAACATCGAACGATTGTTTCAATCAGGAGAGTTTGTTCGTGTTGTAGACAACAATAACCAAGATATCATTATCAATGGTTCAAATCTCAGAGCAAAGGTTGTAGGTCAGGTCAGTCAACTAAGAGTTGATTCAAGAGCTAGAGGCTTATTATATAAGGTCGGTGATCCAGTAATTGTTTTCAATGGTTTGAGTTCAAATACTGGTGTTGAGGCAACTGCTGAGGTTTCTGCAACAACTAGAGGTTCCATTCAACGCATCAACGTTGTAAATGGCGGTTATGGTTACACATACACACCAAATACAGTAATTGATATTACAGGTGATGGATTGGGTGCCACAGCAGTGGTAGGTTCTTTTGATCCTGACCTAAGAAAAAGAGCCAATGTTACCTTTGCACCAACAAGTTCAATTTCATTGGCCAGATATACTACAATTGGTAATACAAATTACTCTTTCTTACAGAGTCATCCAACTGCAAATGCTAATACATCATTGGCAAACGCATTTTCTTTTGCATCCTTTACCACTTATCCACTATCTTCTGTTTTAGTTGAAAATGGTGGTGGTGGATTTTCCACAATACCAACAGTATCAGCAATATCAACTTATGAAAATGATACTGGTTCTTTTGATGACATTAGTAAGTTAGGTATCTTGGCACCAATTCAAGTAACTGCTGCAGGACATGGTTATGTGGCAAACGATAAGATTATTATTGAAGGTGGTTCTGGTGTCGGTGCATATGCCAATGTTATTTCCGTGGCAGCAAACGGTGCCATTCTGAATGTTGCATATGTTTACGACTACACACAAGATATTCCAACATATCCTTTGGGTGGCCTTGGTTATAGAAACGAAAACTTACCAGCACTTAGAGTTGTATCAGCAAACAATCAGGCTGCAAATGCGGTATTGACTGTGCCTAGTATTCTTGGTAGTGGTGCAACATTCTCTGTTATTGTAGACCGTGCAGGTTCAGTAACATCAATTAGATTGTTGACAGCGGGTGAAGATTATGTCTCTACACCAAATGTTTCGTTAAAGGTACAAGATATTGTTGTATCTAATGTTTCTATCTTGGATCTTCCACAAAAAGGTGATGTGATATACCAAGGTAGTAATGTTGAAGTCGCTTCTTATCGTTCAACAGTTAATTCAGTGTCATTGTTAACACCATACAATGACCCAGCACAATCTCTATACAACTTGCGTGTGTTTAACTACACATCCAATCCTGATCCAACAGCAAACCTAAAGATTGATAGAAACATAAATCTAATCATGGCAAATACTGCCATAGATTCTACATACAATCAAAATGGTGTAAAGAATTATGGTGACGGCGCAGCAAAGGCAACCGCATCTTTCTTAAATGGTTTATCATTGAGTCAAGGTCAATACTTGAACGCACAAGGACAACCAAGTTCATTCAGTGTATTACAAAGTGAAAAATATAACAACTATACTTACCAAATTACAGTTGAGAAAGAAATCGAAAAGTATAGAACCGTATTGAAGAACTTGTTACACCCAAGTGGTATGAGAGTCATCGGTAGAATGGCATCCAAGATTCCATCCGATTTTGACTATCACGTACAAAAAGCTTTGTTTAATGCTGAACCACTTTACTATTTTATTGGTGCAGCAGGCACAACAGCAACGATTGCAACAGATTTTACCAACAAGAGTAATAATATTATCAAGTTTAATACCTTACTTGGTGCAAATCTTGCAAATATTATCTTTGCAAACTCAACAATCATTTCATTAGAATCTGCACATGGTCCTAATGTGATGGCTCAGGTAATAAAAGTAGATCCAGTTTCAGATACAATTACAGTCAAGGGTAATGTTTGGATAACATTCCCAAATGTTGCCACGGCAACTGCAAATTCTGGTTCAAACACCATAAATATTACAAGAGTTATAACCGACTCATACAATGTTATCAATAGTGGCACATACAGTAACACCGCATATCCTTTAATGGACATATTGTTCCCAGGTGATACAGTATTGATTGCAAACAACACAGAAAAAGTAATTAGTTCGGTAGACTATATAAACGGCAAAATTTATTTGACAAGTAATTTGTCAAGTGCAGCAAACTCTCATTTGCATGTCAGAAGAACATCATGGATTGCAAATAGTGCTCTATCAGGAAATCAAATCAGATTGATAGGACCAGTGGGCACAATATACATACCAGAACTAATGACAGAAGACGGTAGAATAATAACAACAGAAGATGACAGAACAATTATATTGGGGTAAACAATGTCAACAGTAAAGATTTCGGAATTACCATTAATTACGGCACTTAATGCCAACACAGCACAGACAATAT
>JACCEE010563225.1_pt1 | contig 22024 bp, 15 predicted proteins | sample 7449931 | NCBI WGS metagenome assembly JACCEE01 (sample SAMN15323457, study PRJNA562643) | freshwater metagenome | isolation source: river surface water | place: USA:Blue River Watershed | collected 2017-08-19 | reverse complement strand
GATGGTGCAACGCAAGGCGGCAAAGGCGCCTTCCTGATTTACCAAGAGTCCAGCTTGGTGATTCGCGCCATTCGCGATTACTTCAACAGCGACATCGGCGACATTCTGATCGACACCGACGACATTTACGAACAAGCTCAGCAATTCATGAGCCACGTGATGCCCGAGTTTGCGCCCCGCGTGAAGCGCTACCGCGACGATGCGCCTTTGTTCAGCCGCTTCCAAATTGAGCATCAAATTGAATCTGCTTACGCACGCACGGTTCAGTTACCTTCAGGCGGCGCCATTGTTATCGACCACACCGAAGCATTGGTGTCTGTGGACGTCAACTCAGCCCGCGCCATCAAGGGCGGCGACATTGAAGAGACTGCCACCCGCACCAACCTAGAAGCCGCTGACGAAGTTGCCCGCCAAATGCGCTTGCGCGATTTGGGTGGCCTGATCGTCATTGACTTCATTGACATGGAAGAGTCACGCAATCGCCGCGAAGTGGAAAACCGCTTGCGCGATGCCTTGCGTCAAGACCGAGCCCGTGTTCAGTTTGGCTCAATCAGCAAATTTGGCCTCTTAGAAATGAGTCGCCAACGCTTGAAGCCTGCATTGTCCGAAGGTTCTTCAATCCCCTGCCCTCGTTGCGGCGGCTCTGGCCATGTGCGCGACACGGAAAGCTCTGCTTTGCAGATTTTGCGAATCATTCAAGAAGAATCCATGAAGGACAACACGGCCGCCGTCCACGCGCAAGTGCCCGTGGAAGTGGCCTCATTCTTATTGAACGAAAAGCGCCCTGAAATTGCCAAGATTGAGTTGAAGCAACGCATCAACGTTCTGTTGGTGCCCAACAAATCTTTGGAAACGCCGCATTACAAATTGGAACGTTTGAAGCACGACGATCCCCGCTTGGACAACATCGAAGCCAGCTACACCATGGCCGAAGAAGTGGAAGATCCGACCACTGTCACACGTCGTTCACAAGAGCCTACCAACCGACAGACCCCCGTTATCAAGGGCGTCTTGCCAGATGCACCAGCCCCCGCTTCTGTGCCCAAGCCAGAAACGCCGAAGACTGCAAAACCACAAGCGCCAGCAGAGGTCAAAGCCGAAGCCAGCGGTGGCTTCTTTGGCTGGTTGAAACGTTTGTTTGGCGGCGAGACAGCCGTCCAAGAAGAACCCGCCAAGAACGTTGGTAAGAAAACAAGCAAAGACGGCGAGCGTAACGATCGAGGCGACCGAAATGGCGAACGCAGTGGTGAACGCCGCGGCGGCCGCGGAGGTCGTGGCGGCCGTCGAGGCGATCGAAATGATCGCAGCGAAGGCAACACTGAGCGCAATGAAAAAGTGGAGCGTAACGCTGAACGCGATACCAGTGAAACGCGTGCCCCACGTGAAAATGGTGGCAATCGCAGGGGTGGTGAGCGCAATGAGCGCTCTGGACAACGCGGCGAGCGCAATGAACGTCGGGACAATTCCCAAGTTAACCAAGCGGCTGATGCTCAGAATGTGAGCGTCGATGCAGTTGAGGCAAGCACACCAGAGTCTCGAAATGAGCCACGTTCCGATCGCGCACCTCGCGGTGAGGGTCGTCGCGAACGAGGCGAAGGCCGACGCGAGAGAGGTGGTGAAAGAGGTGAGCGTCGCAACGAAGGCGGTCGTCAAAATGCGGCCAGCGACAATGCAGGCAACATGGGCAATGCGCAAGCTGAAATGTCCTTCAATGCCGACACCGCTGCCAACCCATCTTCCGACTTAGCGCCAGCCACTGACGAACGCCAAGAGGGCGCAACGGGCGCACCCGAGAAACGGGAGCGTCGTTCACGCGACCGTTATGGCCGTGACCGTCGAGAACGCAATACCAACAACGACAACGCAGCTGCTGAAAATGCAAACGTTGAAGGCAAGCCTGCTGAGACATCCGAATCAGAAGGTGCAAGCGCCCCTCGTTCGTACTTTGACCGTGGAAACTCGCAGTCAAGTGCTGAGACATCTAGCGAAGCCCCAGCACAAACTGCTGCTCCAGCACAAGCATCAAAACCAAGCGAGCCAGCCCCTGCACCTTCTGCAGCAAAAGCGTCCGCAGGTCTGCCAAAGGTCCAGGCGTATGAACTGCCAATGGCCAGTTTGATTCAAGTGGCCGAGGGCTCTGGTTTGCAATGGGTTAATTCAGATCCCGAAAAAATTGCACAGGTTCAAGCGGCCATTGCAGCAGAGCCCAAGCCAGTTCATGTACCCAGGGAGCGTCCGCCCGCTGTGGTCTTCGATGATGGTCCATTGATCTTGGTTGAGACTCGCAAAGACCTGTCCAACATGAAGCTGCCCTTCTGATACAAACAGCACTGGGGCAACCCAGTGTCATTCACCAAAAAGGGACCGAGAGGTCCCTTTTTTTAATCTAATGAAGCCTTTTTGAGCGCATGGAGTGCAGCTGGTAAGTCTTCTCTTTGCTCAGCCAACTCAGCCAAAGAACGCCAAGCTTGTCTCCGAACCACAGCATCTTTGAGAACAGGTGCGGCCTGTGCCAACAAGACTTGTGCCTTACCCCACAGCTGACGCTTTTGGCAAAGACGTCCAGCCAAGTATTGCAATAACGCATTTCTTGGGTTGGCTGTTTGCGCGGCTTCTACTGCAACCAGCCATTCCTTTTCATCCGAACTGTCTGACCCTGCAAAACTCTGGTCAAGTGCTTGAATCAATTTCAACTCTTGGGCTGGCGACAGCTTGGCGGGATCTTGCTGAAGTCGAAGCCAGATGGGCTTTAACCAAGTACGAGCAACCGAAGGCTCGCCCTTTAAAACCAACCAATGTTGCGCGGCCTGTATTGCCAAATCAGGCGATTGACGCTGAGCATCACCCAAGCGGGCCCAGAGTCTTTGCATTTGTCCTTGCTCGTGCGTTTTGGCAATCAATTCAAAGACCAAACTTCGGACCATGCTGGCCGCAGCCTCTGACGTAAACGCTCGGTGTTTGATCAACAACAAGGCTGTGTCCAAGGCTTGAGAAGGCTCCCCCGCCAACCTTGCGGCCTTCAGTCGCAAGCGCATGGCCAAGGTTCGTCTTGAAACACCTTGAGGTAAGCGGTCAAGCCACAACAAACTCTCTGCTGCATCGCGATCGTCCAGAGACCATCGCGCTGCACGCAGCATACTGCCCTCCACCAAGGATTGGCGCAATCCAGAGTTGCCAGTGGTGGGCTCTTGAAGTGCAAGATTTAAATGCATTTGACGGCTTGATTTGTCTTGCAAGGCGTGGGCAGATTCTGCTGCCAGGATGTGGGCAACACTGCGCAATGCACCCGCATGCTCAATAATTTCGCCAGCCTCATTCAAAGATTTTTCGCGCGCTAAAACAGCTTCAGCCGATTTACGCGCCCGCAAAAAACGGCCTTCCATGAAATAAGACATGCCCTCAAGCAAAGCCGCATGGGCCGCACGTTCCTTTTGCAACAAGCGCCAACGCTTGGCCTGTTTGGGCAATTCAAACAGCGCCGTCAAGGCTCTTTGGGCCCAATGCAAAGTTAGCAAGATGAGCACTAAACCCAACAAAACCAAATTCAATGAAACATCAAATCGGTAAGGCGTCCAAAAAATAGAGACCGTGCCCACATTGTTAGACGCCAGCAGCGCAGAGGCCACTGCGACAGCAAACAAACTCATTAACCAAAGAGCTGCGCGCATCTTGCTTTACTTTCCAGCAGAGGCTGTGGCCAAAGCAGCCAGCGAACCATCTAAGCGAGGAATGGGATTGCCTTTACTCAGGGTCTGGGCCTTGTCCAATAACTGCAACGCCAATTGTGTTTTCTTTGCATTGGGATCAAAGTATTTTTTGAGCGCCACAGTCACCGCTTGCAGGTCATTGCGCGCGGCATCATTTTGTCTGGCCAGCAAGCCCAAGCGTGCATTGAGCAATTTGAGCTTGAGATTTTCACGCAGGAAAAAGCCTTGCTCTGGCGCCAACAAAGCAGCCTCAGGACTGTCTATTCTGCTAACGCGAAGCAAGCCTCTGGCCTCCACCATCACACGATCGAGTACAACCTGCCACCAAGCAGCATTGGGCGGCGCTTGAACACCAGCTTCCACAGACTTCACATTGGCGTTGGTTGAACGGCTGAGTTCATTGGCCAGCGGCAAGTCATCGGCCAAGGCCACCAATTCGTCCAGAACCAACAACATGCCAGGAAGGTCTGTAATTTGGGCCGTCTTGACCAAATCTAAATCGCGATCAATGGCTCGTTGCACCGTCATCAGTCGGGGGTTGGAAGCACGCTGCAGACGAGTTTGAGCTGTTTTGAGTGCTGCCAATAGTGGCTCAAGACTGCTGGTCAATTGGGATTGCTGCTGCGCCAATCTGAGAGAGGACTCAATGTCGAGCACCAAGTTTTCATCTCTCGAACGAGATAGCGATTGAATCAAATCTTCAAGCTGCGAACGCTGCAGCGTGACTTCGCCCAAACGAGTTTCGACCAAGGCCATTCGAGCTGCGCTGTCCTTGACGCTTTCTTGGGCCTGCTTCGCCCACGCTTTTGCTTCTAAAGATTGCTGCCCGGAATCGGCGCTTTGTCTTGCCAACTGGCCCTGTATGCGAGACAGTTTTTCCCACAGCATGCCACTGAAAATAATGGCGGAAACCGCCAAAATCATGGGTCCCCAAAAAGTAAATGGGCGACGAGAAGGAGCCGAAGCCACTGCAGCGCCTTTTTTTTCAGGCGGCAGTTCGCTGCTTGGGGCTGCGTTTGAACTGGCAGGGGTTTCTGGGGTGTTTTCGATGCTCATGCCATTGATTTTATAGAGGCCAGCATGGCTTTCATGCCTGGCGCCGCAATTGAGACGTTTCGCCAGCCTAGCTGTTGCGCCAATGCCGCTATTCTGGGGTGTGTCACGACAGCTTTGGCATTTGACCAAGGCACCTGACTGCATTGATCAACCAATGCTTGAATACATGCCGAGCTGCTGAAGATCCAGACGGCTCTTTGATCAACCCATTGCCGAACTTGTTCAATTTGCTGCGCTGACAATCGACTGGCTTGTCTTTGATAGGCAGCCAGTGCATCCACCTGAACACCATGGAGGCTGAGTTGTTGGGCCAACCAGTCGCGCCCCGCAATGGCACCTGTTTCATCTGCGCCTCGAATGAAAAGTACTTTCAAATGCGGGCCGATTTGCGCTTGCACCACTTGCCACAAGGCCTCTGAGTCCAATTGCTTGGCTTGTAAATTGGGTTGATCAATGCGGTTTTCCTCAAGACCACAAGCCAGCAAGGCGGCCGCTGTGCCCGGACCTGTACACCACGCTCTGGCGTTTTGTTTGAAATGGCTTACCCATTCAGGGTACCCACTCAGTACATCGGCCAAAAATCTGACAGCATTGGCACTCACAAACATCACGGCTTGGCTACTTTGAATTTTTGCCAGAACAGATTCAACATCTGCCGCGCCTAGAACTGGCTTCAAGTCAAGCAAAGGGAACTGGATAGCCTCCAAACCAGCACTTTGAAGCGAAGTAACCCAAGACGCCGCATCTTGTTCGGGACGTGTCACAAGAACCTGCGTCATGGCTCAATGGCAAAGCACATCAGTGCGCACCACCTTTGCGCAATTCTTCTGCAATTTGTAAGCCGAGCGCCTCAGCTTGCGCCAATTGATTGACTTGGCCTTTGGTTTGAGCGGTAACCAGAGTGGCCGCGCCTTCAGGGTCGCCCCAGGCAGCACGCAAGGTGAGTTCATTGCCTGAAAGGGTTGCGTGCGCTGCCAATGGCATCGAGCAACTGCCGCCCATGGCACGGCTGACGGCGCGTTCGGCCGCCACAGCCAACCACGACGTGGTGTGCACCAGGGGGCTGAGCGCCTCGACCAAATCCTGGCGACCCGTGCAAATTTCAATGCCCAATGCGCCTTGGCCAGCGGCGGGCAGCATTTGATCGGTTTCGAAAATATGGCGAATTCTGTCGGCCATCTTCAGGCGCTTCAAACCAGCCGCCGCCAAAATAATGCCCGCATATTGACCCTCATCCAGTTTTCTCAAACGGGTGTCTAAGTTGCCGCGCAAGGGTTCAATTTTTAAATCAGGGCGCAAAGCGCGAAGCAATACTGTTCTACGCAAACTAGAGGTGCCCACCACAGCACCTTGAGGCAAGTCCATAAGGGTTGGATACTGTGCCGAAACCCAAGCGTCTCTGGGGTCTTCTCTTTCCATGACGCAGGCCAACTCAAAGCCCTCTGGCATGTCCATGGGGACATCTTTGAGTGAGTGAACAGCGATGTCAGCACGGCCTTCTGCCAATGCGACCTCTAACTCTTTGACAAATAAACCTTTGCCGCCCACCTTGCTGAGGCTACGGTCCAAGATTTGATCGCCCTGGGTGGTCATGCCCAGAAGCTCGACGGTGTAGCCACGTGCCTGCAGAATGGCCTGAACATGCTCAGCCTGCCACATGGCCAGGCGACTTTCTCGCGTGGCAATGACGATAGGACGCTGCAAATTGGATGCTGAAGTAGGGTTCAAACCAGTAACCTCTTGGTAATTTTTGAAGCGGTACAAATGCTAGCATGCAATGAGCCATAAACCCAGGTTCTGACATGCCAAAAGTGACCATCCTCCCCCCGAAACGCAATTCTCGCGACAACGAACGTCCTTTGGTCGAAGACATTCGACTATTGGGCCGCATTCTGGGCGATGTCATTCGCCAACAAGAGGGGCCCGAAATATACGAATTGATTGAGAATATTCGTAAATTGTCAGTTGCATTCAGGCGCGACGCAGATCACGAAGCAGATCGAGCCTTGAAGAAATTGCTCAAAAGCCTGCCAGGCGACCAAGCAGTCATGGTCATCCGCGGATTTACCTACTTCAGCCACTTGGCCAATTTGGCCGAAGACCGTCACCACATCAGACGGCGTGCTTTTCATGAACGTGTTGGCGATACCCAAGAAGGCAGCATTGAAGTGGCCTTGCAGCGACTCCGCTGGGCAGGCATTACGCCCAAGGTGATTTCTCAAACTTTGGCTCACAGTTTTGTCTCGCCAGTCTTAACGGCACACCCCACCGAAGTTCAAAGGCAGAGTATTTTGGCTGCAGAGCGCGACATCGCCAATTTGTTGAATGAGCGAGACGAAATCAAGGCCCGTGGTGCCGCCATCAACACCAGCAAAGATGCCCTGACCCCCAAAGAGTTAACAGCCAACGAACAGCGCATTCGCGCCCGCGTGATGCAACTTTGGCAAACTCGATTACTGAGGTTCTCAAAGCTCACTGTGGCCGATGAAATTGAAAATTCACTCAGCTATTACGAGTCAACTTTTCTACGACAAATACCTAAAATTTATGCATCGTTGGAAGACGCACTGGGCAACCATCCTGTTGCGCCATTTCTCCGAATGGGTCAATGGATTGGCGGTGATCGTGATGGCAACCCCAATGTCAATGCAGACACACTCAGCCACGCCTTAAAGCGTCAAGCCGAAGTTGCCTTAAGACACTATCTCACAGAAGTTCACTATTTGGGCAGTGAATTGTCTTTGTCGGCCATGTTGGTTGATTTTCCACCAGCCATGCAAGCCTTGGCCGAGCGCTCGCCCGACACCAATGCACACCGCATCGATGAACCCTACCGACGGGCCCTGACGGGTATTTACGCCAGGCTGGCGGCCACCTTGAAATTGTTGACCGGCGGCGAAGCTGCTAGACACGCCGTGGCCCCTCAAAATCCTTACCCTGATGCCGCTGCGTTTTTGGCAGATCTTCGAACCATTGCAGCGTCTTTAAAAAGTCATCATGCACAAGACCTGGCAACGCAGAGACTCATGCCACTGATTCGCGCGGTTGAGGTTTTTGGTTTTCATTTGGCCACAGTCGATTTGCGACAAAGCTCTGACCAACATCAAACTGTAGTTGCAGAATTGTTGGCAACGGCGCGCATCGAAAAAAACTACGCGGCACTGGGCGAACTCAACAAGCGCGCCATTCTCTTAGGACTTTTGCACGATGCACGGCCGCTGAGAATTCCTGGCGCTTCTTACACGGCGCACACACAAGCAGAGTTGGCTATTTTTGAAACGGCACTGACAGCGCGTCAAGCGTTTGGCGCCGAAGCAATTCGCCACTACATCATCAGCCACACCGAAACCGTGAGTGACCTGCTGGAGGTTTTGCTATTGCAAAAAGAAGTGGGCTTGATGCGTGGCACCTTGGATGCACAAGCAGTGGTCGATCTGATTGTGGTGCCATTGTTTGAAACCATCGAAGACCTTCGAAATTCTGCACTCATCATGCGTGAGTTTTATGCTCTGCCTGGCATTGCTCAATTGATACAGCGCTCTGGCGCAGAACAAGACATCATGCTGGGTTACTCCGACTCCAACAAAGACGGTGGCATCTTCACCAGCAATTGGGAACTTTACCGTGCCGAAGTGGCTTTGGTGGACGATTTCGATCGACTGGCCAACAGCCACAACATTCAACTGCGCATGTTCCATGGTCGCGGCGGTACTGTCGGGCGTGGCGGCGGACCCAGCTACCAAGCCATTTTGGCGCAACCACCAGGCACAGTGCGCGGTCAAATTCGTTTGACCGAACAAGGCGAAGTCATTGGCTCTAAATATGCCAACCCCGAGATTGGGCGGCGCAATTTGGAAACATTGGTGGCCGCCACATTGGAAGCCACTTTGCTCCAGCCTACCAAGACCGCACCCCGTAACTTCTTGGAAACTGCAGCCAATTTGTCTCAAGCCAGCATGGATGCTTATCGCAGTTTGGTGTATGAAACACCCGGCTTCAACGACTACTTTTTCAGCGCAACGCCCATCCGAGAAATTGCCGAACTCAACATTGGTTCACGCCCAGCATCGCGCAAAGCAAATCAACAAATTGAGGATTTGCGAGCAATCCCTTGGGGCTTCAGTTGGGGTCAATGCCGTTTAACTTTACCGGGCTGGTATGGCTTTGGGTCTGCAGTCGAAAGTTTTCTCAACCGACCAACGGAAAAAGAAAGTGCTGCCGCTTTGGCACTGCTACAAAAGATGGTCAAACAATGGCCATTCTTTAAAACTTTGTTGTCGAACATGGACATGGTCTTGGCCAAAAGCGACTTGGCCTTGGCCTCGCGTTACAGCGAATTGGTCACCGATGCCAAATTGCGCAAAAAGATTTTCAGCGCCATTGAAGCCGAATGGCATCGAACCGCGCATGTCTTGAGCCTCATTACCGGTGACAAGCACCGACTTGAACACAATCCTGCGCTTGCTCGCTCTATTCGGCATCGTTTCCCCTACATCGACCCTTTGCACCATCTTCAGGTCGAATTGATTCGCCGGTATCGAGAGGGCAAAGCGGACGAACGTGTCCAAAGGGGCATTCATTTATCGATCAATGGGATTGCCGCGGGCCTGAGGAATACGGGGTAAGAAGTCGTAAGTGCTTCTTTTGGGATAAATCTGACCGATTTGAGGGCTTACCTCGGGTTGTCTGCGCTTGCCAACCCGATAAAATCGGGAAATGTCTAAAAACCAATTCGATCAAAAGTCCCAGGCCTGGTCGGCCTTGTTTTCCGAGCCCATGAGTGACCTGGTGAAGCGCTACACCTCCAGTGTCTTCTTCGACAAGCGTTTGTGGCAATCGGACATCCAGGGCAGTTTGGCGCACGCAGAGATGCTGGCTGCCCAAAAAATCATCAGCACCCAAGACTATGCCGACATTCAGCGCGGCATGGCACAAATTACCGAAGAAATCTCCAAAGGTCAGTTTGACTGGAAATTGGACCTGGAAGATGTGCACCTCAACATTGAGGCTCGTTTGACACAAATCGTGGGCGATGCCGGCAAACGTCTGCACACAGGCCGCAGTCGCAACGACCAAGTAGCCACCGATGTGCGCTTGTGGTTGGTCAGCGAAATTGATTTGATTGGCAGTTTGCTCAATGACCTTCAAAAATCATTGATCGAAGTGGCTGAGCGTCATGTCGACGTGATCCTGCCTGGTTTCACACATTTGCAAGTGGCCCAACCTGTGAGCTTTGCGCATCACTTGTTGGCCTATGTTGAGATGTTTGCACGCGATGCAGAACGCATGGCCGATGTGCGTCGTCGCACCAACCGCTTGCCTTTGGGTTCTGCTGCATTGGCCGGCACCACTTACCCACTCGACCGTGAGCGCGTCGCCAAGAGTCTTGGCATGGTCGACGAGCAAGGCAATGCCTGCGTCTGTCAAAACAGTTTAGACGGTGTGAGCGACCGCGACTTTGCCATTGAATTTACCGCAGCTGCTTCTTTGTGCATGGTGCACATCAGCCGCTTAAGCGAAGAACTGATTTTGTGGATGAGCCAAAACTTTGGTTTCGTAAAAATAGCCGACCGCTTCACCACAGGCAGTTCCATCATGCCGCAAAAGAAAAACCCCGATGTCCCCGAATTGGCGCGCGGTAAAACAGGCCGGGTGGTGGGTCACCTCATGGGCCTGATCACTTTGATGAAAGGCCAACCCCTGGCCTACAACAAAGACAACCAAGAAGACAAAGAGCCTTTGTTTGACACTGTCGACACCTTGAAAGATACCTTGCGTATTTTCAGTGAAATGATTGGCGGTCAAACCAATGCGCAAACCGGAAAAAAAGAAGGTGGCATTACTGTCAACGCCGAAGCCATGGAAGCAGCCACCAAAAAAGGTTATGCAACAGCCACTGACTTGGCCGACTACTTGGTCAAAAAAGGTTTGCCATTCCGTGATGCCCACGAGGTGGTAGCGCATGCTGTCAAAACGGCGCAAAACCAAAACCTTGACTTGAGTGAACTGCCCTTGGCCACCCTGCAGCAATTCAATCCAGCCATTCAAGCGGATGTCTTTGAGTGCTTAAGCTTGGTGGGCTCCCTGAATGCGCGCAACACACTGGGCGGCACGGCCCCAAGTCAAATTCGTCAACAAATTGCGCGGCACCATGCGCGCCTGAATTTTTAAAAGGTTTTGTGATGGAAGCAACTCAAATCGAACAAGGTACTGTGTCGCCATTTGCAGCAGGTATAGATTGGTCCGCGAATTTGCACACAGGCGATGAACGCATGGACAGCACACACGAAGAGTTTGTCACCATGCTCAATGCCTTGCTGAAGACACCCCCAACCGAGCAACTCAACTTGTACCGCGAGTTTCTCAATCACACCGTAGAGCACTTTGCACAAGAAGATCGCTGGATGGTGGCCACTGGCTTCAGTGAAGACAATTGCCATGCAGGCCAACACGCCACCATTTTGGAAACCATGCGCGCTGTCGAAACACATTATGTGCAAGGCAACCAAGAAATCATTTCACGCTTGGCGGAGGCTTTGGTTGAGTGGTTTCCACAGCATGCCGCCACCATGGACGCAGGCTTGGCCCAGCATTTGAAATCGGTCAACTTTGACAGCGAAACAGAAACCCTGGCCGATCCATCCATCATCAAAAACGTCACCATGTCGGGTTGCGGCAGTGTGAGTTGCAGCTGATCATTTAAAAATTCTGCACACTCGTTAGAACCACAAGAATTGGAAATCAAAGATGTCCGTGATCACCACCATTGAAGAGTTGCGTTTGTTGGCAAAAAAGCGCGTCCCCCGCATGTTCTACGACTACGCAGACAGCGGTTCTTGGACAGAAAGCACTTACCGCGCCAACGAAAGTGATTTCCAAAAAATCAAGTTGCGCCAACGTGTGGCAGTCAACATGGAAGGTCGCAGCACGGCCACCACCATGATTGGTCAAAAAGTTGCCATGCCCGTAGCCATTGCCCCCACTGGCTTGACAGGCATGCAGCATGCCGATGGTGAAATTTTGGCAGCACGGGCAGCCAAAAAATTTGGTGTGCCATTCACCTTGTCCACCATGAGCATTTGCTCTATTGAAGATGTGTCTAAAGGAACCGATGGCCACCCCTTCTGGTTCCAGTTGTATGTCATGCGTGACCGCGACTTCATTGAGCGACTCATTGAGCGCGCTCGTGCCGCCAACTGCTCTGCCCTCGTCATTACCTTGGATTTGCAAATTTTGGGGCAACGCCACAAAGATTTGAAAAACGGTCTATCTGCACCGCCCAAACTCACCATTCCCAATATTTTGAACATTGCCACCAAGCCGCGTTGGGCCTTAGGCATGTTGGGCACCTCACGTCGTGAGTTTGGCAATATCGTGGGACACGTCAAGGGCGTTGAAAACATGGGCTCCTTGTCTGCTTGGACTGCGCAACAGTTCGATCCCCGACTCAATTGGGGCGATGTGGAATGGATCAAAAAACGCTGGGGTGGCAAAATTATCTTGAAAGGCATTCAAGATGTGGAAGACGCGCGCTTGGCGGTTGAAAGTGGCGCCGATGCCATGATTGTCAGCAACCACGGCGGTCGTCAACTCGATGGTGCCCAAAGCAGCATTGAAGCCTTGCCCGCCATTGTGGATGCAGTAGGCAAACAAATTGAAGTGCACATGGACGGCGGCATTCGCAGTGGTCAAGACGTGCTGAAAGCGCGTGCCTTGGGGGCACAGGGAACCTACATTGGTCGCGCATTTTTATATGGTTTGGGTGCCATGGGTCAACCCGGCGTAGAAAAGGCGCTGCAAATCATTCACAACGAGCTTGATTTGACCATGGCATTTTGTGGCCGCACCCAAATGGACACCGTAGACAAGAGTATCTTGTTGCCCGGTACCTTTCCTCAATAACACGCTTACTTCCAATTTGAGTTTGTGACGCAAAACACATCACTCAAACGAAGAATTGCCCACCTCGACATGGACGCCTTTTACGCGTCTGTCGAGCTGTTGCGCTACCCCCAACTCAAAGGCCTGCCTGTGGTCATTGGCGGCGGACGGCGCAAAGAAGATGACTTGTTGGGGCGTCTTCGTGAAGCGCATCCAGACTACGAATGGTCAGCCAACAATTTGTCTGAAATTCCCATCGAATTTTTTCCACGCATTGAAGGCTACACAGGCCGAGGCGTGATTACCACGGCCACATACGCCGCGCGTCAATTCGGAATTGGCTCGGCCATGGGATTGATGAAAGCAGCCAAGTTATGCCCACAAGCCATTTTGCTGCCGGTGGACTTTGACCAATATCGACACTATTCCAGAGTCTTTAAAAGCATCATCACCGACATTGCACCGCTGATGGAAGATCGCGGCGTCGACGAGGTGTACATCGATTTCACAGAAGTCCCTGGCGGCCAACGCGAAGGCGGCAGGGTTTTGGCGAGGCTCATTCAAAAATGCATTTTTGAAGCGACGGGTCTGACTTGCTCGGTGGGCGTTGCGCCCAACAAATTGATTGCCAAGATGGCCAGCGAGTTCAACAAACCCAACGGCATCTCTATCGTGCATGAAGCGGATTTGCAAATGGCCATCTGGCCTTTGAGTTGCCGCAAAATCAATGGCGTTGGCCCCAAGGCTGACGAAAAACTCAAGCAACACGGCATTGAAACCATCGGCCAATTGGCCGCTTGTGAATTGCCATGGCTGCAAATGCATTTTGGCAAAGTCTATGGCGCATGGCTTCATGAAGCATCGTGGGGCCGAGATGATCGACCCATCAGCACCGAAAGCGAACCGGTCAGCATCAGCCGCGAGACCACCTTCGAAACAGATTTGCATGCGGTGCGCGACAAAGAGGAACTGGGCAAAGTGTTCACCCGACTTTGTCAGCAATTGGCCGCCGATTTGAAGCGCAAGGGCTATGACGGCAAAACCATTGGCATCAAACTGCGCTATGACAACTTCAAAAGTGTGACGCGCGATCAAACGCTGACCTTTTATACACAAGATGCGGCCGAAATCAGAAAGTTTGCAGGCCTTTGTTTAAAACGTGTTGACCTCACTCGCAAGCTCAGGTTGCTGGGGGTGCGTGTGGGTTCATTGGTCAAGCACGGGACAGCACCCGAGCACAGCGCAAGCTACAGTTCACATAACGCCACACCCCCTGTTTTTCAAGAGGCCAATCCCCATGGACAAACTCAATTGCTTTTCTCTGACGATGAATGACCATGTTGCGCATTTGGTGCTGAACAAGCCCGAATCGCTCAACACCATGCACCCTACTTTTTGGCGTGAACTGGACGCCGTTTTACGTCAATTGAATGACGAGGGTCTTGCCAGAGCCTTGGTCATTTCAAGCACTGGCAAACACTTTTCTGCAGGCATGGCCCTCGAAACTTTTTCTGGCGCCATTTCGATGGATGCCAACAGCCCTGAAGGACGCGCTGCCATTTACGATTCGCTGACCGACATGCAATCTACTTTCACGTTGTTGGAAACTTTGCGCATGCCCGTCATTGCCGCGATTCAGGGTGGTTGTATTGGCGGCGCAGTCGACATGGTCACTGCCTGCTGCATTCGCTATGCCACACAAGATGCGTTTTTCTGTGTTCAAGAAATCAACATAGGCATGGTGGCCGATGTGGGCACTCTTCAACGATTGCCCAAATTACTGCCTATGGGCCTGGTCAAGGAGCTGGCCTATACAGGTCGACGACTTAGCGCTGCCAATGCCTTGAATCATGGCTTGGTCACCCAAGTTTTTGAAACGCAAGAGGCCATGGTGGCCGGCGCACTGGCTTGCGCCAAAGAAATGGCCAACAAGCCACCTGTGGCCATTTGGGGTACCAAACAAGCCCTCAACTATGCGCGCGATCACAGCGTGGAAGACAGTCTGCGACAAATGGGTTGGCTTCAAGGCGCTATTTGGAGCAACCCCCACATTCGCGAAGCTCTGGAAGCAGCCAAAGAAAAGCGTCCCGCCAACTTTCCGCCACTGGCCCCTCTCAAAGCTTTTAAATCTTTAGGTTGAAGCAAGGCCCACGCTAGTAAATCTGGTCTTGATGTAGGGTCCAGGTTTACTGTCTGGCAGTGCGAACATTGGGCGGTGGCGTTTGGGGATGGCTGGTACGCCAAGGGTTAATGTCCAAGCCCCCGCGGCGGGTGTAGCGCGCATAGACGCTTAATTTGAGCGGCTTGCAGCGTGTCCAAATGTCCATAAAGATACGCTCAACGCATTGCTCGTGAAATTCATTGTGATTGCGAAAACTCACGATGTACTGCAACAAACCTGCTTGGTCAATTTGAGCGCCAGAATAAGTGATTTGCACACTGCCCCAATCAGGTTGGCCTGTCACCAAGCAGTTGCTTTTAAGCAAATGGCTGACCAATGTTTCGGACACGGGCGCTTCATCGTGCGCAGCTGAGAGCAACTCAGGGGCAGGCTGATATTGCGTGCATTCAATGTCCATGCGGTCTAGGTTGAGGCCATCGAGTTCGTGTACGGGCTCTTTGTCAAAGTCTTCTGCCAAAATAATTTTGACACCACAACGCGACTTGATTTGGCCGCCATGCCACAAAGCCTGATCGATGTCTTCACGCATGCAATCACGAACCGCTTGCACATCGACAAAGCGGGTGGCGTTAAAGCTGTTCAAGTACAACTTGAAAGACTTGCTTTCAATGATGTGCGTGCTTTCGGCGGGGACCATCACATGCGCGATGGCCACTTGTGGCTTGCCTTTTAAATTGAGCCAAGACAACTCAAACGCTGTCCACAGGTCTGCGCCAAAAAAGATGGGGGCACCTTGAATTCCCAACTCTTCGCGCTTGACTGCGCGCGGAATTGGAAACAACAAAGAGGCATCGTATTGGTCAACATAGGCGCTATTCTTGCCCAGTTGTGATTGTTCTGGCTGGTTCATGCAACACCTTTTTCTCGACGTCGAAACACCCATCGATTTTCGCTAGACGCATCAACCACAAAGCCATAGCCGTCTGAATTGAATTCTTTGAGTTTTTCTGGATTTTTAATTTGCTTTTGAATGGCATAGCGAGCCAACAAGCCGCGTGCACGTTTGGCAAAGAAACTGATCACTTTGTATTTGCCGCCCTTGTAGTCTTCAAACACACATTCAATGATGCGCGCCTTTAGCACTTTGGTGTCAACCGCTTTGAAATATTCTTGGGATGCCAAGTTGACGACGACGGGTACTTTGTCTTTGTTCAACCTGTCGTTGAGATATGCCGCAATGCTGGTGTCCCAAAATTGGTAGAGATTTTTGCCACGTGAATTGGCCAAAGCCGTACCCATTTCCAAACGATAGGCTTGCATCCAATCGAGTGGCCTTAAAACGCCATACAAGCCACTCAAAATACAAACATGTTCTTGGGCCCAATCGAGGTCTTTGCTTTTCAAGGTTTTGGCATCCAGACCGTCGTACACATCCCCATTGAAAGCCAATATGGCTTGCTTTGAGTTCTTGGCAGTGAACTTAGGGCGCCAAGCTTCATACCGCGCCACATTCAAGGCGGCCAAATTGTCACTTAAGTCCATCAGCGAGGCAATTTGTGCAGGCGATTGCTTTTTCAACACCTCAATCAATTGTGCAGATTGGCTGACAAACTGGGGTTGCGTGTGCGAAATACCTTCAGCTGGCGTTTCGTAATCCAGCGATTTAGCGGGCGACAATAGAATCAGCATGCGAAAAGTCCTTTGAGGTCGCAATTATCTTGTACTGGAAAGCCCTTTGCATGGAAAGAATTGACCTAGAATTTTTGTTCAATGCCTCGGCCGCTATGAAGCCAAGCCTTTCAATCGAAACCACATGACGAAACCACATGAGCCTGCTTTTTTCTGAATTCGCGCTTCCCTCACCCAGCGGCCCATTGAAACTGGCCAACCGCATCGTCGTGGCCCCCATGTGCCAGTACTCAGCCCAAGAGGGCTTGGCCACGGATTGGCACTTGGCGCATTGGACGTCGCTTCTAAACAGTGGGGCTGGCTTGATCATCTTAGAAGCAACAGCAGTTACCGCTGAGGGACGCATCACGCCTGGCTGTCTGGGTTTGTGGGACGATGCCACCGCAGCAGCTCTTGCAGACCATCTGGGTCGCGCCAGAAAATTAGCCCCTTACGTCCCTGTTGCCATCCAACTTGCCCATGCGGGCCGCAAAGCATCGAGTGCAGCACCTTGGAACGGCGGGCAACTTCTGGACTCAGCACACCAGGGTTGGCAACCTGTGGCCCCTAGCGCTCTGTCTCATGCCGTGACCGAAACCCCTCCAACTGAGCTGAGCCAGGCCGGACTTGAAGACATCAAGCAAGCCTTTGTAAAAGCGGCAGAGCGAGCAGCGGCCATGGGCATTGAAGTGGTGGAGTTACATGGCGCACATGGTTATTTGTTGCATCAATTCTTGTCACCAATTTCCAATCACAGGACGGATACCTACGGCGGGAGCTTCGAAAATCGGATTCGCTTTGTCGTCGAAATTTTTGAAGCTGTGCGCGCTCAATTTCAAGGCGTCTTGGGCATCAGGCTGTCAGCCACCGATTGGATGGAAGGTGGTTGGAATCTAGAAGAATCAACAGCCCTGTCTGTTCGACTCAAGCAGGCTGGTGCCAATTTTGTACACATCTCTTCTGGTGGCATATCGCCACAACAAAAGATTGCCATTGGCCCTGAATACCAAGTGCCATTTGCCAAACATGTCAAAGCCCAATCTGGCATGCCTACCATGGCAGTTGGCTTAATTACAGAAGCACAACAAGCTGAAGCTATTTTGCAGCGTGGCGATGCGGACCTGATTGCTTTTGCCAGAGCTTTTCTGTTCAACCCCCGATGGGCTTGGCAAGCTGCTGCTGAACTGGGCGGTGTGGTTCAAGCCAGTGAACAATACTGGCGATGCCTACCCAAAGAAGCACAGTCTATTTTTGGCAATGTTCGCGTTGCCCAGCGTTAAACTGAAACCATCTTTGAGCCATTCCATGTGCGTCAATCTCAGCGCCTCTGCCCTAGGAAAACCATGAACCCATCAGCCTTCAAAGACGTTCAATTCACCAACGGTTATGAATTCACGCAAGGCACCGGATATGCGTTGCCAGAATACCCCTTTGTGAAACCCCCAGAGCTGCTGCAAAACAAAACCTTGCGTCATGCCGTTGTCATTGTGGGCGGCGGCATCACTGGACTCACCCTGGCTTGTGCACTGGCCAATTTGGGCATCAAGGCCGTCTTGCTGGACGAAGACAATACTGTGGGTGTTAAAGGTGCATCCTCCAGAGGGATTTGCTACACCCAAAAATCATTGGAGATTTTTCAAAAATTAGGCATCTTTGATCGAATCGCTGGCAAAGGGATTCAATGGAGTGTGGGTCGTACCTTTGCTGGCAATGACGAGGTCTACAACTTCGATCTTAAACAGCAAAGTAATTTCAACCTGTCGCAACAACCCGCATTCATTAACATTCAGCAGTTTTACATTGAAGGCTATTTGGTTGAGCGCATTCAAGAACTGGGTCACATCGATTTACGTTGGCAATCACGCGTCAAGGGTTTCAAGCAGAACAAAGAATTCGCCACACTCAGTGTTGAAACGCCAGAAGGCAGTTATGAAATTCAAGCCGATCATGTGATCGATGCATCGGGCTCTCACACTCCTTTTCATGCCTGGACGGGTGTCACCATGGAAAGCAAAAAGGGCGATGACCGATGGTGTATTGCAGACGTGAGATTTGACACGCGACCACCTACAGAGCGTCACACATGGATTGAAGCTCCCTTTAACGAAAACCGCGCTGTGTGGCAACACTTGATGGCCGACGATGTTTGGCGCATTGACTACCAAATGGAACCCAATGCCGATGCAGCCTACATCAGCCGCGAAGATGTGGTTCGAGAGCGCTTAGAGCGACAGTTTGGTAAAAATGTGAAGGTGGACATCGTGTGGGTTGGCCCCTACGCCTACAAAAGCCAATGCCTTAACACCCTTCGCATGGGCCGCGTATTTTTCATAGGCGATACGGCCAAAATCGTGAACCCTTTTGGCGCACGCGGTGGCAATACAGGCGTGGCCGATGCCGACAATTTGGCTTGGAAATTGGCGGCCGTTTTGCGCGGTCATGCCGACGCAGCGCTTCTTGAAAGCTACAACGATGAGCGGCATGAGGCGGCACAAGAAAACGTCAAGGTGACCCGTCGCACGGCACGTTTTTTAAGGCCTGCCGATGGCATAGAACAAAAATTTAGAAAAGCTGCCATCAGCTTGGCCAAACAATATCCGTTCGCACGCTCTTTGATCAATACGGGCCGCATGGCCGTTGCCAACACCTACCGCGGTTCTCGCATTTGCGGCGACAACGGTGGTACTTCCGTTCAAAACGTGCGCTTTCAGTGGCGGCAAGGCAAGCCTGGTTGCTTGAACGACCTCCTTCAATGGGCCGATGGTCGCTTGTTGATTTTGGTGTTTGGTCCGCAAACCAAAGCAGCTTTGAAGCGCCTTCAAGACCTGAGCAACTCTGGCTTGCCCTTGCGCTGCGTACAAGTGCTTGCAAAAGGCCAAACCACACAAGTTAGAGAGCATTTGATAGACATGCAACAACATTTGCAAAACGCCTGTGGTACCGTGCCAGTTGGCGGTTGGGCTTTGATCCGACCCGATGGTTATTTGGCCGACTCGGGCAAGGGCGTCAATGGCGAGTTAATCAGTGCCGTGGCCAGTTCTTTGTGCCTTTGATCAAATTCGGAAATCATCATGAAAACAGCGCTGAACTTTCAAGACGCCGATACCTTTTACGAGCAACTCCTCGATGCGCATGAGGGCCTTAATCCCGAGCAATCTGAGCAACTCAACTTGCGATTGATTTTGTTGTTGGCCAACCAAGTTGGCGATGCCGCCATCTTGAGAGATTGCATTGAATCGGCCAAGAACTAAGCCCTCGGGGGGCTGAACACCCTCCGGTCCGCCACGGATATGGCAATTCGACCCAGAATCAGGGCTCTTGCCCAGTAAAATCATGGCTTTAGTCCATTCATGACATTGCCCCTGGGCAATCTCAAACCATTTAGCCCATGAGCAACGAGTCCACACCCGCTATTCAGCAACCCGGCCTTGAGAGCCTGTCCAAGTCTTTTGAGCCTGCCGCTTTAGAAGCCCACTGGGGTCCCGAATGGGAAAAACGCGGTTACGGCATTGCGGGATATCGGGGCCTTCAATCACCAAAGGCTGAAGCACCCAACTTTGCCATCCAGTTACCCCCACCCAACGTGACAGGTACCCTGCACATGGGTCACGCCTTCAACCAAACCATCATGGACAGCCTCACGCGCTATCACCGCATGATGGGCTACAACACCGCATGGATTCCCGGTACCGACCACGCCGGCATTGCCACCCAAATTGTGGTGGAGCGCCAACTTCAAGGCCAAGGCATTAGCCGTCACGACATGGGCCCCACCCCAGCCGAAGCGCGCAAAAACTTTGTGTCCAAAGTGTGGGAGTGGAAAGAACAATCGGGTAACACCATCACGCAGCAAATGCGCCGTATGGGCGACAGCGTGGACTGGACGCGCGAGTACTTCACCATGGACGACAAGCTGTCCAAAGTGGTGTCCGAAACTTTCGTCAAGTTGTACGAGCAAGGCCTCATTTACCGTGGCAAGCGCTTGGTCAGCTGGGACCCTGTGTTGCAAAGCGCGGTGTCCGACCTTGAAGTCGAGAACACCGAAGCCGACGGCAAGATGCACTACATCTTGTACCCCTTTGCAGAGGGCCCTCAACTCATTGACGGCGTGATGCAGAAGGGCATGACCATTGCCACCACCCGTCCCGAAACCATGATGGCCGACGGCGCTTTGGCAGTTCACCCTGAAGACGAGCGTTACAAACATTTGGTGGGCAAAAAAGTCGATCTGCCTTTGTGCGATCGCCAGATTCCCATCATTGCCGACGACTTTGTCGACCGCGAATTTGGTTCTGGCTGCGTCAAGATCACGGGTGCTCACGACGCCAACGACTACGCATGCTCTATGCGTCACGACCTACCGCTGATTACCATCTTCACATTGACCGCTACCGTCAATGAAAATGGTCCCAAAGCCTATCAAGGCATGGACCGCTTTGTAGCGCGCAAGGCCGTCATCAAAGACTTGGAAGCACAGGGTTTGCTGATTGAAATCAAACCCCACAAACTGATGCTGCCCATTTGTGCTCGCACGGGCCAAGTGGTTGAGCCCATGCTCACAGACCAGTGGTTTGTGGCTGTGAACAAAGTCAGCCCCCAAGACCCCACCGGCAAGAGCATTGCGCAAAAAGCCATTGATGCCGTGCACACCGGACAGGTCAGCTTTGTGCCTGAAAACTGGGTCAACACCTATGACCAATGGATGAACAACATCCAAGACTGGTGCATTTCTCGCCAGCTGTGGTGGGGCCATCAAATTCCCGCCTGGTACGACGAAGAAGGTCATGTGTACGTGGCCAAGTCAGAAGCTGAAGCGCAAGCGCAAGCTGATGCCAAAGGGCCAGGGAAAAAACTCAAACGCGATGAAGACGTTTTAGATACTTGGTATTCCTCTGCGCTGGTTCCCTTCTCTACGATGGGCTGGCCAGAAGCAGTTGCCTCATCTGGCACAAATCAAACACAAGACTACGACCTGTATTTGCCCTCCTCTGTATTGGTCACAGGCTATGACATCATCTTCTTCTGGGTCGCCCGAATGATCATGATGACCACGCACTTTACGGGGCGTGTGCCTTTCAAACATGTCTACATCCATGGCTTGGTGCGCGATGCTCAAGGCAAGAAGATGAGCAAGTCGGAAGGCAATGTGCTCGACCCTGTGGACTTGATCGATGGCATTGCCTTAGAGCCCTTGCTCGAAAAGCGTTCACAAGGTTTGCGCAAACCCGAGACCGCACCGCAAGTTCGCAAGAACACACAAAAAGAATTCCCTGATGGCATACCTGCCTACGGTGCTGACGCTCTGCGCTTCACGTTTGCTGCATTGGCCTCTTTGGGCCGTAGCATCAACTTTGACAGCAAGCGCTGCGAAGGCTATCGCAACTTCTGCAACAAATTGTGGAACGCCACGCGCTTTGTGCTGATGAACTGCGAAGGCCAAGACTGCGGTCTCAAAGAGCACACCAAAGAAGAGTGTGCTGTTGGCGGCCCTGCACATGGCTACATGACTTTCAGCCAAGCCGATCGTTGGATCTCCTCCAAAATTCAGCGCGTTGAAGCCGATGTGGCCAAAGGCTTTGCCGAGTACCGT
>JACCEE010917519.1_pt1 | contig 22037 bp, 24 predicted proteins | sample 7449931 | NCBI WGS metagenome assembly JACCEE01 (sample SAMN15323457, study PRJNA562643) | freshwater metagenome | isolation source: river surface water | place: USA:Blue River Watershed | collected 2017-08-19 | reverse complement strand
GCAAATGAGGAAACCGAATTTGCGGGGGCAGGGTTCCGCATCTTTCCGCAGGAAACCGATCCGAACCGAGGGTGTTAGCATCCGTTCATCTGATGGGAATTGAACCCCGGTCCTCACCCACCACCAATCACCAGGGGCCACATCCACACAGGGTGTGGCCTTTTTTTATCCCGCCGCACGGCGGAGTGATCATGCACGAGGCTGCCATGAGACTGTTGAACACGTTGCTGGCGCTGACTTTGGCTTGCGCAGGCGCTGCCGCCTGGGGCCAAGCGCCGGCCCCGCTGGTGCCCATCGCCAGCCTGGATGTGCAGCGCTACCTGGGCCGCTGGTACGAAGTGGCCAAGTTCCCCAACCGCTTCCAGCGCCAATGCGTCAGTGACACCTCGGCCCTGTACACCCTGCGGCCTGACGGCCAGTTGCAGGTGCTCAACCGCTGTCGCCTTGCCAGCGGCGAATTCCAGCAGGCCCTGGGCCAGGCGCGGCAGACCGGTGGCACCACATCGGCGCGCTTGCAGGTGCGCTTTGCACCCGAATGGCTGTCCTTCCTGCCTTTCGTCTGGGGCGACTACTGGGTGGTCGATCTGGACGAGCGCTACGAGTTGGTGGCGGTCAGCGAACCGGGGCGCGACTACCTCTGGATCCTCTCGCGCACGCCCGAGGTCGAGGGGGCGCGCTATGCGGCGCTGCTGTCACGCCTGTCGGCCATGGGGCTGGACGTCGGACGGCTCGAAAACACCGTTCACACGGCGCGCTGAGCCGCCGCCTGGCCCATGAACCTGCACCGCATCGACCTCGTTTCGCTCTCGCTGTTCAATCTGGTGGCCCGCACGGGCAGCATCAGCCAGGGCGCAGAGCTGGCCATGCTTGCGGTGGGCGCGGCCAGCAAGCGCATGACCGACCTCGAGGCGGCTTTCGGCGTGCCGCTGCTCGAGCGCCATTCCCGCGGCGTCAAGCTCACCCCGGCGGGTGAGGCCTTGCACCGTCATGTGCAGCGCATCCTGGGCGATGTGGACCAGATGGCGGCCGACCTGTCCGACCACGCCAAGGGCCTGCTCGGCGTGGTCAGGCTCTGGGCCAACACCTCGGCCATCACCCAATTCCTGCCCGGTGACCTGGCGGCTTTCAGTCGGGTGCAGCCGGGCATCCGCATCGAGCTCAACGAGGCCGACAGCCACGAGGTGGTGCTGGCCGTGCTCGATGGCCGCGCCGACCTCGGCATCTTTGCCGACCGCACGCCGGCGCTGGGCCTGCACACCCGGCTCTACCGCCGCGACCGCCTGGTGCTGGTGGTGCCGCCCGGCCATGCGCTGGCCAAGCGGCGCAAGCTCGCCTTCGCCGAGGCGGTGGACTACGACTTCGTGAGCCTCACGCAAGCGACCTCGCTGGCGCAACGCCTGGCGCTGGCGAGCGGCCAGATCAGCAAGCCGCTGCGCATCCGCATCCATGTGCGCAGCTTCGACGCCATGTGCCAGATGGTGGCCGCTGGCTTGGGTATCGCGGTCCTGCCGGCCACGGCGGCGCAGCCGCTGGTGCAGGCCCTGGGCCTGCGCCTGATCGAGTTGACGGACGGCTGGATCGAACGTGAGCTGCTGCTGGGTGTGCGTGAGCTCGGCGCGCTGGCACGCCCCGCGCGCAAGCTGCTCGACCACCTGGTGGGCGGCCAGGCCTGAGCGCCGCGCGCTTTCGCGGATCGCGAAAGCTCGTTTGGCGTCTGCGTTCTTCCGCCACCGGCGGCTTGTTCCTAGACTGCGGGGCATCTTTCCTCTGGCCCCGGCAATGCACACGACCCCCTCGCCACGAACCCTGTTCGACAAACTCTGGCAAGCCCACCTGGTTGACGAAACCGAGGATGGCGAGTCGCTGATCTATGTGGACCGGCATCTGGTCTACGAAGTCACCAGCCCCCAGGCCTTCGAAGGCCTCCGCTTGAGCGGCCGCCAGCCCTGGCGGCCCGAAACCACGATCGCCGTGGCCGACCACAATGTGCCGACCACCGCCGAGCAGCGCAGCAGCGTGGAGGCCATCGCCGACCCCCTGTCGCGCGCGCAGGTGCGCCAGCTGGGCATCAACTGCGAGGAATTCGGCATCACCTTCCACGGCCTCGGCCAAAAAACCCAGGGCATCATCCACGTGGTGGGCCCGGAGCAGGGCGCCACGCTGCCGGGCATGACGGTGGTGGCCGGCGATTCGCACACCAGCACGCACGGGGCCTTTGGTGCGCTGGCCTTTGGTGTCGGCACCTCCGATGTCGAGCATGTGCTGGCCACCCAGTGCCTGGCCATCCGACCCATGCAGCGCATGCGGGTGACGGTGCAGGGCGCGTTGGCTGTCGGGGTGTCGGCCAAGGACCTGGTGTTGCACACCATTGGCGTGCTGGGCACGGCCGGGGCCACCGGCTTTGCCATCGAGTTCGCCGGCAGCACCATCCGCGCGCTCAGCATGGAAGGGCGCATGACCCTGTGCAATATGGCGATCGAAGCCGGCGCGCGCGTGGGTCTGGTGGCTGTCGACGACAAGACCATTGACTACCTGCGCGGTCGCCCGCAGGCGCCGCAAGGGGCGCAGTGGGAGGCCGCTGTGGCCGCCTGGCGCACCCTGGTGAGCGACAAGGGCGCGGTGTTTGACCGCGAACTGCTCATCGACGCCAGTGCGCTGCAGCCCATGGTCAGCTGGGGCACCTCGCCCGAGATGGTGGTGGGCATCGATGGCCGCGTGCCCGATCCGGCCATCGAGTCCGACGCCGTGCGCCGCGCCGGCATGCAGGCCGCGCTCGTTTACATGGGCCTGCAGCCGGGCACACCGATGCGCGAGATCGCGATCGACAAGGTGTTCATCGGTTCCTGCACCAACGCCCGCATCGAAGACCTGCGCGCCGCCGCCGCCGTGGTCAAGGGCCGCCGCGTGGCCGCCAACATCGTGCAGGCGCTGGTGGTGCCGGGCTCGGGCCTGGTCAAGGCGCAGGCCGAGGCCGAGGGTCTGGACAAAATCTTCACCGACGCCGGCCTGCAGTGGCGCGAGCCGGGCTGCTCGATGTGCCTGGGCATGAACGACGACCGCCTCTCGCCGGGCGAGCGCTGCGCCTCGACCAGCAACCGCAATTTCGAGGGCCGCCAGGGCCCGGGCGGACGCAGCCACCTGCTGAGCCCGGCGCTGGCCGCTGCCGCCGCCATTGCCGGGCGCCTGGCCCGCGTGGAAGAACTCGATCGCTTGGAGCTGTGCGCATGAAACCCTTCATTCAACTCCAGTCGCTGGTGCTGCCGGTGGACCGTGCCAACGTCGACACCGATGCGCTGATCCCCAAGCAGTTCATGAAGTCCATCCGCCGCACCGGCTTTGGCGACAACCTGTTCGACGAATGGCGCTACCTCGACCGTGGCGAGCCTGGACAGGACGTGTCGCAGCGCCCGCGCAACCCGGCCTTTGCGCTCAACCAGGCGCGCTACGCGGGCGCGCAGATCCTGCTGGCGCGCGAGAACTTCGGCTGCGGCTCCAGCCGCGAGCATGCGGTGTGGGCGCTCAGCGACTACGGCATCCGTGTGCTGCTGGCGCCACGTTTTGCCGACATCTTTTTCAACAACTGCTTCAAGAACGGCCTCTTGCCCATCACGCTCTCGGCCGAGCTGATCGAACAGCTGTTCAACGAGGTGGCCTACAACCCGGGTTACACGCTGAGCGTGGACCTGCCCTCGCAAACCCTCCGCTCGTCCACCGGCATGTCGATCTCGTTCGAGGTCGACGCCAGCCGCAAGCACCGCCTGCTCGAAGGCCTGGACGACATTGGCCTCACGCTGCAAAAAACCGAGCGCATCCGCGCTTACGAGGCGCGTGCGCGCCAGGCCAGCCCCTGGCTGTTCAACTGACCCCCGATCCACAAGGAAGACCCCATGCAACGCAGAACCCTCCTGGCCCTGAGCCTCGCGCTGGCCGCCACCGGCACCGCCCTGGCGCATGAAAAATACCCGAGCAAGCCGGTCACACTGATCGTGCCGCAGGCGGCCGGTGGCGCCAACGACGCGATCGCCCGCGTGATCGCGCAAAAGCTCACCGAGCAGACCGGCCAGTCCTTCATCGTCGACAACCGCGCGGGTGCGGGCGGCAACGTCGGCACCGTGGCCGCGGCGCGCGCCAAGCCCGATGGCTACACCCTGATGCTGACCGCCGACAGCTCCATGGTCATCAACCCCTCGCTCTACAAGAGCACGGGTTTCGACCCGGTCAAGGATTTCGAGCCCGTGGGCACGGTGGCCACGGCGGGCTATGTGCTCGCCGCCAACCCGGCCTTCCCGGCCAAGAACGTGGCCGAGCTGATCGCCATGGCCAAGCAGCAGCCGGGCAAGATCAACATCGGCTCGGCCGGCAATGGCACGCTCAACCACCTGATCGGCGAAATGCTGGGCAAGGCCGCCGACATCGACCTCGTGCACATCCCCTACAAGGGCTCGGCCGCGGCCGTGACCGACCTCGTCGCTGGCCAGGTGCAGGTCTCGGTGCAGAGCCTGCCGTCCTCGATCGCGTTCATCCGCTCGGGCAAGGTCAAGGTGCTCGGCGTGGTCAACCCCAAGCGCCTGCCCGCGCTGCCCGATGCGCCGACCATTGGCGAGACCGTGAAGGGCTTTGGCACCACGCCCTGGTACGGCGTGTTCGCGCCGGCCGGCACGCCCAAGGCCATCGTGAACCAACTCAACGCCGAGATCGCCAAGGCGCTCGAATCCAAGGATGCGCAAGAGCGCCTGGCCGGCGTCGGCTGCGAGCCGCACAAGTCCACGCCCGAGCAGTTTGCGCAACTGGTGCGCGAGGACCTGCCGCGCTGGGCCAAAATCGTGAAAGCCTCCGGCGCGACCATCGACTGAACGGATCCCCATGAACATGCCGCCATTGACCCCCGGTGCCCTGCAAGGCCTGCGCGTGGTCGAAATGGGCCAGCTGATCGCTGGCCCCTTCGCCGCCAAGACCCTGGCCGATTTTGGCGCCGACGTCATCAAGATCGAGCCGCCCGGTGCGGGCGATCCGCTGCGCAACTGGCGCATGATCCAGGACGGCACCTCGGTCTGGTGGCAGGTGCAGTCGCGCAACAAGCGCTCGATTGCGCTCGATCTGCGCAACCCTGAAGGCCAGGAGATCGCGCGCCAGCTGATCGCGCAGGCCGATGTGTTGATCGAAAACTTCCGTCCCGGCACGCTCGAGGGTTGGGGCATGGACTACGAGACGCTGGCCAAGGCCAATCCGGGCCTGGTGATGCTGCGCATCTCGGGTTATGGCCAGACCGGCCCTTACCGCGACCTGCCGGGCTTTGGCGCGATCGGTGAAGCCATGGGCGGTCTGCGGCACCTGACGGGCGAGCCGGACCGCGTGCCGGTGCGCTGCGGCATCTCGATCGGCGACACGTTGGCTGCGCTGCACGGCACCATCGGCGTGCTGACGGCGCTCTACCATCGCAAGGTCAATGGTGGGCTGGGTCAGGTGATCGACGTGGCGCTCCACGAAGCCGTGTTCAACGTGATGGAAAGTCTGGTGCCCGAGTACAGCGCTTTTGGCGCCGTGCGCGAGCCGGCGGGCTCGGCCCTGCCGGGCATAGCCCCCTCCAACGCATACCGCTGCTTGGATGGCGTGGTGCTGATTGCCGGCAACGGCGACAGCATCTTCAAGCGCCTGATGACCGTGATTGCGCGCGAGGACCTGGGCAATGACCCGCAACTGGCCAACAACGCCGGCCGCGTGGCGCGCGTGCAGGAGCTGGACGCCGCCATCGAGGCCTGGACGCACAGCCGCAGCGTGAGCGAGGTGCTGGCCGCGCTGGGCGAGGCCAGCGTGCCGGCCGGGCGCGTCTACACCGCCAAGGACATCGTGGAAGACCCGCACTACCGGGCGCGCGACATGATCCTCAAGCAACAGACCCGCGATGGCCACGAGATCGAGGTGCCGGGCATCGTGCCCAAGCTCATGGGCACGCCGGGCCAGGTGCGCAGCGCCGCGCCCAAGCTGGGCGACGACACCGACGCGGTGCTGGCCGAATTGGGCATGAACCCCGAGGCGATTGCCGCCTTGCGTGACAAGAAGGTGGTCGCATGAACGCACAGCTCTGGCAAGGCGCAGGGCGCCGCATTTTTCTACAAGAAGTGGGCACGCGCGATGGCCTGCAGGCCGAAGCCGCTTTCGTGCCCACCGAGGACAAGATCGCGCTGGTCAACGCCTTGTCCGAGGCGGGCCTGGCCAAGATCGAGGTCACCTCCTTCGTCTCGCCCAAGGCGATCCCGGCACTGCGCGACGCCGAGCAGGTTCTGCGCGAGATCACGCGCCAACCCGGCGTGGTCTACAGCGCGCTGGTGCCCAATGTGCGCGGCGCCGAGCGCGCGGTCGAATCGAAGGCCGATGAACTCAACCTCGTCATGTCGGCCAGCGAAAGCCACAACCTGTCGAACCTGCGCATGACGCGAGAGCAGTCCTTTGCGGGCCTGACCGAGGTGGTGCGCGCGGTGCAGGGCTCGGGCGTGGCGATCAACGTCTCGCTGTCCTGTGCCTTTGGCTGCCCGATGGAGGGCGATGTGCCGGTGGCGACGGTGCTGCAGTGGTGCGAGCGCTACGTGGATGAGCTGGGTGCGCGTGGCGTGACCCTGTGCGACACCACGGGCATGGCCTACCCGACGCAGGTGGCCGAGCTCACGCAGGCGTTTCGCGCGCGCTGGCCAGACACCGAGCTGACGCTGCATTTCCACAACACGCGCGGCATGGGCCTGGCCAATGTGCTGGCCGCGATCGACGCGGGCGCCGACCGCTTTGACGCCTCGTTTGGCGGCATTGGCGGCTGCCCTTACGCGCCCGGCGCTTCGGGCAATGTCTGCACCGAGGAGGTCGCGCACGCGCTCGCGCTCATGGGCTACGACACGGGCATCGATTTGCAGGGGCTGCTGGCGGCGGCGGCGCAGCTGCCGGCCTTGATCGGCCACGACGTGCCCAGCCAGATCCTCAAGGCCGGCCAGCGGTTGGACCTGCACCCCAGGCCAGCGGATTTCGACGCCATCGCGGCGCGCGCGGCCAGCCGCTGATGCCGCTTCAGAACCGGCGGCCGTAGGAAAACATCACCCCCGCCGTGCCCAGCAGCTGCACCTGCACCGAGTCCTGCTCGGTCAGCTGGTAGCCCAGCGAGGGGATGATGGCCGGCGAGAAGCCGTGCCGGTTCAGCGGCACCTTGTTCTGGTACTGGCCGACGTAGCCGTACAGGATGCCCGCGGTGACCTTGAGGAACAGACCGGGCTGGCCCAGGAGCCGGTTGAACTGCTGGCCGGCATACACGTAGGTCGAAGGCTGACCGAAAGAGTTGCTGAACAGGCTGATGCCGCACAGGCGCCCGCCCGGCAGCTGTTCGTCCAGCGCCACCAGCACCACCGGCTTGTGCTCGGGGTTGCTGCTCCAGTGGATGGTGTAAGGGGAGAAGGTGAGTTCACCGCGGTGGGTGGGTTCAGGGGCGCCCGAAACCGCCAGAAAGTCGGGGCAGTACCGGTCTTGCGCCGCGCCGAGCGTGGGCAGCACGAGCCAAAGGGGCAGCAGAAAAGGGCGCAAAACGGCGTGCATGACAAACTTTGGTGTTCAGTACGGCCGCCATTTTAGGGGCGCAGGCCCCGCCCCCGCCTTGCGCTTCAGCGGCCCAGAAAGTCCCCGAGCAGGGCGGCCAGGGCGGCCGGCTGGTCGTGGTGCAGCATGTGGCCGGCATCGTTGATGCGCGCGATGCGTACATCGGGCACCGCCTTCAGGCGCGCGTGGTATTCGTCCAGCGTGTACTGGCCTTTCCACCACTGGCCCAGGGAGTCGTCGCTGGCCTCCACCGCCAGCACCGGTGCGCTGATCTGGCCAAAAATCGCCTGCACCTCGTCGACGCGGTAGAGGTAGGGGTTGACGATCTTGTGCGCGGCGTCGCCCAGGATGCGCCAATGCCCCTCGGCATCGGGCCGCGCCCAGTGCCGGGCCAGCCATTCGGCCTTGTCCTGGCCCAGGCGCGGGTTGGTTTTCATGAGCCGCGCGGCCACCGCACTGGCGTCGGCGTAGCGCGGCAGGCCGATCTCGCCGGCATGCATCTGGCGCAGCTCGTCGAGCCACTGCCCCAGGCGGCGCGGCGCCTGGGCCGGCCGGGTCGCGGCCATGCCAAAGCCTTCGAGGTTGACCAGGCGGCGGATGCGCGCGGGCCGCACGCCCGCGTACATCATGACCACATTGCCGCCCATGCTGTGGCCGACCAGGTCGATCGGTGCCTCGGGGCTCAGGTGCTCGATCAGCGCGTCCAGATCGCCCAGGTAGTCGGGGAACCAATAACTGTCGACCTCGGGTGCTTCGGTTTGGCCGTAGCCGCGCCAGTCCAGCGCGACGATGCGTCGCTCGCTCAGCCAGGCCTCGGGCAACTGGTCGACCATGAACTGCCAGGACGCGCCCACGTCCATCCAGCCATGCGCCAGCAAGAGCAAGGGCGCTTCGTGGTCGGTGCGGCCCCATTGCCGCAGGTGGTAGCGGCAGTGCCGCACTGACACGAAGGTGCTGGTCGATTCGCGCAAGATTGGGTACATACAGGGCGATCATAAGGAGAGACCCCATGGCCCGCCGTCACCCCCAGGACTCCGCCGCCGACCACTACGCCGCCCTGCACCAGGGCTTCGGCTGGCAGGTGCCCGTGCATTTCAACATCGCGCAGGTTTGCTGCGGCCGCTGGGCCGCGCGCCCCGATGCGGCGCAGCGCACCGCCATCCGCGAGCACCGCGCCGGCCAGGGGCTGGGCCAGGCCTGGAGTTATGCGCAGCTGCAGCAGGCGGCCAACCGCCTGAGCCGCGTGCTGCAAGCGCAGGGCGTGCGACCGGGTGAGCGCGTGGCGATCGTGATGCCGCAGCGCTTCGAGACCGCGGTGGCCTACATCGCGGTGCTGCAGATGGGCGCGGTGGCCATGCCGCTGTCCATGCTGTTTGGCCCCGAGGCGCTGGCTTTTCGCATCCAGGACAGCGCGGCCGCCGTGTTGATCGCCGACGAGGCCGCCCTGGGGGCGGTGCGCCAGGCGCGCGCCGAGTGCCCGGGCCTGCGCTGCGTGATCGGCGTGGGCGTGGCCGCGGCGCAGGCCGACCTCGATTACGCGCAGGCCACCGCCGCGCAGGCAGACACCTTCACGCCCGTCGCTACGCGCGCCGAAGACCCGGCGGTGCTGATCTACACCAGCGGCACCACCGGCAACCCCAAGGGCGCCTTGATCCCGCAGCGCGCGCTGATCGGCAACCTCACGGGCTTTGTGTGCAGCCAGAACTGGTTCGGCTTCGACCCGGCGCGCGCCGGCAGCGACTCGCGCGCGGTGTTCTGGTCACCGGCCGACTGGGCCTGGACCGGCGGCCTGATGGACGCGCTCTTGCCCACGCTCTACTTCGGCCGGCCCATCGTCGCCTTCAACGGACGCTTCTCGCCCGAGGCGGCGTTCGAGATTTTGCAGACGCATGGCGTGACGCACACCTTTTTGTTCCCGACCGCGCTCAAGGCCATGATGAAGGCCACGCCCGACGCGCGCCAGCGCTACCGCCTGAAACTCGAAGCCATCATGAGCGCGGGCGAGGCGGTGGGCGACGCCGTGTTTGCCTACTGTCGCGAGCAGCTGGGCGTCACCGTGAACGAGATGTTTGGCCAGACCGAGATCAACTACGTGGTGGGCAACTGCGCCCGCTTTTGGCCGCCCAAGGCCGGCAGCATGGGCAAGGCCTACCCGGGCCACCGGGTGGCGGTGATCGACGAGGCCGGGCGCGAGTGCCCGCCCGGCACGCCCGGCGAGGTGGCCGTGCACCGCTTCGACGTGCATGGCGAGCCCGATCCGGTGTTCTTCCTCGGCTATTGGCGCAACGACCAAGCCACGCAGGCCAAATACACCGGCGACTGGTGTCGCACCGGCGATGTGGCCGTGTGCGACGACGACGGCTACCTCTGGTACCAGGGCCGCACCGACGACATGTTCAAGGCCGCGGGCTACCGCATCGGTCCGGGCGAGATCGAGAACTGCCTGGTCAAGCACCCGGCGGTGCAAAACGCCGCCGTGGTGCCCAAGCCCGATGCCGAGCGCGGCGCGCTGGTCAAGGCCTATGTGGTGTACGCGCCTGAGTTTCTGGCGCGCCGTGCGGCTGCGGCCGACGTGCAGGCTTTTGACGACGCGGTGCGCCAGGCCCTGCAGGCCCATGTGCGCGGCCTGCTCGCGCCCTACGAGTACCCCAAGGAAATCGAGTTCACCGAGCAGCTGCCCATGACCACCACCGGCAAGGTGCAGCGGCGCGTGCTGCGTCTGCAGGAAGAGGCCCGCGCCGCCGAACGGGCCGCGCGCGCATGACACAATCGCCCACGCATTTTCAAACCCACTTTTCAGAGACACCCCCATGGACAAGGTTCAACTCGGCACCAGCGATCTGCACGTCACCCCCATCTGCCTGGGCACCATGACCTTTGGCGAACAGGTGAACGAGCAGGACGCCCACGCCATCCTCGACCGCTCGCTGGCGGCGGGCATCAATTTCATCGACACCGCCGAGATGTACGCGGTGCCGGCCAAGGCCGAGACCTGTGGTGCCACCGAAACCATCATCGGCCACTGGTTCGCCAAGCACCCGGGTGCGCGACAGAAGGTGGTGCTGGCCACCAAGGTGGCGGGCCCTTCGCGCGGCATGCCCTGGATCCGCGAGGGCAGTGGTTTGACCGCGCAGGACATCCTCAAGGCCTGCGAGGGCAGTCTGCGCCGCCTGCAGACCGATGTGATCGACCTCTACCAGATCCACTGGCCCGAGCGCCACGTGCCGGTGTTCGGCATGACCTATTTCGATCCGGCCAAGGACAAGTCGCAGACCTCGATCCACGAGCAGCTCGAAGCCCTGGCCCAGCTCGTCAAGGCGGGCAAGGTGCGCCACATCGGCCTGTCCAATGAAACGCCGTATGGCGTGCACGAATTCGTGCGCCTGGCCGAACAGCACGGCCTGCCGCGCGTGGCCACCGTGCAAAACCCGTACTGCCTGGTCAGTCGCACCTACGACAACGCGCTCGACGAGACCATGCACCGCTTGAACGTCTCCATGCTGGCCTACTCGCCGCTGGGCTTTGGCCTGCTGACGGGCAAGTACGACGCGCTGGACCTCGCCGGTCCGCTGCAGCCCGAGGGCGGCCGCATCGCGCGCTACGACTCCATGCGCAAGCAGCGCTGGGGCCGCCCGGAGGCGCAGCGCGCCGCGCGCCGCTACAACCAGCTCGCGCGCGACAACGGCCTGACGCCCACACAGATGGCACTGGCCTTTTGCTACCACCGCTGGAGCGTGGCCAGCACCATCATCGGCGTGACCTCGCTGGCACAGCTCGACGAGGACCTGGCGGCCTGGCCGGTGCGGCTCAGCCCCGAAATCCTCCAGCAGATCGACGCGATCCGCTGGGAGATCCGTGACCCCGCACTCTGAATCCGTGGGCAAAAAGGAGCGTGTGAGCGAAACCCCGGCCACGGCGCTGCTGCGCCAGCACGGGGTGGACTTCAGCGAACACCCTTACGAGTACCTGGAGCACGGGGGTGCCCAGCACAGCGCCGCCGTGCTCGGGCTGGACCCTTTCACCGTGGTCAAAACCCTGGTCATGCAAGACCAGGACGCCAAGCCCTTGCTGGTGCTGATGCACGGCAACCGCAAGGTTTCCACCAAAAACCTCGCGCGCCAGATCGGCGCCAAGTCGGTCGAACCCTGCGCACCCGAGGTCGCCAACCGCCACAGCGGCTACCTGGTGGGCGGCACCTCGCCTTTTGGCACCCGGCGCCAGATGCCGGTCTACATCGAAGAGAGCATCCTGGCCTTGCCGCGCATCGCCATCAACGGCGGGCGGCGCGGCTACCTGGTGGGCCTGGCACCGCAGGTGTGTGTGCAACTGCTGGGCGCGCAGCCGGTGCAGTGCGCACTCGACGAAGGCTGAGGCGCTGCGTCGGGCGCGCTCCTACAATCGGCTGCGCTCTTTGAAAGCCAGAACAATGGAAAACCTCTTGCCCTTCGCCGTGGTGCTTGGCGCCTACCTGCTCGGTTCGCTGAGTTTCGCCGTGATCGTCAGCCGCCTCATGGGCCTGTCGGACCCGCGCTCGTATGGCAGCAAGAACCCGGGCGCTACCAATGTGCTGCGTTCGGGCAGCAAGAAGGCGGCGATCCTGACCCTGCTGTTCGACGCCCTCAAAGGCTGGCTGCCGGTGTGGGCCGTGCTGCAGTTTGGCGGCGACTGGGGGCTGGGCATGGGCGCGGCGGCGCTGGCGGGCCTGGCGGCTTTTCTGGGCCACCTCTACCCGGTGTTCTTCCGCTTCCAGGGCGGCAAGGGCGTGGCCACGGCGCTGGGTGTGGTGCTGGGCGTGCACCCGCTGCTGGCGCTGGCGAGCCTGCTGACGTTTGCCATCGTGGTGTTTTTCAGCCGCTATGTCTCGCTGGCCTCGATGGCGGCTGCGGTGTTTGCGCCCGCTTATTACCTGTTTGGTGATGGCGTGGCCTGGCCGGCCTCGGGCGCGGCGGTCGCCTGCCTGGCCGCCATGGGCCTGCTGCTGATCTGGCGCCACCGCGAGAACATCAACCGCCTGTTCGCCGGCACCGAATCCCAAATCGGGCGCAAGACGCCATGAGCGCAATCGCACGTCTGCACATGGCCGCGCGCTACAGCGAGGCGGCCATCTTCAACGGCGTGGTCTACCTGGCCGGCATGGTGCCCGAATGCGCCGAGACCGACATCGCCAGCCAGACCCAGGACGTGCTGCGCCAGATCGAGCTGCGGCTGAAAGAAGCCGGCAGTGACAAAACGCGCCTGCTGCGCGTGCAGATCTACCTGGCCGACATCGTGGACATCGCGGCCATGAACGCGGTGTGGGACGCCTGGGTGGCGCCGGGCCACGCCCCGCCGCGCGCCACGGTGCAAGCCGCGCTGGCCGACCCGGCCTGGCGCATCGAGGTCGTGGCCACCGCGGCCCAGGCCTGAGTCAGGCCCGGCGCAGCGGGCTGTGCAGTTCCAATTCGTCCAGGTAGGCGGCGACGCCGGCTTGCTCGCGCGCCAGAAAACGCCCAATTGCCTCGGCAAAGGCCGGGTGCGCGATCCAGTGCGCACTGGCGGTGGGCGTGGGCAGCAGGGCGCGCGCCATCTTGTGTTCGCCCTGCGCACCACCTTCAAAGCGCTGCACGCCGTGCGCGATGCACCACGCGATGGGCTGGTAGTAGCAGGCCTCGAAGTGCAGACAGTCGACCCTTTGCGTCGCGCCCCAGTAACGGCCATAGGCCACCTGGGCTGAGCCTTCGGCCGTGCGCTGCAGACCGATCAGGCTCATGGCGATCGCTTCCCCCGCGCGCTCGCCGATGAAGAGCAGCCAGTTCTCGGGCAGCTCGCGGCGCATGGCCTCGAAAAAGCCCGGCTGCAAATACGGTGGGTTGCCGTGTTCCCAATAGGTCTGCTGGTAACAGCGCTCGGCAAAAGCCCAGTCGCTGTCGCTGGCCTCGTGCCCTGGCACGGCGCGAAACACCACGCCGGCGTCTTGCACCTTGCGCCGCTCCTGGCGGATTTTTTTGCGCTTGTCCTGGTTCAGGCTGGCGAGGAAGGCGTCGAAATCGGCCCAGCCCGGGTTGTGCCAGTGGAACTGCACCTGCTGGCGCCGCATCAGGCCGGCGCGCTCGCAACAGGCCAGGTCAGTGGCGTCGGCAAACAGGATGTGCAGCGAGGGCAGCTCCTCGGTGGTGCACCAGTCCACCAGCGCCCGCACCAGGGCCTGGCGGGCCACTTCGTCTTGGGCCAGCAGCCGCGTGCCCGGCACCGGCGTGAAGGGCGAGGCCACCACCGCCTTGGGGTAATAGTCCAGCCCGTGGCGTTCGTAGGCTTCGGCCCAGGCCCAGTCGAACACGTATTCGCCGCGCGAGTGGCTTTTCAGCCAGACCGGGCAGGCGGCGGCCAGCGCCTGGCCTTGCCACAGCGTGATCAGGCGCAGCGTCCAGCCGGTGCGCGCTGTCGCCGAGCCACTGGCCGTGAGCGCGCTCAGGTAAGCGTGGCGCATGAAGGGCGTGGGGCTGGGCTGGCGCGCGAGCAGCGCGTCCCAGGCGGCGGGCGCGACGGCGCCCATATCGTCCCAGACCCGGGTGACATAATCGCCGTTCACATCGTCCTGCACCTGTATGACTCTCCAGATTGGCGTCGCCCAGCTCAATTTTGTCGTGGGCGACATGGCGGGCAATGCCCGCAAAATCATCGACTTTGCCCGCGCGGCCCATGCCCGTGGCGTTCGCCTCGTGCTCACGCCCGAACTCTCGATTTGCGGCTACGCCGCCGAAGACCTGTTTTTGCGCCCGGCCTTCATCGACGCCTGCGATGATGCCCTGAAAACCATCGCCTCCGAGCTGGCGGGGTTGAAGGGCCTGCACGTGGTGGTGGGGCACCCCGAAGGCGGTGGCCTGCGCACGCGCAGCGTGGCCGTCACGCGCCGCCACAACCGCGCCTCGGTGCTGTGCGAAGGCCAGGTGGTGGCGCACTACGACAAGCGCGAGCTGCCCAACTACCAGGTGTTCGACGAGCGCCGCTATTTCACGCCCGGCGAGGGCGTGGGCGTGTTCGAGGTTTCTGGCGTGCGCGTGGGCCTGCTCATTTGCGAGGACGCCTGGTTCCAGGAGCCGGCGCGGCTGGCGCAGGGGGCCGGTGCGCAGCTCTTGGCCGTGCTCAACGCCTCCCCCTTCCATGCGGGCAAGAGTGCCGAGCGCGAGCAGCGCATGCGCGAGCGCGTGCAGGAAACGGGCTTGCCCCTGGTCTATGCGCACCTGGTGGGCGGTCAGGACGAGGTGATTTTCGAAGGTCGCTCCTTTGCGCTCAACGACGAGGGCCTGGTGGTGGCCCGGGCCGAAGGTTTTCGCGAAGCCGCACTCGACCTGCCGGTGGCGATGCAAGCGGGGCGCGCGGTCCTTGGGGCCTCGGTGCAAGCCGTGCAGCAACTGCCCACACCCGAGGCCGAGCTGTGGGACGCGCTGGTGCTGGGCGTGCGCGACTACCTGGGTAAAAACGGTTTCCAGGGTGCGATCCTCGGCCTGTCGGGCGGCATCGATTCGGCCCTGGTGCTGGCGATCGCCGTGGATGCGATCGGGGCCGACAAGGTGCACGCGGTGATGATGCCCTCGCCCTACACGGCCGAGATCAGCTGGGTCGACAGCCGCGACATGGCCCGGCGCATCGGTGTGCGTTACGACGAGATCGCGATCGCGCCGCTGTTCGCAGGTTTCAAAACCGCGCTGGCCAGCCAGTTCGCCGGTCTGGCCGAGGACACGACCGAGGAGAACATCCAGGCGCGCATCCGCGGCACCCTGCTCATGGCCCTGTCCAACAAGACCGGCGCGATTGTGTTGACCACCGGCAACAAGAGCGAGATGGCCACCGGCTACTGCACGCTGTATGGCGACATGGCCGGCGGTTTCGCGGTGATCAAGGACGTGCTCAAGACGCAGGTGTTTGCGCTGGCGCGCTGGCGCAACGCCAACGACCCCTATGGCACGGGCGCCAACCCGATTCCCGAACGCATCATCACCCGCCCGCCAAGCGCCGAACTGCGCCCCGACCAGAAGGACCAGGACAGCCTGCCGCCGTATGAGGTGCTGGACGCCATCATCGGGCGCTACATGGAAAACGACGAGGGCATGGCGGCGTTGGTGGCCGACGGTTTCGAGCCGGCCGATGTCGAGAAGGTCACGCGCCTGATCAAGCTCAACGAATACAAGCGCCGCCAGTCGCCGGTGGGCATCCGCGTGACCCACCGCAGTTTCGGCAAGGATTGGCGTTATCCTATGACCAACCGCTTTCGCGCCTGAACCCTGAGGATTTTTGTCCATGAAACAGATCACCGCCATCATCAAGCCCTTCAAACTCGAGGAGGTCCGCGAGGGCCTGGCCGAGTGCGGCGTGACCGGCCTGACGGTCACCGAAGTCAAGGGTTTCGGCCGCCAGAAGGGCCACACCGAGCTCTACCGCGGCGCCGAGTACGTGGTGGACTTTTTGCCCAAGGTCAAGGTCGAGGTGGTGGTCAAGGACGACGATGTGGAGCGCTGCGTGGACGCCATCGTCAAGGCCGCGCGCACCGGCAAGATCGGCGACGGCAAGATCTTCGTGACCTCGGTCGACCGCGTGGTGCGCATCCGCACCGGCGAGCAGGACGACAGCGCAATCTGAGTGCCACCCGTGCGCCCTGGGGCCCGCCACCGTCCGGTGCCGGGCTTTTTTCTTGGCCGGGCGCTGGCGCGCGTCAGAGCCGTTCGGGGTGTGGCGCTGGCGCGAAGCCCGCCGCCTGGACCAGCGAGGCGAGCAAGGGCGCACAGGCTTCGCCGACCTGCACCAGCTCCATCTGCCATTCGCCCATGAAGCCGTCTTGCACCACCTGGCGCATGAAGTGCATCAGCGGCTCGTAATAGCCCTGGCTGTTGAGGATGCCCACGGGTTTGTCGTGGTAGCCGAGCTGGCGCCAGGTCCAGGCCTCGAACATTTCCTCCAGCGTGCCGATGCCGCCGGGCAAGGCGAGGAAAACGTCGGCGCGCTCCATCATCATGCGTTTGCGCTCGTGCATGGTGTCGACCACATGCAGCTCGTCGCAACCGTGGTGGGCCCATTCGCGCTCGACCATGGCGTGCGGGATGATGCCCACCACGCGCCCGCCCGCCGCGAGCGTGCTGTCGGCCACGATGCCCATCAGGCCGTTGCGACCGCCGCCGTAGACCAACTGGCCGCCATGGCGGCCGATCCACTGGCCGACCTCGCGCGCGAGTGCGGCAAAGTGCGGCTCGGCGCCGGGCTTAGAGCCGCAATAGACGCACACCGAAAAGGCCGGTGCGCTCATGCTGTGGCCCCAAAGCGGGCCCAGAGCGCGGCGGCCCAGATGCCGCCCGCGAGCAGCAGCGCCAGCAGCACGGCCGCGCTGCCCAGGTCTTTGGCGCGCTTGGACAGCGCATGCCATTCCGGGCCGACGCGGTCGATCGCCGACTCGATGCCCGAGTTGAGCAGCTCGACGATCAGCACCAGCAGCACGCTGCCAGCGAGCAGGGCCACCTCGACCCAGCCCTGGCCGAGCCACAGCGCCAAGGGCAGCAGCACCACGGCGGCCAGGGCTTCCTGTCGAAAGGCGGTTTCGTGCCAGCCTGCACGCAGGCCTTGCAGCGAATAGCCCGTGGCGTGCAGCAGGCGCGACAGGCCCTGGCGGGCCTTTTGGGGGTTGACGGCGGGGTCGAAGGGGGGCGGGGCAGACATGGGCCGATTGTCGCCGAGTGCAGGCGCGGCCCGCTTCAGCGGCTGTTGATGAGCCGGGTGCCGGCCAGCGCGTCGTGCCAGAACTGGCGCTGCGGGTGAAAGCGGCTGAGCAGCGCCCAGACCGCGACCCAGCCCAGCGTGAGCACCAAGACTTCGAGCGCCGGCAGCTGCAGCGGCCAGGTCAGGGCCAGCGGCGGCAAAAACCACAGCCAGCTGGCCAGGTAGCGTTTGAGCGCCTGCGCCTGGCCCAGGGGCCGACCCTGCAGGTCGACCACACGGATGTGCCAGGTTTTCATGGCCAGGGTCTGGCCGCGGTGCCAGAACCAGGTGAAGTAGATGCCCAGCACGAGAAACAGAAAGGCCTGCAGGCCCGGCCGGTTGTCCAGCGCGTGGCGGGTTTGGCTCAGCGTGCCGAACAGGTAGCCCGCGATGAAGACCACGCCAAACAGCAGCATGCCTTCGTAGAGCCAGCAGGCCATGCGTCGGCGCAGCGAGGGGGCAGTCAGGTCGGGCGCCCAGGCGGGCGCCATGGCCAGGTCGGGCGAGCTCATGAGGCGGAAGCTTCCGCTGCTGGCGTGTCAGAGGCCGGCTGGGCTGCCGGCTCGCTGGCGGTCGCCGGCATGGGCAGCGGCAGCAGCGTTTTCTGGTCGATGGGCGCGCGCGCCGGAATGGCCGCCGCCGGCAGGGTGCGCACCGCCGGGGGCACGAGCCGTTGTGCGTTGGCGGGCTGAGGGCTGGGGGCTGCGGTTTTCGAGGGGCGCAGCACGCCGGCCGAGAGTTCGCGCTTTTGTGCGTCGCTCAGGGCCTGGTAGGCATCCCACTTGGACTTTTTTTCGTCCTTGGACAGGTCGTGCACGGTGTTGAAGTTCAGGCGTGCCTGGTTGCGCTGTGTCGGCGTCAAGGCTGCCCACTCGGTCATGCGGGCATGCATGACGGCCTGATCGGCCGGCGAGAGTTGGTCAAACTGGCGGACGATGGTGCGCCATTTGCTGCGCTGGGTGTCGGTGAGTTCGCCCCAGCGCGCGGCCAGCGGCGCCAGGGCGCGCTTGTCGCGTGCGCTCAGCAGCTGCCAGGCGCCGCTTGCCGGCGCAGAGGCCGGGCTGCTGGCCGCCGTTTGGGCCAGCGCAGGCGGCGCCAGGGCGCACAAAGCGGCCAGCACGGCGCCCGTCAGGGCCCAGGCGGTCGCTGTCAGGCGCGGGTGTGTGCGCAGCTTCAAACCGTCATTCCTCTCGGGCCGGGCCGTTTTGGCGCAGGAACTGGATGAAGCCGGGGTCGGAGTAGGCTGCGGGCGGCAGGTCATCGACCAGCAACGCGCTGTCGATTTCGGCCAGTTCGGAAACGGTGCGCTCGCCTTCCCACACCTGCACCAGGGCCAGGCCGGCCAGCAGGGCCAGCAAGGGAATGCTCGAGCCCAGGATGCTCCACCAGCCCAGCCCCTCGTTGGGGGTGTCGCCCAGGGTCAGGCTGCCCTGGCCCTGGGCCAGCAGGTGGAGGCTGGCCGCGGGCTCGGGTTTGCGCAGCGCCAGCGCCTGCTGGCGCGCGATGCGCAGGCGCTCGTTGAGGTCGTGCGACAGAGAGGGGGTGGCCTGACTGAGCATGCCCGCCAGGGCGTGTCCCATGCGGTCCATGGGCTCGTGGTCGGCAAGGCGGTGTGGCTGTGTCATGGTTTTATTCCCTGGGCTGACAGAATCCGGTGCAAGGCTTGGATGGCACGGGAGCAATGGGTTTTGACGCTGCCCTCGGTGCAGCCCATCACGGCTGCCGTCTCGGCCACGTCCAACTCTTCCCAATAACGTAACAGAAAGGCTTCTCGTTGACGTGCGGGCAGCGCCATGACCGCTGATTCGATCTGCTGCAGGGTTTGCAGGCGACCGGTCCATTGTTCGGCGCTCTCGCTGAGCTGGCTGTCTTCGACGCTGGCGCTGACTTCGAGCAAGTCGAAATCCTGCGGGCCATCGGGGGCGCTGAAGTCCGCCAGGTTGGTGAAATGGGCGTTGCGGGTTTTCTGGCGTCTGAACCAGTCCAGCGTGGTGTTCGAGAGGATGCGCTGGAACAACAGAGGCAACTCCGCAATCGGTTTGTCGCCATAGTGGGTCGACAGCTTGATCATGCTGTCTTGCAGGATGTCCAAGGCCGCTTCCTCATCGCGCACGTGGTAGTAGGTGCGCTTGAAAGCCTTTTTCTCGGCTTGCTTGAGGAAGTCCGAAAGTTCTTTTTCGGTGGCCAAAACGTGCTCTGGGGAAGGGAAAACGCCGCGGATTATCGCACCGGCGGTCGGCCCCGCGACAAGGTCGGCGCCGCTGGCGGGCCGCAACAATGCAATAATGTGCGTTTTGCAATTGAAAAATAGCAAACGGATCACCGTCCGGCCCGTTCACAAACAGGGGTCCATGGCGGTGGTCTCAAGTCCCGAAGCCACTTCACAAGGGTCGAGCCAAGGGGCACCGAAGGTTTTTCGTCAGAGAAATTCACAAAGGTTGAACAGCATGGACATCTCCAAAGCCGAAATGGCCGCCGCCGCACAGGGACAGGAATTGCGCGGCGCCGAAATCCTCGTCAAAGCCCTGCAGGCCGAAAACGTCAAGTACATCTGGGGCTATCCCGGTGGCGCGGTGCTGCACATCTACGACGCGTTTTACAAGCAAGACACCATCGAGCATGTGCTGGTGCGCCACGAACAGGCGGCGGTGCATGCGGCCGACGGCTACGCGCGCGCCACCGGCGACGTGGGCGTGGCCCTGGTGACCTCGGGGCCGGGCCTGACCAATGCCGTGACCGGCATCGCCACCGCTTACATGGACAGCATCCCGATGGTGATCATCTCCGGCCAGGTGCCCACGGCCGCCATCGGTCTGGACGCCTTCCAGGAATGCGACACCGTGGGCATCACCCGCCCCATCGTCAAGCACAACTTCCTGGTCAAGGATGTGCGCGACATGGCCGAGGTGATGAAAAAGGCCTTCCACATCGCCCGCAGCGGCCGCCCCGGCCCGGTGGTGGTGGACGTGCCCAAGGACGTGTCGTTCAACAAGACGGCCTACACCGGCTACCCCGAGAGCGTGGAGATGCGCTCGTACAACCCGGTGCGCAAGGGCCACGGCGGCCAGATCCGCAAGGCCCTGCAGCTCCTGATGTCGGCCAAGCGCCCCTACATCTACACCGGCGGCGGCGTGCTCATGAGCGAGGCCAGCGCCGAACTGCGCGCCCTCGTGGACCTGCTCAACTACCCGGTCACCAACACCCTGATGGGCCTGGGGGCCTTCCCGGCCACCGACCGCCGTTTCCTGGGCATGCTGGGCATGCACGGCACGCTCGAAGCCAACAACGCCATGCAAAGCTGCGATGTGCTGCTGGCCGTGGGCGCGCGCTTTGACGACCGCGTGATCGGCAACCCCAAGCACTTCGCCTCGGTCGAGCGCAAGATCATCCACATCGACATCGACCCCTCGAGCATCTCCAAGCGCGTGAAGGTCGATGTGCCCATCGTGGGCGACGTCAAGGACGTGCTGACCGAGCTGATCGCCATGATCCGCGAGTCGGGCCTCAAGCCCGATGCGGCTGCGCTCAAGGCCTGGTGGGACACGGTCGAGGGCTGGCGCTCGCGCGACTGCATGAAATACGACCGCGCCAACACCGAAGTCATCAAGCCGCAGATGGTCATCGAGACCCTGTGGAACATGACCAAGGACGTGGACGCCTACATCACCTCCGACGTGGGCCAGCACCAGATGTGGGCCGCGCAGTACTACAAGTTCAACGAGCCGCGCCGCTGGATCAACTCCGGCGGCCTGGGCACCATGGGCGTGGGCATTCCGTACGCCATGGGCATCAAGCTGGCCAAGCCCGACAGTGAGGTGTTTTGCGTGACCGGTGAAGGCTCGGTGCAGATGTGCATCCAGGAGCTCTCCACCTGCCTGCAGTACAACACCCCAATCAAGGTGCTCTCGCTCAACAACCGCTACCTGGGTATGGTGCGCCAGTGGCAGCAGATCGAGTATTCGGGCCGCTACAGCCACAGCTACATGGACGCGCTGCCCGATTTCGTGAAACTCGCCGAGGCCTACGGCCACGTCGGCATGCGCATCGAGCGTCCACAAGACGTCGAGGGCGCGCTGATCGAGGCCCGCAAGCTCAAGGACCGCACCGTCTTCATCGATTTCCAGACCGACCCCACCGAGAACGTGTTCCCGATGGTGCAGGCCGGCAAGGGCATCACCGAGATGCTGCTGGGCTCCGAAGACCTTTAATTCCTTTCCCCTGTTGAATCTATGGCCTGCCGAGCCTGCGCATTACCGTGCGCAGGGGAGGGCAGCCAAAAGAGGACGCTGACATGAAACACATCATTGCTGTTCTGATCGAGAACGAAGCCGGGGCCCTGTCCCGCGTGGTGGGCCTGTTTTCGGCCCGCGGCTACAACATCGAGTCGCTCACGGTGGCCCCCACCGAAGACCCGAGCCTGTCGCGCATGACCATCCAGACCACGGGTTCGGACGATGTGATCGAGCAGATCACCAAACACCTCAACCGCCTGATCGAAGTGGTCAAGGTGGTCGACCTGACCGAGGGCGCCTACACCGAGCGCGAGCTGATGCTCGTGAAGGTGCGCGCCGTGGGCAAGGAGCGTGAAGAAATGAAACGCATGGCCGACATCTTTCGCGGCCGTGTGATCGACGTCACCGACAAGAGCTACACCATCGAGCTCACCGGTGACTCGTCCAAGAACGACGCCTTTTTGGAGGCGATCGACCGCAGCGCCATTTTGGAGACCGTGCGCACCGGCG
>JACCEE011900115.1_pt1 | contig 22048 bp, 18 predicted proteins | sample 7449931 | NCBI WGS metagenome assembly JACCEE01 (sample SAMN15323457, study PRJNA562643) | freshwater metagenome | isolation source: river surface water | place: USA:Blue River Watershed | collected 2017-08-19 | reverse complement strand
GCATCTAAGATACGAAATTTAATTCATAAAAAACAAACACAAAATACTGATATTCAATATTTTATAAATAATATCAATAAGTATAAAAACTAAAAAGTCGGAAGATAATTCTTCCGACCATGACTAGGCGAGCAATCGCCCTTTTTTATTTCCTCTGACCTAAGATTTTTGTGATTAAAATCCTTCATTATCATTCAAGGTTTTTCGTTGTAAGCCAATCACAAAATAAAAAATATTAGAAAAATCTAATATCAAAAGCGATACTAATACAGAATGTTTATCGTTCAAATAACAAATGGTAAACATTGTGTGAATCGTTTTTTTTGTGTAAATTTAATCAACAGAAATATACTTATGAAAGAAGCTAAAATACTTTGGGCCGACGATGAAATAGACTTGCTTAAACCACATATTCTTTTTCTCCAAGGTAAAGGTTATGAAGTTGTTGCAGTAAATAATGGAGATGCAGCAATTGATCAGGCTCGGGCTCAATATTTCGACATAATATTCCTCGACGAACAAATGCCTGGCATAAGTGGAATTGACGCATTGTCAGAAATTAAAAGCTTTAAACCAGATATTCCGGTTATCTTAATAACTAAAAGCGAAGAAGAGAATATTATGGAAGCAGCTATCGGAGCAAAAATCTCTGATTATTTGATTAAGCCTGTCAATCCAAATCAAATACTGTTAACATTAAAGAAAAATCTAAAACACAAAGAGTTAATAAGTCAAAATACAACATCGAAATATCAAGCTGAGTTTTCAAAACTTGGCATTGAAATTATGAATGCTGACTCTCATGATGCTTGGATTGATGTCTATCGGAAGATTGTTTATTGGGAATTGGAACTTGAAGTGTCGGGTGGCGATGTTAATTTGAATGAAATACTGCAAATGCAGAAACGGGAAGCAAATAATTCCTTTGCTCGATTTGTGAAAAAAAATTATTTGCAATGGTTCTCTGAGTCAACTATCGATCGTCCGTTATTGTCGCAAAGTGTCGTTAAACAAAAACTTATTCCACATATTAAAGAGTCAAAACAGACATGTTTTATTGTCATTGATAATCTTCGATATGACCAATGGGTGAGTTTACGTCCTGAATTACAAGATTTTTTTAATATTACTGATGATAGTTTGTATTACAGTATTTTGCCAACGGTGACTCAGTATGCTCGTAATTCGCTGTTTGCAGGTTTAATGCCGCTTGCTATTGAAAATATTTATCCAAATTTATGGCTCAATGATGAGGACGAAGGACTGAAAAATAAATATGAAGAAGATTTATTTACAAGTCAACTAAAACGACTTGGAATAAATGAAAAAGTCTTTTTTGAAAAGGTAACAGCTATTTCTGCAGGAAAGAAACTGCCCGATAAAATTCAACAAATTTTATCACATAAAATTTCGATTATTGTATACAATTTTGTCGATAATTTGTCGCATGCACGAACAGAAATGGATATGATAAAAGAATTAGCTGCTGATGAAAAAGCATATCGATCGTTAACTTTATCGTGGTTTAAGCATTCACCATTACTTGAAGTAATGAAAGAGTTGTCGGCCAAAGGTGTACGTGTGGTTCTTACAACCGACCATGGATCGATTAAAGTAACCGATCCGGTAAAAGTGGTTGGCGATAAAAATATAACCAGTAATTTGCGCTATAAACAAGGGAAAACCCTACAGTATAATCCCAAAGAGGTTTTTGAAATTAAAAATCCCAAATTGGCGCAATTACCCGCATGTCATTTGAGTTCTACATATGTATTTACAATGGGTAACGATTTTTTTGCTTATCCGAACAATTATAATCATTATGTTAAATATTATAAAGACACATTACAGCATGGAGGCGTGTCGCTCGAAGAAATGATAATACCTATTGTTACTCTCGAACCAAAGAATAATTAAAAACATTTAACTATGAATAAACTTATTATAAAATCAATTGATCAAATCGATCAGGTTGCAGAAGCATTTTTAGCTTTAACAAAAGATTATACAGTTATAGCATTTAATGGTGAAATGGGTGTTGGTAAAACAACCTTTATTAAAGCATTATGTAAAAAAATGGAGGTAATTGATCAAGTAAATAGTCCAACATTTGCAATAGTTAATGAATATGCTACCGGATGGGGTGATTTAGTTTATCATTTTGATTTCTACAGAGTGAAAAATCTAAGAGAAGCCATGAATATTGGTGCAGAAGAATATTTTTTTAGTGGAAATAAATGTTTTATTGAATGGCCCGAAGTGGTTGATGATATTTTACCTGATGATTATCTTCGTGTTGATATTGTTGAGGTAAAAGGAAGACGTGAAATTAGTTTTAAATTGAAATAGAGCTACATCTGTATAGACATAAAAAGAGGAAATACTGTTCATTGGTATTTCCTCTTTTTTATTATTAAATAATAATATTATCTCTATCTAAGTCGAGTCGAAGGAAGATAAACAGTAAAATGGTAAATGACCATAAAGAAGATCCTCCGTAGCTGAAAAATGGAAGAGGAATGCCAATTACAGGAACCATTCCGATTGTCATTCCAATATTAATAACAAAATGGAAAAACATAAGTGAGGCCACACCATACCCATACATTTTACTAAACAAGGATCGCTGTTTTTCGGCTACAATTATAATCCGTACTAATAGAAAAACAAATAGCCCGATAACGGTTGTACTACCTAAAAACCCCCATTCTTCGCCAACCGTGCAAAAAATAAAGTCGGTACTCTGTTCCGGAACGAAATTAAATTTTGTTTGGGTCCCTTGCAGAAATCCTTTTCCGGTAAATCCTCCTGACCCAATTGCAATTTTTGATTGGTTTACATTGTACTCTGCACCTTTCAAATCAGACTCAAGACCTAAAAGAACATTGATACGTGTTCTTTGGTGTTTTTCAAGAACATTACTAAAAATGTATTCAACAGAATATACAAAAGCGATACTGGCTATTACGACAGAAACAATGAAAAATACTTGTTTAAGCTTATATCGATACGATATTAAAAGAAATGGAAGAGATGCAATAATGCAGCCTCCTAAAACAATATTGTCTATATTGAGTGGTAAGAAAAGATATACAAGCAGAAAACTTAAAATCAGGCTTATTACGAAAATAAGCAATGCTGTGAGGAAGTTTCGAATATCTCGATAGATATAGTAATAAACCGCAAATCCCGAAATCAAAATACCATAAGCCACGTAAATTGGGGCGTAAAACATTGACATGATAAACAATACAATGCTAACAGCTCCCAGTACAGGATAAATTGGAGAAAGTCCCAATCTGTACAGCAGAATAATATAAGCAACGTACATTAGCATTGATCCAGTATCGTTTTGAAGCAGGATGATAATTCCCGGTAAACCGAGCAATCCTCCAATAAGCGCTAAGGTCTTAAATGATTTTACATTTGCGTTAAAACGACTTAATATCTTAGCCATAACCAAACATGTTGCCACTTTGGCAAATTCACCCGGTTGCAACCTTAATCCGCCAAATTCAAACCATGCACGAGCTCCATTAACTTCTCGACCAAACAAAAGTGCACCAATAAGCATTACAACCGTGACGACATAAATTGGATAGGTAAATACGGGAAAGAATTTACTGTCAATAAGCAAAAGGCTGGCTCCAATGCAAAAAGCAAAAATGATCCATATTAATTGCTTACCATATTGCATGTTAATGTCGAAAATAAAATTGTGTACATCACTATAAACGGCTGCATAAATGTTCAGCCATCCCATGAATACCATAGATAGATAAACAAACAATATCGGTTTATCGATATTACTAATTATCTGCTGTGCCTTGATTTGCGCCATTTATAAAATCTTTATTTAAAATATAATTTTCAACCCATGTGCGTTTTACTGAATCGGTTAGATATTTTTCAACCATTAAACTTGCAATTGGAGCTGCCCACGATGCTCCGTAACCTGCATTTTCAACATAAACAGCAATGGCTATTTTGGGGTTATCTTTTGGAGCAAAACCCATAAAAATAGAGTGATTATCTCCGTGAGGGTTTTGTGCTGTTCCTGTTTTACCACACATTTGAATATTAGGAATTTCGCACCATGATGCTGTTCCTCCGGTACCTCGGGTTACAACTCGATTCATTGCTTCCTTGAGAAAATCAAAATATTCACGATTGATTGGAACATAATGCTTTACTCTGTATTTGGGGTCAATATTTTTTTCTCCTTCAATACCTTTAACTACGTGTGGAATTATGTAATAACCACCATTCGCGATAATACAAGCTGAATTTGCATTTTGCAAGGGCGTAAGAATGATTTCACCTTGACCAATAGCTAATGAAAAGATGGTTAACGAGCGCCATCCTCGAGGACCTCCATACAGTTTGTCGTAATATTCGGCTCGTGGAAATTTACCATTAGCTTCCGATGAAAAATCGCAACCTAATTTTTTGCCAAATCCAAAATAGTCGATATAATTTCGAAATGCGATATAGCCCGAGTGTGCAGATCCAAATTTTGGATCATCAACAAAGTTTCTGAAACTATTACAAAAATATGAGTTACACGAAACAGTTATTGCATCCATCAAATTGATGGGCGATGCGTGAGGGTGACATTGAACTGCAATTGGTCCTGAGTAATATCCATTATGACAAGGATAGGTTGAATTTGTTTTAATAATACCTTCTTGTAAACAGATTAATGCATTTACCGGCTTAAATGTTGAACCTGGCGGATATGCTGCCATTATTGCTCGGTTAAACAACGGCTTTATCGGATCGTTATACATTTGCCAGTATTTCTCGTTTCGTTTGCGACCGACAAGTTCGTTTGGATCGTACGTTGGCGTTGAAATCATACAAAGTATTTCCCCTGTCGATGGTTCAATGGCCACGATACTGCCTTTTTTGTTTTTCATTAATTTTTCGCCATAATTTTGAAGCTCAATGTCGAGTCCGGTATATAAATTTTTACCTACGATTGCTGCTGTATCATACTCTCCATTTTTAAGTCGACCTTTTATTCGTCCTCGAACATCGACATTGAAAAACTCTCCACCTTTTTGACCTCGTAAATATTTCTCATACGAATCTTCTATACCACTAATTCCGATATAATCGCCTGATGCATAATATGGTTTTCGTTCTATAATTTTTTTATTTACCTCACCAACGTACCCTAAAACGTGAGCTGCAGTACCATATGGATATTTCCTGATTGTACGTGGCTGTATGAAAAAACCGGTATAACGATGTAGAATTTCCTGTAATACAGCATATTGTTGTGCTGATACCTGTTTTATTAAAAGAGATGGACGATAACTACTTTCCTCTTTTGCTTTTCGAAAATATCGCATAAATTGTTTATGTTCTAAATTCAAAATGCGTTCTAGTCTTGCGGTATCAAAGGCTTCAACCTGACCGGGAATAATCATCAAGTCGTATGCTGCTTCATTATAAACCACAAGTCGTCCTTTTCTGTCGTAAATGAGTCCTCTTGCAGGATATTTAACAACATATCGCCGCGAGTTATTTTCTGCAGAAAGCATGTATTGGCTATCAATTACCTGAATGTAAAACAAACGCATTGTATAGAGCACGCCCAACAAAACGATGAGTCCGATAACCATTATTTTCCGTTCAGAAAACCTGTCTTTCATTTTCTATATACGATATATTGACTTAAGACTAGAATCAATGTCGTGATGATAGCATTCATCAATGCTAGGAAGAGTGTTTTGAAGAAGAACTGAAAGCTGAATACCTCAATGTAAAACAAGATAATATGATGTATAAGTATAAGCGAAATTGCATATTTAACAAACCACCATAATCCGTTGTTTTTTATACTTGGATATGAGTTCATTTCAAATCCGCCTCGTGGTGCAATTTTATGTAAAATGTGTTGACGAGAATAGGCCATAGCAACCGTTGCTGCGGCATGTATGCCAAGCGTATTTGAAAAAATATCAATGACAATACCAAGGATGAACGCTAATAAAAGCACTAACCATCCTGGTGTTTCAAACGGTAGTACGATGATAAACAAAACATATAAATATGGATTGATATATCCGCTTAACTGAATGTTATTCAGAATCATTACTTGAAGTAATACAAGCACAAAAAAACGGATAATATTTTGTTGAATATTCTCTATCATTTGTTTGTATGGTTTAATGATTCTAATGAGTCGCGCTCCGATTTCAATAAATTTCTGACAATATATACTTGCTGAACGTTTTTGAAGTCGGTTGCAAGTTCTATGTCGATATCATAAAAATTTTCGCTGCTGCTCTTTTTGAAATCGGCAACGACTCCAATTGGAATACCTGCCGGAAAGATATTTGAAAATGTATTTGTAATAATTGTGTCGCCTTTCTTAACATCAACGTGATAGGGTATTTCATGTAATTTTGCTCTTCTGAAATCGCCACCTTCCCAAACCAACGATCCAAAATAATTGTTCTTTTTGAATTGTGCGCTGATTTTAAAGTCCATATTGATGACCGACATGATTGTTGAGAAATGTTTTGACGTGGAGAAGACTATACCAACAACACCTTTAGGTCCAATTACAGCCATATCTTGAACAATACCGGCATCAGAACCTTTATTGATTGTGATATAGTTTTTTGGGAAAATGACCGTGTTGTTGATAACTTCTGCAGAGGTGTACAGATATTGTTGTTTAAAAACAGTATCTTGTATCGAATCGGTATTTAAAATCAGAGGATTATCAATCCTTGTATTGATGTTTCTAATTTCAGCATTTTCTTCAGCAAGTTCTTTGTTTACCGCAGAAAGATTAAAATACTTTGTTACAACATTAACACCTTGATAAAAACTTCCAACAACATAGTTGGCCGATGTCAGATATTTTTTATTGTGAGGTTTGTTGAATTGAAAAACGAAAATAAAGCAACCTAATTCAATGAGAAGGAAAAGAATAATTAAATGAAACTTAGCTATAAACTCAAATAATGCTCTCAACTTCTTTTCTTTTTAGTATTCAATAAAAATCAATTACCTGATAAGGAATGGATATTCATTTACTTTTCTCAAAGCTAAACCGGTACCGCGAACAACAGCATGTAATGGATCGGCTCCAACAACTACTTTAATTTTATGCTTTTCGGTCAAGCGTTTTGCCAATCCGCGAAGTAAAGCTCCACCACCGGTCAAGAATATACCTTTATTGTAAATATCGGCGTAAAGTTCAGGAGGTGTAATTTCCAATGCTGAAAGAATTGCCGTTTCAATTTTCGAAATCGATTTATCGACGCAATGTGCTATTTCTTGGTAGCTAACCGGAATTTCGATTGGTAAAGCCGACATTTGGTGAGGCCCACGAACAATATAATCAGCCGGTGGTTCATCAAGGTCGGGAAGTGCCGAACCTACGTTGATTTTAATTTCTTCAGCCGTACGTTCACCAATTTTTATATTATGTTGGTAACGCATATATTCTTGAATATCTGCAGTAAGCTCATCACCGGCAATACGAATCGATTTATTACAAACCAAACCACCAAGTGCGATAACTGCAATCTCGGTTGTACCACCGCCGATGTCAACAATCATATTACCTTCAGGAGCTTCAACGTCAATTCCAATACCTAAAGCGGCAGCCATCGGTTCGTAAATCATGTAAACCTCACGAGCTCCGGCGTGTTCTGCCGAGTCGCGTACGGCACGAAGCTCAACCTCAGTACATCCTGATGGTATACAAACCACGATTTTTAATGCAGGTTGAAAAAGTTTTGTTCGGTTATCAATCATTTTAATCATACCGCGAATCATAAGTTCCGCAGCGTTGAAGTCGGCAATCACACCATCTTTCATCGGACGTATAACGGTCAGATTCTGGTGGGTTTTTCCTTGCATTTGTCGTGCACGGTGACCTATTGCAACGGGCTTACCGGTATTATTGTCAACAGCAATAATTGATGGTTCATCCACCACGATTTTGTTGTTGTGAATGATGATGGTATTGGCCGTTCCAAGGTCAATTGCCAGCTCTTGATTCAAAAATGAAAAAATTCCCATTTTGTATATCTTATTTTAAATATTTTAATGTCTGAAATGTCTTCTGCCGGTAAATACCATGGCAATGCCAAAGTCATTACAAGCTTTAATAACGTCTTCGTCTCTGATGCTTCCTCCCGGCTCAACAATATATTTCACATTATACTGATTTGCTGCTTCAACGCTATCGCTGAATGGGAAAAATGCGTCGGAAATCAATACCGATTCTTCTATTTTTAAACCTTCTTTTTGCAAGAAACGTGGAATTGTTAACCAACGAAGACTATCCAAGCGGTTTGGTTGTCCCATACCAGCTCCGGTTAACCAATATGAACCGTCGTTGTTTTCCGAAACGATGGCAATAGCATTGCTCTTTAAATGTTTACAAGCTTGGGTTCCGAATTTTGCAAGATCGATTTGTTTTTCGTTAAATCCTTTTGCTGTAACTTGTTTAAATTCTGTATCCAATCCTTCGTCTTCGTCTTGAACCAACATTCCTCCGCTTATTGAACGATAAATTTTTTCACCCGATAATTCTGCTTTTATTGGAGTAACAAGAACACGAAGATTTTTCTTTTTAGCTAATATTTCTTTTGCCTCAGCTGTAAATGAAGGTGCAATTAATATTTCAATGAATTTATCGGAAAACCATTGTGCTACTTCTGCGCCAACTTCTGAAGTGAAGCTAACAATACCACCATAAGCACTAACAGGATCGCCGGCCCAAGCAAGTTCCAATGCTTTCATTGCACTGTCTGCTACAGCTAATCCGCAAGGATTTAAGTGTTTAATTACCGCAACAGCTACTTTATTTTTGATTCCTTTTACTGCATGATATGCGTCGCTCGAAACCTTCCAGGCAGCATCAGCATCAAGCATATTGTTATATGAAAGAGCTTTACCTTGCAATACTTCTGCATTGGCAAGCGTAGCTGTCGTTTTAGCGTTATTTAATTTGTAGAAAGTTGCTTGTTGATGTGGATTTTCACCGTAACGAAGTACATCGCCGTTTTGAAGGCTGATTTTTTCGGTAGCATTGTTTTCAAAACTATTGAAATAGTTGAAAATAGCCGAATCGTAATGCGAAGAAACATTGAATGCTGCACATGCAAATTTTTTACGATCTTCAATTACTGATTCACCGTTTTTCTCATTTAAAAGAGAAATTAAATCGCCATATTGTGCTTTTGATGGAACAATAATTACGTCTTTAAAGTTTTTAGCTGCGGCACGAATCAATGAAATTCCGCCTATGTCAATTTTCTCAATAATATCTTGTTCAGCAGCACCCGAAGCTAATGTTTCTTCAAATGGATATAAATCAACAATAACTAAGTCGATTTCAGGTATTTTGTATTGAGCTATTTGTTGTTTATCGCTTTCATTATCTCTACGTGTAAGGATACCGCCAAATACTTTTGGATGAAGGGTTTTTACACGTCCGCCAAGAATTGAAGGGTAGCTGGTCAAATCTTCAACCGGAACAACTTTTGCACCAAGGCTTTCGAGAAATGTTTGAGTTCCTCCCGTTGAGTAGAAAGTAACTCCTAATGATTTTAATTTTTCAACGATAACGTCAAGATTATCTTTGTGATATACAGAGATTAAAGCCGATTTGATTTTTTTTGCACTAGTCATTTGATACCCTAAATTTTTGATTTTTTTGAATACTGCAAAGATATAATTTTTACTAAAGAATAGAATGAATAAATGTTTTATTCTTTTATATCTATAAGTTTTTTGTATTTACCTTTAAATGATTCGATTAAATGCTATTAATGTGTAAGTCTGTTTTTGAAAAAGTTCTTAATCAGTTTCGTAAAATATGAATTACTGTTATTATTTATTAGCCTTTGTTGTTAATGAATATTTGAATAGAACACCTTGCTCATTTGTTATATATAGAATATTTTTGCTATAGGTAATAGCTTCACATTGTCGTGCAAAAGGTAATTTTTTGCAATATAATATTCGTATTACCGGTTTTGAATCCGAAATGTCAGGTAATTTACAAATAACGATTTTTCCATACGATAAAATAGCAATCGTGTCGTTGTTGATAATTGTTGCTCCTGTTATTCGCTCTTGAATTTTAAAATCAAACCATGGTTTTAGTTTTATTGTATTGTTATTTGAGAAATCAGTTTGATATACAAATTCTCTCTTCGATTTAATTTCTTTTGAAAAAAACACGAGTTTATTTTGATATGATAGCATGGCTTCGCAATCATAGTTTTTGTCTTTTTTATGTAATGGGGGAAATTCTTTTTGTGCCTCGTATGAAATAGCTAATTTCTGAGTCTGCCTTTGTTTGTCAAATTTATATATACAGAGATTTGTTCTAATATTCTCATTATTACCAAAATCACCAATATAAATATTACCGGATGGGTCTTTTGTGATGTCTTCCCAATCGACATTTGTTGCCGATTGTATTTTTACTGAGTCGAACAATTCTCCTGATTCAGAAAAACGATAAAGAAATGGCAATCCGCCACTATCGTTATGAGAATAAAGAGTATCGTTTATAACAATTAACCCCGATGATTCATTGATACATAGGGGCAATCGTTTTTTTTCAACTAGATCGATGGTGTATTTGGTGCGAACAGAATCGTTACCTTTTTGGCAAGGGCAGGGTTTGAATAATGTTTGCATCGAAAGTAACCAAACTGCAATTTTAAATAACATGGTTATTTTCTTTGCTTATATTATTTATAACATACCTTTTGTACTTGGCAAACCTTGATTCTGCATACTGCGAGAAACGGCCATCTTAATTGATTTTGCTACTGCTTTAAAGATAGCTTCAATTTTGTGGTGTTCGTTTTCACCTTCGGCTTTGATATTTAAATTACATTTTGACGAATCGGAAAACGATTTAAAGAAATGGAAAAATAATTCGGTAGGAGTGTCTCCAACTTTTTCCCTGTTAAATTTGGCATCCCAAACTAACCATGGACGACCCGAAAAATCAATGGCTGCTTGAGCTAAACAATCGTCCATTGGCAGAAGAAAACCATATCGTTCGATACGTTTTTTGTCACCTAATGCTTTTATAAATGCTTCTCCCAATGCTATTGCAGTGTCTTCGATTGTATGGTGCTCGTCGATATGTAAATCTCCTACCACCTTGATGTCCATATCTACGTTTGAATGGCGTGAAAGCTGTTCTAGCATATGGTCAAAAAATCCTAAACCGGTAGAAATTGAATAGCGTCCGGTTCCGTCGAGGTTAATCAACACTGAAATGTTTGTTTCGGTTGTTTTGCGAGTAACTCGGGCAACACGTATGGGGAATACCAGATATTGTACAATTTCAAGCCAACTATTGGTAATAAGCATGCAAGTTTCTGAAATGCCTTTGGTCTGAAAGTCATTACAACGTTCGGGAGGCAATAGCCAAATAGCTTTACAGCCAAGGTTTTGGGCAAGTTCTACGTCGGTAATCCGGTCGCCGATAACATATGAGTTTTCCAAATCGTATTCATCGGAGAAATATTCTTTCAACATCCCAATTCCCGGTTTGCGAGTTTCGAGATTTTCATGTTTGAATGAACGGTCGATATGTATTTTGTCGAATGTAATTCCTTCATTTTGAAGGGTTGTGAGCATTTTGTTGTGAGCCGGCCAAAAGGTTTCTTCGGGAAACGATTCGGTTCCCAGACCATCTTGATTTGTAACCATCACAAAATGGAAATCGGTTTGTTCTTTGATGGCTTTCAACGATGAAATTGCAAATGGCAAAAATTCCAGCTTTTCAAGGGAGTCTACTTGTTCGTCGGTTATCGGTTCACGAATAATTGCTCCATCACGATCTAAAAATAGAATTTTTTTCATGGCCATCTGTTTTTATGATTTTACTGCTAATTTAAAATATTTATCGCAATTTTAATTGTTTGACTATAAAAAGTCTATTTGAATGCTATTTCGAACATTTTAGGCCAATATTTTCCGGTTATATAGAATCTTTTTGTGTCTTTATTGTATGCGATGCCGTTTAATACATCGGTTTGTTCTGTAATGTCGCTTTCTTCGAGCATATCGGGAAATTCCCATCGTTTAATGACTTTGCCTGTTCGAGGGTCAATTTTTACTATAAAATCGGTTGTATAAATGTTGGCATATACATAACCGTCAACGTATTCTAATTCATTTAACTTTTCAATAGGTCCATTGTTGTCGTATACTTGAATCTTTTTCAATACGGTATAGTTGGCGGTATCCATAAAGTACATATTTTCAGATCCATCTGTCATGATTAAATGAGTCCCATCGAATGTTAAACCCCAGCCTTCGGTTGGATAATTGAATTCTCTGAGTTTTTTAAATGTTGATTTTTCATATACAAATCCGATGTTTGTACGCCATGTTAGTTGTACTATCTTATTCCCTACGATGGTAATCCCTTCTCCAAAATATTCTTCCGGAATGCCTATTTCGCGAATTGTGGAGCCGTTTCGAGGGCTGATTTCTTTTAACATCGATTCTCCATTCATGCCTGTTCCTTCATATAATTTCCCATTTTCGTATTGCAATCCTTGTGTATAGGCATGTGTGTCGTGAGGGAAAGTTCGTTTTATGAAAAAATTACCTTCCTCGGGAACGATATCTGATAAGAGTATGAAGTTGCAGTTGTCGACATCTACGTACTGTCCTTCTTTCTTGATTTTGCATGAAAAGGTGTGACTTCCAACCAATAACGAATCGGTAGAAATAGTGTAATTCTCTATTTTACCATCGGTAGCATGTATCTTCTTTTCGTCGATATATAACTCTAAAGTATTAAAATGCTGGGTTGAATCGAATGCAAGTCTGAATTGAATTTTTTCGCCTAATGTAAAAACTGAAGTCTTATTTGGTAATGAAACTTTGACAATTGATTCGGTATGTTGTTGTTCTGACGGTTGTTCTGTTGTTTCTTCTTTGGTGTCGGTTTTGCAAGATTGTAATGAGGTTATTAATAGAATGTTTAATAATAGTGCAAATCCAAAATATTTATTCTTCATCTTCTTTTGTATAAATCCTTTGTAATAAAAATTCTACCCGTCGATTCATTTTTCGTCCTTCGGGGGTTGTATTTGATGCTATTGGTCGTGAAAAACCGTATCCTGTTGCTTTTATGTATTTGGGGTCAATTCCTTTGTTTATTAAATATGAGGCAACAGAAAGAGCTCTGTTTTCAGATAGCGCTTTGTTATAAGCTGCTGTTCCCATCGAATCGGTGTGACCTTGAATTATAACTCTCACCTTTTTTATTGTTAGTAACAAATCGGCGAGTTTATCTAATTCTACATCTGATTCGGGTAATAAATCGAATTTGTCAAAGTTGAAATAGACATTATTTAAAATGAATGGTTTGTCGTAAACAATGGTTCCAAAATAGTCGTTTTTACCTACGTAATTAATTGTGTCTTCAGGAATGTAGGTTACATTTTTAAAATTTGGATCGAGCGTTTTTGACTGAGCAGTACATTGGCAATCGGCTGTGTCTTTTATTGGATTAATAAACAGATTGTCGATATAATAGTATGAGAAGAAATGTATTCTTTTTCGTAAATGTGTTCTTACGCGTAATAATGTTGTTTCTTCTAATGGTTTAAAGGTGCCAATTGTTACAAATTTTTCTCCACCATTTGCTTTGTAAATTCCGCTGAAAATCATCCACTCGTTTTTGACGGTCATAATATTCCCCGCATAATTTTCAATTTGAGGTTTATATAATAAAATGTCGTCTTTTTGTTTAAATAAAATTTTATTATTCGAAAAATACATTCCCATACCATCGCACGCAAAGCCCGAATTACTAGCAAAACTTACATACATTTTAACACAATAAAGCTGACCTTTTTTCATTGTGTCTATCAGTTCGTTTTGAATGTGCTCGGTGTATTTTGGTGACAGAGTATAATTAACCGGGTCTGAGCGTAAGATAATTCCTGCGCAGGCCGAGCCATTTTCGGGAGAAATAGATCCTGCAAAGTTTTTGGGTAAACCTACAATTCGTTTTTTGTTTTTTTCGTTAAAATAGTCTGGTGTTGATAGAAAAAACCATTTCGGAATAAATTCGGTGTTTTTTTGTTTGACTTCGGTGAAATTTTCGGGAAGGAAAAAATAGTCTTCGAAACTATTATTCCACGAAAGATTTTTCTGACCGAAAGCCAAATCAATTATCGTAAAGAATAAAAAAAAGAGGGCGAAATGCTTGAAAATCCTAAAATTCAGACGCATATTTTAGATATGTTAATGCTATAAACATTCAGTTTGCAAATTTACGAAAAAAATGAAGCGGTTTTGAGTTTCGACGAAAAAATATTTCGAATGAAGGATAAAAAAATATATACCTTTGTCGTGCAATTTTATAAAGATGTTTAATGAAAGACTTAACCGTTGGTGACGAAGGGAAATTGGTTGTACAATTTACGATTCCCATGATAATTGGAAATGTACTTCAGCAGTCGTACCAAATTGTGAACAGTATCATAGTCGGTCGGTTCATCGGTGAAAGTGCATTGGCTGCTGTTGGAGCATCATTTCCTATTATTTTTTTACTGATTTCGTTGGTTGTCGGCATCGCCAATGGTGCAACAATTATCGTGGCTCAATTGTATGGTGCAAAGAATTTTGAGAAAATAAATAAAGCTATCGATACACTCAATATTTTCATGTTTTTTTCAGCAATACTTATCAGTTTTGTTGGAATTTATTTTGCTCACGGAATTTTTGTCTTGCTCGATTTGCCATCGGATGTTATTCCCAGTGCAACACTCTATTTGCAGGTGTATTTGTGGGGACTTATCGGTTTATTCGGATTTCATTCGGCAAGTGCTATTTTGCGAGGTTTGGGCGATTCAAAAACGCCACTTTATATTCAATTGGCATCAATCATTGTGAATATCATTCTCGATTTAATTTTAATTATTTACTTTAAAATGGGAGTTGAAGGAGCTGCAATTGCCACGATTGTTGCTCAGGGTGGAACCTTTGTATTTACCGTCTTTTATTTGAATAAAACCAATAATCATGTTCGATTCAAATTATTCAATTTGCATTGGAATAAGGAATTATTTCATCAAAGTGTTCGAATTGGGTTACCATCCGGATTACAACAGTCGTTTGTTGCATTGGGTATGATGGCTTTAATTTGGATTGTCGATCAGTTTGGAACTCACGTTGTTGCTGCATATACTGTTGCTAGTCGTATCGATATGTTTGCTTCGATACCGGCTATGACATTTTCGTATGGATTATCGACCTTTGTTGGTCAAAATATTGGTGCTGGCAAATGGGAACGTGCCAGAACCGGATTTCATAAAACATTGTGGATTACATCGGTTATGTCTGTTGTTATGGCATTAATTATTGGGCTATTTAGCCATAGCATAATGACTGCATTTTCGAATCAAACAGATGTTATTGATTATGGTTCACAATATTTGCAGATAGTTGCATCGTTTTATGTTTTGTTTTCGCTCATGTTTGTGATTCAAGGGATATTGCGTGGAGCCGGCGATACTTTAGTACCTATGTTTATCACTCTGTTTGCTTTATGGGGAGTGCGCATTCCTGTTTCATATGTATTGTCGAAACATTTTGGCGTGACGGGTATTTGGTGGGGTATTCCAACGGGATGGATTATTGGTATGTTTTTTGCCTGGGCCTGGTATCTTAAAGGAAATTGGAAAACAAAAACAATTATATCGAACTAAATAATTTTTTAAAAATAAATTTACAATGAAGAAACATATTCCAAATTTTATTACATCGCTCAATTTATTATCGGGTTGTATTGCCATAGCAATGGCATTTGCCGGATATAAATTTTTATGGATTGCCAGTTTATTTATTATCATTGCAGCTGTTTTCGACTTTTTCGACGGGCTTACAGCTCGATTGCTAAAAGCATATTCTGAAATTGGGAAACAGCTTGATTCCCTAGCCGATATGGTCAGTTTCGGGATAGCCCCATCTGTTATCGCTTTTCAACTATTAAACATTGCCATTGGGAAAGAAGATGTTTTTAATCCATTTTCTTCGATGAGTGTGCTTATCGATAAAGTTGGCGCTGTTAATTATTATGCAACCTACAGTATTCCTGATTTTATACTGACATTTTCCGCATTTATTATTGCTGTATTTTCTGCATTGCGTTTGGCGAAATTTAATATCGATACTCGACAAACGACCTCGTTTATTGGATTGCCAACTCCGGCAAATGCTCTTTTCTTTGGATCGATGCCACTCATTCTTCATTTCGAGCAAACTGGTCTTTGGGTAAATATTATTTTGAATGTTTATGTCTTACTTGGACTGATAATTTTGTTTTCTTTCTTATTAGTGAGTGAAATACCTCTGTTTTCGTTGAAAATGAAATCATTGAAATGGGCTGATAATAAAACTCGATACATTTTTGTATCTTTATCGATAGTATTATTAAGCATACTATCTTATAAAGCTATTCCTTTGATCATTATACTTTACATTGTAACATCGGTGATTAGCAATATCGTTTGTAAGAATCACACAAAATAAACGTATTTATGGAAAATAAGACACCTCGTCAATTAGGATATCGTTTCCCCGCCGAATGGGAGCGTCACGCATCAACTTGGCTTAGCTACCCTCATAACGAAGCCTCTTGGCCCGATAAAATTGAACCAATATTTCCTTACTACAATTCTTTTATCAAAGAAATTAGTAAAGGCGAGCTTGTAAATATTAACGTGTTAGATGAAGAAATGCTTGAAAGAGTTAAACGTCAGCTCGTTGAAAACGGAACCATCATGTCAAATGTCATATTTCATCTGCACCCAACAAACGATGCTTGGTGTCGAGATCATGGTCCTGCATTTTTGGTAAATCCCAATGCTTCTGATAAAAAGATTATCGTAAATTGGAATTATAATGCTTGGGGAAATAAATATCCACACGATAAAGATAATCAAATTCCTTTATTGGTTGCCAAACAGCTTGGTGTTCCGGTTTTTAATCCGGGAATAGTTATGGAAGGCGGTTCAGTTGATTTTAACGGGAAAGGTACCTTACTCACAACCACTGCTTGCTTATTGCATGAAAACAGAAATCCTCATCTTAATCAATCGCAAATAGAACAATACTTGCACGAATATTATGCTGTAGACCAAATTCTGTGGTTGGGCGATGGAATTGATGGTGACGATACCAATGGACATGTTGACGATATAACTCGTTTTGTAAATGAGGATACCGTTGTAACGGTTGTTGAATCAAATAAAAATGATGCAAATTATGAGCCGTTGCAAGAAAATTTAAAAACATTGCAAAAAATGCGTTTGCTCAATGGGAAACAACTTAATGTCGTTGAGCTTCCAATGCCCGATGAGGTTGTTTGGGAAGAACAACGTTTGCCGGCATCGTATGCAAATTTTTATGTTTGTAATGCAGGAATTATTATGCCAACATTTCAATGCGACAAAGATCAAGTTGCAATTGATATTTTGCAAAAATGTTTTACCGACAGACCTATTATCGGCATTGACTCTACCGATATAATATGGGGTCTTGGTAGTTTTCATTGTCTAAGTCAGCAAGAACCGGCATAATATTTGCTTAATTTTAAATTATTAAGAAAACATCATTCTAACTAAATTAATTATACTATGATGAAAAAAATACTTGTATCCCTCGGTTTTATTGCATGTGTTGTTTCTGCAATTGCTCAAGAAAAAGTGTATATGCCTTTTTTTGAGGTGATAAATATGAATAAGAATTATCAATATGCTAGTTCTAAACTTTTGAAAACATACGTTGATCAAGGAAATAAATATGAAATTGTATTCCCCGAACGCGATACAAATCTTGTGTATGAATCGAAAGATCAGGCAATGATGAAGGCAAAGTCGATGGGAATTAATCATATAATCATAGGAACATTGAACCGAACTGGAGAAACGGTCGTTATTTCAATTGTTATGTATAAAGTTGCCGATGGCTCGAAAGAATGGAGCGCATTAGAAAAAGCCAATGGTCCGGACGATTTAGATCCAATCATGCAAAAATTGGCAACAAGTCTTAATGTCAGTTCTGATAATTCACAAAAAGATGATATTTATAATGTTACCAGTTATGAATCGAAAGAACTTAATAAAATGAAGGCAACAACATTTTATGGACTCGAAATTGCAGGAGGTTCAAGCTCAATTCATGCAAAAAATAATTGCCCTGCCGGATTTAGTATATTATACTCAGGTGATTTACGTACCGTTATTTTTGATGCAAAATTAGGCATGTATTTTAGCGATGTTGATATGTTAAATTTAAGTTTGCATGCAAATTTCCCATTAACAAATAAAAGAAACACTCCGTTTTTAAGCAGTGGTTTAGGTTATGGTTCTACATCTTTAGATTATCATGAAATACATGAGCAAAGTTCTGGATTAACCGTATTTGCCGGTGGTGGGTATATTTTAAACAGAACTTCTGATATCAATTTGCGATTAAATGCAAATGGTTTCTTCTCAATGTATAAAATTGACGATTCGTTTCCTGTGGGAATACTTATAGGTATGTCAATTTTTTTCTAGATATGAGACGATTGTTTAAAATAATCTGCTTTGTATTAATCGGTTCTTTGTTAATAAGTTGCGGTGGAACTCGAATATTTACCGATCAATATCTTGATGCCGATATTTATGTAAATGGAGTCAATAAAGGTAAAAAAGATGTGAAAATTACCAGAGTTGGACCTCCTCGAAAAGTATTTGTAGAAGCGAAATACAATGGCAAAACAATCGGTCAAGCAACCGTGAAACGTCGTTTTGCCTTTAGTACTTTTGTTATTGGGTATTTTACCTATGGAGCCGGTTTTCTTTTTGCATGGAGATATCCCGAAGTTATTGTTATTGAAACTCATGGGTATGATGTTCGCGATAATAATACTTCAAAATCGAAAAGTACTTGGGATGATCCATCAGGTTCAAGTGTTTGGGATAATCCATAATAATTTTTTTATTCTCAAAATCGATTACGTTGCTTGGAAAACATACAATATTAGGGCTCAGAGAAAAAATTCCATCGGTTATTTATATCTTTAAATGGTTAATAATTAGCTCTATCGTTGGTTTGTGTGTTGGTTCAGCATCGGCTTTTTTCTTATGGTCGTTGTCGTGGGTAACAGATATTCGTGAATCGCACCTCTGGTTGATTGCTTTATTGCCAATCGCTGGTTTGTTAATCGGATTATTGTATTTGTATTTTGGGAAAACGGTAGAGAAGGGTAATAATTTGTTAATTGAAACGATTCACGACCCCAAAGATACTATTCCCTTTCGGATGGCTCCGATGATCTTGCTCGGAACAATTGTTACTCATCTTTTTGGTGGTTCTGCCGGACGTGAAGGTACGGCATTACAAATGGCTGGTTCGATTGCAGATCAGTTTACAAAATCATTTCGATTATCTTCTAACGAGCGCAAAATTCTTATTATTGCCGGAATAAGTGCCGGATTTGGTTCTGTTTTTGGAACTCCATTGGCAGGTGCAATTTTTGGTCTTGAAGTCTTTCTTATTGGGAAACTAAAATACGATGCCATTTTCCCTGCTTTTGCTTCAGCAATCATTGCCAACTTAGTTACATTAAGTTGGCACATCCCGCATACACATTACTCAATTTCTGTAATACCTGACATTAGCGGTTTAACGATTATGTATAGCATTATTGCCGGTATTATTTTTGGACTTGTTGCCGCAGCTTTTAGCTTAGGGATTAATAAAACGGCAATGATGTACAAAAAGCATGTGAGCTTTGCTCCTTTACGACCGTTTTTTGGGGGTATTATTGTTGTATTAATTGTGTGGGGTTTGGGAACAACGAAATATATCGGTTTGGGAATTCCAACAATTGTCGATTCTTTTAAAATGCAATTGCCCTATTATGATTTCTTACTTAAAATTATTTTAACAATCATAACTCTGGCGGCAGGATTCAAGGGTGGAGAAGTAACACCACTTTTTTTTATTGGAGCAACGTTGGGTAATGCATTATCGTTTTTTATTCCAATGCCTGTTGGAATATTAGCAGGAATGGGATTTGTTGCAGTATTTGCCGGAGCTACCAATACGCCCTTGGCGTGTATTGTAATGGGCATGGAATTGTTTGGTAGTGGTTGTGGAATGTTTGTAGCAATTGCTTGTGTAACGTCGTATCTGATGTCGGGGCACACAAGTATTTATCATGCTCAGATTATAGGTCAATCAAAACACGAACGTTTTAAAAATCATGAGGGAAAGGCACTTCGAGATATCAAATAATTATCTCATATTTTGCATTTCAATCATCTTAGCATAAATACCTTTTTGAGCAATCAATTCAGCGTGTGAACCAATTTCTGCGATTTCACCTTTTTGTAGAACTATAATTCGGTGAGCTTTCCTAATTGTTGATAAACGGTGTGCTACAATAAAGGTGGTTCGGCCTTTTATCATTTCGTCAATAGATTCCTGAATGTGTTTTTCTGATTCAACGTCGAGTGCTGATGTTGCTTCGTCAAATATTATAACTTTCGGGTTTCTTATTAATGCTCGGGCAATTGCAATTCGTTGTTTCTGACCTCCTGAAATTTTATCGCCATGTTCACCAATTAATGTATCAATACCATCGGGAAGTTGTGCTATGAAATCTTCTAATTTAGCCATTTTGATGACTTCTGACAGCTTTTCTTCGGCTTCATCATCGTATTCCATGCCATACAGTATATTCTCGCGTATTGAACCTGAGAATAAAACACTGTTTTGAGGTACAACAGCTAAATGTTGGCGATACGTTCGTAGATCAATATCCTGATTATTTATAGAATCGATGAGCAAATGTCCCGAAGTTGGTCGTCTGTAGCCGATGATTAAATTCATAAGTGTTGATTTCCCTGATCCTGATTCGCCTATTACTGCAACGCATTCACCCGGGCTGATTGTCAGGTTTATATTATGAAGGGCATGTTTGTCGCTGGTATAGTTGAACGAAATATTTTCAAAGGTAAATTGTCCCTTAATGTCTTTGATTTTTGTTTTCCCTTCATTTTGTTCTATATCAGGACATTCGAGAATTTCTCCCAATGAATTGATAGAATCAAAGCCACGATTTAATTCAGGAAAAATATTGATAATCATGTTTACAGAATGAACAATCATCGCGAAAAAGCCTTGATACATAACAACATCGCCAACTTTTATTTGACCTTTATAGGCCATATATGCAGTTACTATTAAACATAAAAATTGAAATATTTGAAAGCTCGCCCATGAAAGTGATCCAAAAATGGCATTAAGGATATCAAGCACAATGCCTTTTTCTTTGACTTTTTTTAATTGTTTGCTCATTTGCTTCATTTCTACATCTTCAACGCCGTGAGCTCTTGTTATTGGTATCATTTGAAGCATTTCGCTAACTCGTGCCGACATCGATTCCAATTCGCTCCGGTATTCTTTGTTTGACTCGGCCATTCTTATTTGAAAGAATTTGGTAAGCAAAACGGCAATGGGAACGGTGAGTAAAAAAAAGAGAGCAACCATCCAGTTATACAGAATTGTAGCAATCACTGCGAAAAGAACGTTTAAGATGCCTGTAAATAAGGTGTTCATCAATTGTCGTGAAAGAATTTCAACTGATTCAGCATCTCTCAGGATTTTTGTTTGCAGACGTCCCGATTCAAAATTATTATGAAATGAAATTGAAAGTTCCTGCATTCGTTTTACAATCGCGTATCGTAAATTATGCTCAACCGAGCGGTTGGCTTTACTCAGATATTTTACGAATAAGGTGTGCGTGAAAATATTTTGAAGAAACATAATCAAAATGAATACTGAGTTAAGAATGATTATGTGTAATGTTCCCGGCTTATGGGCAATGATTGCATTAATAACATTTCCCGTAACAATGGGTAAAAATAATACGGGCGAATGTTTGATTACTAATATTATAATTGAAAGAGTGATGTTCTTTTGCTCTGGTTTAAAAATGTGCAAAAGGGTTGAAAATGGATTGGAT
>JACCEE012798014.1_pt1 | contig 22071 bp, 11 predicted proteins | sample 7449931 | NCBI WGS metagenome assembly JACCEE01 (sample SAMN15323457, study PRJNA562643) | freshwater metagenome | isolation source: river surface water | place: USA:Blue River Watershed | collected 2017-08-19 | reverse complement strand
ATTTCAGCCCACAGTTTGTTGGTCTCCACTTTGTCGGGGTCGTTTTTTATCAGCGACGGAGCCATATCCACACGGAACCCGTCGGCACCCATTTCGAGCCAGAAGTCCATGATTTTCATTAATTCCTGACGGGTTTTGCGCGGACCTTCGGCAGTTACCGGCTGTTCCCACTGGTGGGTAGGGTCGGGGTTGGCAAAGCCGTAGTTCAGGGCAGGCTGGCAATCGAAAAAGTTTTTCCGGTAAGTTCCGTTACGTTCAAACTTTCCTGAAACATATTTTTCAGGCTTGATGGTCGAATCGTTGGTCCAGATGAAACGATCGGTAAATTCGTTTTTTTCTTTTTTCTGAGAAGCTTTAAACCAGGCATTCTGATCGGAAGTGTGACCGGCTACCAAATCGAGGCAAACATGCATTCCGCGTTGGTGCGCTTCTTTGAATAGTCGTTTCAGGTCGGCATTGGTGCCATAACGCGGGGCAACTTTGTAAAAGTCGATCACGTCGTAACCAGCGTCTCTAAAAGCCGATTCGAAACAGGGATTTAGCCAAATGGCGTTGCATCCAAGCCACTTAATATAGTCGAGCTTTTCGATGATTCCGTTGATGTCGCCAATTCCGTCGCCGTTGGTATCCTTAAAGCTTTGCGGGTAAATCTGGTAAAAATAGGCCGTTTTCATCCATGCCGGAACAGCCTTGAATTGGTTTTCCTGGGCCTGCAATCCGGTAAAAAAAAGGACAGCAAGAGCCAGCAATACGGTTTTTCTCATTGATAAATTTTACGGGAATAAATGAATGCCGTATTTTAAATTCATTGTTTTAATTGACTCACCCCAAGCTCGCTGTGCTCGCTTTGCCCCTCTCTACAAGTAGAGAGGGGAGACGTCCGCTAGCGGACGTGGGGTGAGTTAATATAAAATACGCCAATAATTGGGTTAATTAAAATGATGGATATCCGGGGTTCTGTTTGATGTTTTTGTCTGCGTCGTAGGCCGTTAACGGAACAGGGAAAAGGATTTTGTATGCCGGAGTTACAGTTGTTTTTTCGTAACGGGCATCGCAATATTTGTTGAAACGAATCAAGTCGTTGCGACGAGAATTTTCCCAATAAAATTCGAAACCACGTTCATTCAGAATTTTATCTAAAGTCAGTTCTCCTGAAGCTAAAGCTGCAGCTCCACGTTTTGTGCGGAGAGTGTTAATATCGGTCAGTGCACCGGCTGTATCGCCTTTGCGGAATTTCGCTTCGGCACGCATCAGGTAAGCATCGGCCAAACGGTAATAGCTGTAGTCGTTTTCGCTTGATCCCGGATAGGTTGTGGCTGCATTGGGTGCATATTTCACTACACGAACACCTTGTTCTTCCAGCGAGTTGTTGTTGCTGAATTCAGGAGTGAAGATAAGCGGACGACCTCCATCTTTGGTTACCAAGGCTACACCAGCTTTGCTGTATTGCTGTCCCTGCAGGAAGCCCAGGTTAAACCCGGTTGTACTTTTTAAACGATTATCGCTGAAACGTGGGTCGGTTTGATCCCAGGTTGCCAGGAAGGTTGGAGTCGTACAGCAACCGTTCCACAGGTTCGACGATGAATAGGTTCCGAAGGCCTGGTTGTAATCCAAGGTCATGTTGATCCATGGAATACCGCCAATACCAATGGCCGGGTCATAAATAATCGGCAAAACAGTTTCTGTCTGATTCATATAAGCTGCATTATCGGCAAGGAACAATTTCCAGTAATCGTCGGCCAGGGTATATTTTCCTGAGTTGATGATGGCATCACACTGTTCGATGGTTTCAGCCCATTTGCCGTTACCATCGTTAAAAGCTGGTGCAGTTCCTGTATAAACCTGGTAGTTCAGGTAAATTTTAGCCAGCAACATTTGTGCGGCAGCTTTGGTAATGCGTCCGTAAGGGACATCGCCTTTGGCACCCAATACCGGGATAATTTCATTCAGTTCCGAAATCATTTTGGCTACAATATCGGCGCGGGTGTAATACTGTGGATTGGCCGCATAATCGTAGTCGGTATATTCGCGGTAAGGCATTTGTCCGAAGCAATCATTCATATGGTACATTGCCAGGGTGCGGATAAAACGAACTTCAGCTTTATAGCTGGTAACTTTGTCGGATACCGGAAGTTTTTCCATGTAATACAAAGCCACGTTACAGCGTGCAAAACCAATCAGGTAGCTGTTCCATGTATTTTTGATGTAGCTGTTGGCAGCCGTGTAGTCGTGTGTAAAAATGGTGCGGTAATCGGCACTGTTCCAGTTAGCTCCACGGGTTGGGAAAACCACCTCGTCGGTACAGGTTTCCTGGCTCAGCCATCCGGCGCCGCGGCTCTGCAAGTCGCGAAGGAAAGCATAAGCCGGTGTCACAAGCATTTCAACATTGGTTGGATCTTCCACAATCGCCGATCCGTTTTGCTCGTCGAGTACTTCTTCAGTAAGATCGGAGCACGCCACTGACCCTAAAACCAGGATCGTCAACAGCAAATAATATATCTTTTTCATAACTGATTCTCTTTAATAGGTTAAAACTCTACATTCACTCCAAACGTGATTGTACGTGCTTTGGGGTAAGTTGTCCAGCCAATTCCGAGTGCAGGAACACCATTCGAAACGCGGGTGGTATTCACTTCAGGATCGTAACCCGAGTAATCGGTAATTACAAAAAGGTTGTTTCCCGAAACGTATGCACGTAATTTGCTGATGTATTTTTGGTTAGGCAACTTAAAGTTATAGCCCAGTGTTGCGTTTGACAGGCGCAGGTATGATCCGTCTTCGATAAAACGGCTTGAATAGTTGAGCACATTGCTGGTTGATTCGCCCGATTTAACAGCCGATGGAGTTACGTTCCAGCCGCTTCCGAACAAGCTCATCTGATCCATAATGTTGGCCAGGTTGTTGTACACGTCGTTACCGTAAACACCGTTGAAATTTAAAGTTAAATCGAAACGTTTGTAAGCAAGTGTTGTGCTGAAGTTGTAAGTGAAATCGGGCAGAGCATTGCCAATTACACCTTCAATATCTTTACCGTCGGCATCTTTGGCAAAAATGCTTTTACCACTTTCATCGAATCCAAGGAAAGTTTTACCCCAGAAAGAACCGAGTGGTTCGTTATTGATGATGTATTGCGATGGTGTTCCGGTGATACCAGGGCCACTTGGGTAACCTGTTGGGATTTTTGAAACGTCCATATTTTTAACCATGTTGCTGATGGTTGAGAAGTTGAGGTTCGCCGACCAGTTCAGGTCTTTTTTGTCGATGATTACGCCGTTCAGCGAAACTTCCAACCCTTTGTTGATGATGTTCAAATCCATGTTGGTCCAGAAAGTTGCTGTTGGTGAAGGCATTTTTGTGGCCACGTTCATTTGAACATCAGTGGTGTTTTTGTAGAACAAATCCAATGTTCCGCTCAAACGTCCTTTGAAGAAACCGAAATCGAGACCCCAGTTATACTGAGTTGTTTTTTCCCATTTCAGGTCTGGGTCAGGCGTACGGGTTAAGGTATAACCTGGAGTGAGTGTATTTCCGCCATTCAGAACTGCGCCGGTTACCGAACCTAAAGTAGCCTGCGAAATTTTTGAAGTAATTTCCTGGTTACCGGTGATACCCCATCCTAAACGCATTTTCAGGTTACTGAATACATTGAGTTGTTTAATGAATTCTTCTTCGTTCATTCGCCAAGCAAGCGCAGTTGATGGGAAATATCCGTATTTGTTGTTTTTACCGAATTTGGTTGAACCGTCAGCACGGAAGTTTGCAGTAAGCAAATATTTTTCTTTCAGGTTATAATTTACACGTCCGAAGAACGATTGCAGCTCGTTCACGGTAATGTCTGAACCAATCGTTGCTGCGGTATATTTACCCAATGCCAGGTCGTTCAGATTGTCGATGTCGCTTGAAGCAAATCCGGTAGCTGCCATGTTGTAGGTGTAAATCCGGAATTTTTGGTACGACTGACCGGCAAGGAAATTGAATTTGTGGTCTTTGTTCAGGTCAAAATCGTAAGTCAACAAGTTTTCGATCATGCTGCTTCCCAATTCCACGTTGTTGATGGTGGCAGTACCTTTGTCGGTCATGTACGACAACTGCGCATCCTGAGTCACTTTGCGGGTGGCGCGGGTTTGGTCGGTCGAAACGTTCAGTTTGTAATTCAAGCCTTTATACAGATTTAAACCTGCTGAAATATTGGCCAAAACACGGTTGGTTTGTGTATTGTCGTCAGTCAGTTCAATCATGGCAAGCGGGTTACGCACCTGATCTGATAACTGGAAGAATGTTCCGTTTGCATTGTAAACCGGATAAGTCGGGTTTAATTTTAGGGCCGACAGTAATAAGTCGCCTTCAACACCGCCCGATTCGCCCAGAGGAGCGCGCTGGTCATTGGTACGGGCTGCGGTTAAACCTACTTCAAGCGTCAGTTTATCGTTCAGCGCTTTGGTCATCATATTCAAACGACCCGAATACTTTTCCATGCCGGTTTTCTTAATAATACCTTCCTGATCGAGGTAGCTCAACGAGGCGCGGTACGATGAGTTTTTGCTTCCGCCACCCAGCGAAACGCTGTGGCTAACTGTGGTAGCCGTGCGGAAAATCTGATCCTGCCAATCGGTGCTTGAGCCATTATCAGCTGCGGGTAAGCCCAATGTTGAGCGGGCAGCGTTGTATTCCGAGGCAGTCAGTACATCGTATTTTGAAGGCAGGTTGGAGAAACCGGTGTATCCTGAATAGGATATGGTTGCTTTTCCTTCTTTCCCTTTCTTGGTGGTAACAATAACTACCCCGTTGGCACCGCGCGAACCGTAGATGGCAGTAGCCGACGCATCTTTCAAGATGTCGATCGATTCAATGTCTTCGGGGTTGATAAAATTAAGCGGATTTTTTGCAGCAGACGAACCTACGCCGGTTGTTGAAGCTCCGGCTGGCTGCACATCGGTAATATCGAGTGGCACACCGTCGACCACATACAATGGATCTTGTCCCGAACGGATAGAGTTGGCTCCACGAATACGAACAGAAACGCCAGCACCGGGTTCGCCGCCATTGGTAACCATGTTTACACCGGCAACACGGCCCTGAATCATATCGGTCGGCGAGGTATTTAATCCTACGTTAAAATCTTCAGCTTTCAGGGTTGATACGGCTCCGGTGATGTCTTTTTTCTTTACCACGCCGTAGCCGATAGCCACCACTTCTTCAATCCCAATTGATTCCTCTTCGAGAATTACATTGATTGATGAGCGGCTTTCAACAGCGACTTCCTGCGATTTCATCCCAACGAACGAATAACGAAGTACTGCTCCTTCAGGAACCGAGGTAAACGAGTAATTACCATCCATGTCGGTAATGGTTCCGGTTGAAGTACCTTTAATAACAATTGCTACCCCGGGAAGTCCCAAACCCGATTTATCGGTTACTTTTCCCGATACCGGTTTTTGCTGCATCCCGTTTCCCATGGGAGTTTTGTTCGATTCAGTCCTGGGTTTCAGTACAATGAAATTGTTATCGAGCACTTTGTATTCGATGTTTTTGTTTTCGAAAATCTGCTCCAACACCTGTTCGATGGTGCCATTGGTTACATCAACAACCACCTTCGATTCCACATTCAGTTTCTTTTCTTCATAAAAGAACCGAAATTCACTGGTGTTCTCAATTTGCCGGAGTACTTCCTTGATTGTGATTTCTTTTTCGTTCAGGTTGAAGTGTTTGGTTTGGGAATACACCGATGCTGCACTTTGCAACACACCCAAAATCATCAAAAACAGAGATAATTTCATGATTAATAACCCCTTTCTGACCAATCCGGATCGCACCGAATGATCATTCGTTCGTTTTTTTTTCATAACTTTGAAAACATTTTGGTAGTTAAACATAGTGCCAACCGACTGCTAATCAATAGGCACGAATTAATTATCTTCGCGAACCGGGAAATGCTGCTAACATTTTCCGGTTTTTATTTTTTCGAATACAGGATAATGGTATCACCCTGGCGCTCGTAATGAATTGATGAGGCAAAGGTCAATGCTTCGAGCAGCGTATTCAGGTCTTCATCTTTAATCGAACCGGTGTACATGTGCTCTTTAACTTCGTTGTCACCAAATCTGATTTGAATGTTAAACCGACGTTCCAGCTTTTTCGATAGTTCGCCGATGGTTTCTTCCTTGATGGTCAAAATACCTTTAGTCCAGTCGACAAAGCGCTGATCCTGAATTTTTGATTTTGCCGATTCGTGCGTGGTTTTATTGTAAGTAAAAACCTCGTTCGGACTAAGGAAAATTTCGTCGCGCTTATTACTGTTTATCTTCACTTTGCCCGATTGCAGGAAAGTAGTGGCGATGGAGTCGCTTGGATAACTGCACACATTAAAAACAGTACCAAGTACCTGTACCTGCATCGTTGGCGTTTCAACTACAAACGGACGTTTTTCATCGTGAACTACCTTGAAAAATCCTTCGCCTTCGAGGGTAACATCGCGTTTTTTAGCGCTGAATGACGATTTAAATTTTAGATGTGAATCGCTGTTCAATTGTACTGTTGAGCCATCGGGCAATACAATGGTTGAGCGTTCACCTTTGGGCACATATATTTCGGTATAAGAAGAATTTGATTCAGAATTTGAAAGGAAGTAACCTGCCGTTCCTGAAATTCCGACCAATAATAGAATAGCCGCAGCATATTTTAACCAGTTCATTCGCAGCGATTTATTTTTTGCACTGTCGGTCATTTCGCGAATAATATTCCAAATCCGGTTAATTTCTTCTTCTTTGTTTATATGTTCCGGCTCGTTATCCAGTCCGGCAACAATCCAGATATTTTTCAGGCGGAGCAGTTCTTTTCTGCGATCATCCGATTCTTCGATCCAACGCTGAACTTCCGATTTTTCTTCAGAATTTGCTTGTCCCGAAATGTATTTAAACAAAACTTCTTCAGTCATGATTTTGCTTTTATGTCTTTAAAACGAACAAGTGGGAAACTACCCTGAGTCGATTTTGAAGTTTTTTTCAAAAAAAAGCAAAAAAGTGCGGTGAGTCATGTGATCGGGAGGGGTGTCTTCCAACTAAACATGCTGAATAGCATAAATCGGCTATTTTAGGAAGTTGTCAGCCTTTTTAAAATGAGCAGCAGATTAAGTGAGCCTGGGAATTTGGTTTCGAGAGCCATTCGTATGGTTTTCAGTGCTTTGGTTAAGTGGCTTTCTACTGTTTTTTCTGAAAGTTCGAGCGATTCGCTGATTTCCTTGTTTTTCAGTCCGTTGGTGCGGCTTAGGATAAATACTTTTCGGCATTGTTCGGGTAGGCTGGCAATAGCCCGGTTTATTTCCGACTGAATTTCCATGGCGAAAATATCATCAAGACTGGGGTCGGAGAGTGCATCAAAATTTTCCGACAAGCGGCGGTATTCTTCCTGTTTGTCGGCCCTGAATTGCAGCATAAGCTTTTCGCGGCGAATTAAATCGATGCAGCGATTGCGGGTAAGGGTAAATAAATAAGCGTTGAGGTTGGTGGTTTCAGCTAATTTCGTACGGTTATCCCAAAGTTTCAGGAAAACATCCTGAAGGACTTCCTTGGTATTCTCATCATTGTTTAAGTAACCATTCGCAAAATTAAACAACCGCGTGTACCAATGATCCATGATCTGGCGGAACGATTTTTCGTTGCCTGATAATAAGCCTAATAAATATTCCTGCCCTTTATCCAACTTCACTTCCCGTTTTGATTCGGTTTCAAATATAGACGGATTTTTTAAAAATCAGTTTCCCGATGGAGGCAAGTGCTTTTTATTCAGCTACAAATAACAATTTGAAAATCTGGAGAATTGTTTGGGAAATTTCAGACTTTACAAACTGTGGTGTACTTAGTGAAAAATAGTGGCTGTTTGAAATAGAACTATTTCAAACAGCCACTAAAAGAGGAGAGATACCTCTAAAACTTAAATGCGGTTGACTTTGCGTAGAATTTATAATCCTTAATCACGCCATTCTCCGAATTATCGGTTTGTGGCAAACAACGGAATCCCGAAATTTTTACCTCTTCACCCAAATCGATCACTATCTGGTGAGGATGTTCGGGTTTTTTCGATGAGTAAGCCGTATGCCAGAAAGTCGATTCCTGGTTATCAAAAACGCGGTCGGCCGAGTTGTTTTCTGCAGTCACTTCCTCGCTGTCAGCATAAATCAGTTTCATCTGCGAACGTGGAATCATCGCCCCATTTTCGCCGGTTATCTCAATTTCGGCAAGGGTTGTAAACGGATCGCCTTTTTGAGAATTCAAAGCTTCGAGGCACACGTAGCGGGCTGCAATCGATTTATCCAAAGCGATTGTTTTCCATCCCTGTCCGGTGGCAAACGATCCGGTTTTCAGCGGAGTTTCGTTGCTCAGGTCAAGCGTTTGTCCGCTTTTACGGTGTACTAATACATCGTAGTTGTTTATTTTATCCAGAATTGGTTTGGCAATCCCGGCAATCTTGGCTGCTGATGGTCCTTCCAGATCGAGCACAATAATTTCGTTGGTGCCTTTTTTCAGCCAGCAACCCGGCATGTAAAGGGTTTGCTGAGGCCCAATTTTCCAGAAACGACCGAGGTTGTAGCCGTTCACCCAAACCATACCTTTTCCCCATTTGCTCATGTCGAGGTATGTGTCGCCTACTTTGTTGAGGTTAAACTCGGTGCGATACCAGGCTGGCCCTTCGGCTTTTGCTGTCTTGAACTTTACCGATTTCTGGAAATTGTAATCAACCGGGAAATTGTAGATATGCCAGTTTTTCAAAACGGTAGTTCCGTTGTCTGTCGTTAATTCAACTTTTTCGGTTATCCCTTTGCGGTCGATAATGGTTTTATCAAAATTCACACGTCCCATTCCTTCAACCAAAATGTCGAGCTGCGATTCCTTTTCAATCACTGGCAGATCAATCGAATTTTCATTCAGGCGGCGCTCCACTTTGCCAATCAGTTTTCCGTCAATGTAAATCAATGCCCAATCGTGCACATCGGTCAATACCAGCTTGCTTTTGGCTGTGGTTGGCTTCAGTTTGGTGCGGTACAAAATGCTTCCCCAACCCTGATCAAAAAACTCCATCGGCTTAATATCTTCTGAAATATTGGCATTGGGAAGGTTCTCGAATAAGTTTGCCGTTTGTGTTATGCCAAATTCGGGTATAACTGTCGTAGCTTTTGGAGCTGGAATTTCGCCCAATGATTCGCCTTCGTTGAGGTAATTTTTTAGCAAATCACGCACCGCATAGAATTTTTCAGTGGGCAAACCTGCCTCGCTGATAGGCGCATCATAATCGTACGAAGCCACATTGGTGCGGTATGGCGGCGAATTGGCGCCTCCCCATTGCCCAAAAGTCGTTCCGCCATGAGCCATGTATAAACTGAAGGAAATCTTCTGATCCATCATATCTTTCATGCTGCCAATGAAACTGTTCACCGAGCGGGTTTCGTGCGGACGGCCCCAATAATCGAACCAGCCCGACCAATATTCTCCACACATTTTGGGCATATCCGGATAAAGTTGGTTGTACAATTTGAATTGCTGTTCGATGTTCGATCCGGCACCAAAATTCAGCGAACTGAAAACACCATCGATTTGGTAGTTGTTGAAGTTTGAGCTCCAGTCACAACGCAAAAGCTGAACTTTATCGAAGCCGGCTTTGCGAATCTCATCGCGGATGGTGCTCATGTATTTCACATCTTTTCCCCAAACGGCATACTCATTCTCCACCTGAACCATGATGATGTTTCCACCATTTTGAAGCTGGTAGGGAGCCAGTTGTTTGCCCACTTCGTGGATGAATTTTGTCGCACTTTCCATATAAAGCGGATCGTTCAGGTCGCGCACCGAAATGTCTTTTTTCTTGAGCAACCACCAGGGCAGTCCGCCCATATCCCATTCGGCGCAAACATACGGGCCAGGCCGAACGATGCAATACATGCCGTTTTTCTGAATCAGGCGAACAAATTCGGCGATGTCGGCCTGTCCGGTGAAATCGTATTTCCCCTGAATCTGTTCGTGATAATTCCAGAAAATATAAATGCAAATGGTATTCATCCCCATTGCTTTGCACATCTGGATGCGTTGTTCCCAATAAGGGCGCGGAATACGTGGGTAATGCAGCTCTCCGGCACGAATTACAAAAGGTTTTCCATCAAGGAGAAACGTGTTTTGCCCGGGAGCAAAGGTGCGGGTGTTTTGTGATGAAAGGGTAGTGTTTAATCCAAGGATAAGAACTAAGATCAACATTAACCCGCTGAAAAATTTAGCCATAAAGATTGGTTTAATCAGTTACAAGCGTCGAAAATACACTAAATATGTAAATTTTGTTACCTTAATCATGAAAAAGCAAAAACATTTGAAATTAGGAGACTCTATTCTGCCCGTTTCCCGAATGCTTGAATATCAGAAATATTAGCCTGATTAGAATTGAAAACTATTCGAAGGAAACGTCCTTTGTTATTCACTGTTGGGATGTCTTTTCGATTTTTGGTTGAAGAAGTATTAGCTGTTTGGTCACAAACGGTTGTCCATTTATTTCCGTCTTCAGAAACCTGAATTTCGTATTGTACAACTTGTTCTTCCTTAAACGTGAGTTTTATTTCGGATAAGCTGTAAATGTTTTCCATATCCACTTGCCACCAGGCTTTCCCGTCAGTTTTTTCGCCAGATTGCCAGAATGTTTTGGGGTCGCCGTCGTTGGCTAAGCGGGGCGAATGTCCTTCCTCCGAGCTGCTCACGCGTGTCGGGCGTTCTGCCAGCAAATTAATTTGCATGTCGTCCTGTGCTTTCTGTTCCGTATTACGGTAACGCAGGTACGGCCTTTCAACTGCTGTAAAACTTCCAGGTTTAAAGGCAGGTGCACCTTTCGAAATGATGGTGATTTTTGCCTCTTTCAATCCGGGCGATGTAGCCCAGATAACTGTTTTTCCGGCGTAATACGAGCGGAATTCAATGGCTGCTTTTCCATCCCTGATTACAATGTCGGAACCATTTTGGAAAAGGATGGATGAACCTGTTGGGAACTCGCCCGGCCCGGAAACAATTTCCAGTTTTACATCGGGCGAATTGCTTATTTCTTTTCCATCTTTATCTACAATGGCCACCACCAGATGAACATCGTCGGTTCCGTCGGCATTTTCGATGGTGGTTTGACTGGCGGTTAACCGGATTGCTGCCGCGCTTCCTTCGGTTGACCACACTGGTGGCGGAACATTTTTGTAGGCATTGCGATACCAATACCATTGCCGTTTGGGCAACCTGAAATAATCAACTACACCCATACATCCAAAATGTCCGGCGATGCTTCCGTGATCGTAGCCACACCAGATGGCCTGCCCGCTGCGCCATTCAAATTGTTCTTCCAGCAATTCGCCATAACCGGCTATATATTCGCCTGGGCGGTCGGCAATGGTTGAGCCATATTCGCTCACAATATTGGCAACTCCGGGATTCATATACAATTTGGCGCCATCGCCGTTATAACCGGCTACGTCGCCCAGTTTGTCGATTTCGCCACGTTGGCAACCGCCAATGGCAGCCGCGCGGGTTGGGTCGAGTTCGTGCGATAAAGCCACCAAATCTTTAAGGAACGACCTTACTTTTGGCATCGTTTCAGGAGTAGAAAAGAATGGCTCGTTCGACATCGACCAGACCACGATGGAGGGGTGGTTCCGGTGAATGCGAATCATTTCTCGCAAGCTTTCCTTAACACTTTCTTCAAAAGGTTTTTCGTCTTTCGCAATGGTTGGATAGGCGCTGCACGACCAGTCACCTTCGGGTTTGAATCCGCCGATTCCCCAAAAACAGTTTTCCGACCAGAACAGCATTCCCAGTTGGTCGCAGGCATCGGAAAATGCGGGGTCGTGCGGATAGTGTGAACCGCGGATAAAATCGAATCCTGCTTCTTTCATTTGCTGCACATCGCGGACAAAACCTGCATTGGTCACGCCATCACCCCATCCGGCGTGGTCCTGGTGTACATTCACCCCTTTAAAATAGTAGTGCTTCCCGTTCAGGAAAAAACCTTTGTCGGCAGTCCATTTTACCCAGCGCATGCCAAAGCTTGTTTCGTAGGTATCAACTATTTGGTTTTCTTCCTGAATAATACTCACCGCTTTATACAAAGTTGGCGTTTGCGGTGTCCACAATTGCGGATTAGTTATGGCGTCGGTGGTTTGGTCGATGGTAACTGTTTTGCCCGCTTCAATGGTGAATGGTGTTATTAACGAAGCCACTTCTTTTCCTGAAGGATTGAGGACGACGGTTTTCAAGGTACCTTTCGACGTTTTTTTCCCGTCGTTGGCAATCTCGGTTTTAACATTCACTTTACCCGATGTTTCCGATAATTCGGGTGTGGTTACAAAAGTTCCGTACCAGGCTACATGTACCGGTGCTGTTTCAACCAGCCACACATCGCGGTAAATTCCGCCGCTGAAAACATGCTCGCCTGCGCGTGGCGCCAGTTGGGCGTCCCATATATTGTTGACCCGCACGGCTACCAGGTTATTCCCTTTGTGCAGTTCTTTTGTAATGTCGATGGAAAATCCGTTGTATCCGCCCCGGTGAGTACCGGTAAGCACACCGTTTACAAACACTTCGGCAACCTGAAATACGCCTTCAAATTCGAGGTTGAACCGCCGGTCGCCAATCTCTTGTTCAACCACGATGATTTTCCGGTACCACCCGTATCCTGAATAGAACTCAGCAGAAAGGAAATAGGGCAAACTGAACGAATGCGGCAATCCAACATTTTGCCAGTTGTTATCGGCAAAATCAGCTTTTTCGGCTCCCCGAAAATCGCCAAGTTGGAATTTCCATTCGCGGTTAAGGTTGATTTTGCTTCTCGCTGGTTCTGCGGCTTTTAGAGAAAGAGAACTTCCGACAAACACCAAAATCAGCGTAAAAAGGGTGATATGTTTCCTGAAAAAATTCATCGTCCTGTTCATTATTTTTCAAACATTTGAGCGGTAAGTTCTTTCGATTGATCTTTTGCCAAATCAGTAATTTCAATGGTTTTCCCTTTGTACATTACCTTTGCCGGAACCCCGTTTCTGGAATAGATTTTTGCTGAAACCAATTTGCCTTCCTTCCATGAAATGTCCACGACAAATCCACCACGGGCAACCAGTCCTTTCACTTCGCCGTCTTTCCAGGCCGATGGCAATGCAGGTAACAAATCGATGTATCCGAGGTGACTTTGCAGCAGCATTTCGGCAATTCCCGAAGTTCCGCCAAAGTTTCCATCAATCTGGAAAGGTGGGTGGGCACAGAATAAATTGGCATAAGTTCCACCGGCATCCGACATGTTTATTTCACCTTTATCGGTCGAGCGCAACAGATTCAGCAATAATTTGTAAGCACGGTCGCCGTCTTTCAAACGGGCCCAAAAATTCACTTTCCATGCTAGCGACCATCCTGTTCCGTTGTCGGTACGGGCTTCCAGACTTTTACGCACCGCATTGGCCAGTTCCGGATTGTTAACCGGATCGACCTGTGTTCCCGGATGCAACATGTACAGGTGTGAAACATGCCTGTGGGTTGGTTCGGCTTCCTTAAATTCTTTGCTCCACTCCATCAGGCGGCCATCGGAAGCAATTTGTGGCTGGGCCAGGTTGGCCAGAGCTGACTTTATTTTTTCGAGTTGCGGATTGCTGTCTTTTACAATTTCTGCAGCAGCCAGCACATTGGTAAAAAGTTCATGAATAATTTCCTGGTCATGTGATGGTCCCATTGTCATTGAACAGTGCGACCCATCGGGTGCAATAAACTTATTTTCAGGAGAGGTTGACGGCCCTGAAACCAGTTTGCCGGTAGCAGGATCTTTTACCAGCCAGTCGAGGTAAAACTCGGCAGCTTTCAGCATCACCGGGTAAACACGTTCGAGGTATTTCCTGTCAAGGGTAAACGTGTAGTGATCCCATAAATGGCGGCAATTCCACCCCGATCCGGCCACGTACATTCCCCAGCCAACACCTTCGCCCGGCGAGGTGTAGCCCCACACATTGGTGATGGTTTCGGAACACCAGCCATTGGCCCCATATTGCACTTTGGCAGTCAGTTCGCCTGGCTTCACCAGCGATTCGATTAATTCGCTGAACGGAGTAAAACATTCCGATAGGTTAGTCATATCCGATGGCCAATAGTTCATTTGTACATTGATGTTGGTATGGTAATCGCAGTTCCAGGGTGTTTGAATTTTGTTTGCCCACATGCCCTGCAGGTTGGCCGGCAGTGATCCTTCGCGCGATGAAGAAATGAGCAAGTAGCGGCCATACTGAAAATAGGTTTGCTGCAAAAGGAGATCATTAGGGTTTTTATCCTGATTTTTCAGGCGAACATCCGTTGGAATTGTATCTGCCTCTGCACCTGCAAGACTGAGGTTCACTTTATTGAACAGGGAGGTGAAATCATCGACGTGATTTTTCATTAGTTCCGGATAGGATTTAGAGGCAACTGCGGTGAGTTGATTCAGGCTGGTAACTTTGGGATCGTCGCCGGTAAAAGTGGGATACTCAGGTTTATAATTGGTTGATGCGGTTAAAAGTAGAACAACATCATCGGCTCCCTGAACGGTTATCAGGCTATCGGAATAACTGATATTTCCGGTATTGGCCAAAGCTTTTAAGCGTGCTGCATATTGCATGCCATCGCCACCTTTGCCATTCGATAATGTTCCTGACATCAACAGGTTATTATCTTCGGCTTTGGTCGAAAAACGTTCCGGTCGGTTCAATTTTGCGGTGAAACTTAATGCTCCTTTTTTTCCGGCCGATAAGTGGATAACAATGGCCCGGTCGGGGTAGCTCACAAAAATCTCGCGCTGGTAGTTTACTCCATCCTGATCATACGAAACACGTGCAATACCCTGGTTTAAATCGAGTTCGCGCATGTAATTGCTGTATTCAGTGGTTTTTCCGAAATCGAGCCACAAGTCGCCAAGTGTTTGAAAACAACCGTAAGGCGCATTCGCTCCGTTCCCGGAGCCTGAACCAACCCCTTTGCAAACCTGTGTTTTATTGGCCAGTTCGTCGGCTTCCTTGTATTTACCATCGAACAGCAATTGCCTGATCTTCGCCAGCGATTTAACGGCATCAGGATTGTTGTTATCGTCAACACTTCCCGACCACAAGCTTTTTTCGTTGAGCTGAATCCGCTCCTTGTTTACATCGCCGTAAATCATTGCTCCCACAAATCCATTTCCAACAGGCAAGGCTTTTAGCCATTCGGGATCGTTGCCCCAGCCGTTCTGTTGATCGGGAATCGATGCATTGGCAGGTTGTTTGTACCACAGGCGATACTTTGGCGACTTATCATTTTCTTTGGGTGCCTTGCAGGAGATTGCTGCAAGTGTTAAAAGAATTGCAAGGAAGGGAATCAGGTTTCTCATTTTATCAGTTTTTGATTTAGGTTAAGATGTATTATTCAAAACTACTACGAAGGTACTTTTTGAGCACTTAAAATTTAAGACAAGAAGATAAGAAAAACGGGAGAGAAAATTCCCTCCCGCTTGTACTCGTCATTACTTATAATCAGGATTTTGAACCAATGTTCCGTTACTCTTGTCTATTTCTTCCTGCGGCAGTGGCCAATGGTAGAATTTATCTTCCCATTTGTAGCCAATCATACCGTCTTTCACATTGTTTAGAACAGTACCAGCAATATGCCAGCGTTTTAGGTCTAAATAACGCAATCCTTCGAAAGCCAGTTCTATTCTTCTTTCGTGTCTGATCCGTTCGCGCATTTGCTCTTTCGTCAGGCCATCAGGATAAGCTGGCATTCCAACTCTGGCACGCAAATCAGTCATAACTTTATATACTGAAGCATCAGGTCCGGCAATTTCATTCTGGGCTTCGGCGTACATAAGCAGAACTTCTGCCAGACGTATTACAACCATATCCTGTTGGCTAAGCGTTGAATAGCCATAGGGTATATTTTCGGGACAAAGGAATTTTTTAACCCCGTAACCAGTTGGACGACTATTTGATGGATGATAAACATTGCCACCACCCCAGTCAACAAAATCAACAAAAACACTCTTGCTTAAACGAGGGTCACGGTTTTTGAAAGGGTTAGCGGTATCGGTTAGTGGCGATGTTCCCCAAGGAAGACCATCTGTGCATTCAAAAGCATCCACAAAATTTTTCAACGGACTCACAATAATCCAGTCGCCGTAAATCAGGTCGGCCCCATAAGCCGCAACATTATCAGGAGCAAGGTAATTCACAGCAAAAATAATTTCCTTGTTGCCTGCCTGTCCTTTATCCTGAAATACATTTTCGAAAACAGGGCTCAATGCGTATTGCGGCATAATTTCCTGGCACAAGCTTTTTACCTGACCCAACATAGCGGCATCAGGTGTGCCGGTCGAACCGTAAGCCTGGTAAATTAATACCCTGGCCTTTAATGCCTGGGCAGTTGATTTTGCTGCATGACCAGAATTTGAATAATACGGTACAGTTTTTAAGTTGGCAATGGCAAAGTCCAAATCAGAAATAACCTGTGCGTAAACCTTATCTGCGCTTACTTTTGCCTGGTTCTGATTTTCAAGAGTTAATGGTTCTGTTACCACAGGAACATCGCCATAAGCGCAATATAACTGGAAATAGTAGTAAGCCCGTAAAAACTTAACTTCACCTTCAGCAGCTTTCTTTTCAGCATCAGTCATATCGTTACCGGTATAGGCACTCAACTCTTTCAGGAAAATATTGATCCTGGCTATTGCCTGATAACTAAGCGAATAAACCAAAGAGACATATCCACCTGTTGTTGAAGTGATATCTCCGGATACGATACTTTTTGAATTAAAATAATTGTGCTGTCCGTAACTGTTATCAGTTAAATTGTCCCAGTTTGGAAGATGGTACGACCAAACTCCTCCGGGAGGGCCATCCCAGGATGCGCCGGTTTGATTCAACCCATAAATGGCAGTGAGAGCCATATTAAAATCACTCTTTGATCTCCAGAAAGTGCTGGAAGAAATTTGATCTAAAGGTTGTTTGTCGAGATAATCCGAGCACCCCCCCAGCATAAAGATGGATAAAACTATTAGCAATATTCTATATCGTTTCATGATTCAATCATTTAAAATTTAACATTCACACCAAAAGAGAAAATCTTGTTTTGTGGATAGTTAACAGCCGATCCACTGCCTCCACGTTCAGGATCAAGACCCGGGTATTTAGTTATGGTAAACAAATTATCGCCCGAGAAATAAAGCCTTATGTGATCAAGTCCAATGTGTTGAGTCGTTTTAGATGGCAAGGTGTATCCAAATGTTAAATTCTTCAACCTCATGTACGAACCATCCTGCAAATACCATGATGATGTTCGGCTAATGCTTTGAGGAGCTCCCCATCCCCAATAAATTCGTGGCATGGTTGTCGATGGATTACTTTCAGTCCAACGATCTCTCCAGTTGGTTGTTGGAGGAGCGCCTTGAACGAATGGGATTGTTCCCCAACCATCAACATAGTATTTCACCTTATAAACACCCTGGAATTGTGCCGATAAATCAAAACCTTTCCAGTTAGCTGAAAGATTGAATGAATAGTTTAAGGCTGGATATCTTCCTTTGATAATCACACGGTCGTCGTTGTTGATTTTGCCGTCGTTATTAGCGTCTCTATATTTCAAATCGCCAGGAACAGTTGCATCAGAAAACTGTTTAGGTGAATTGGCAACTTCCTGGGTATTCTGGAAAATACCAATCTGTTCAATCATATAAAAAGCATCCCATTCCTCACCTTCCTGACGCAAATTATATCCGTTGATTTCACGGGCGCCAAACTTAACCAGCTTGTTTTTATAATGGTCAATATTTACTCCGGCGCTATAGTTCAAGCCTGTAAAATAACCTGATTTAACATTATTCTGATAATTAACAGAAAACTCGAAACCTTTATTTTCCATGGTTCCGTTGTTAACTGTAGGCGGATTTAAACCAACGACACCGGTTACCTGCGAACCTCTTAAAATATCGGAAGTTGTTTTCTTGTACCAGTCTAAAGTCACATTTAACCCTTGGAAAGCAGTTAAGTCCAAACCGAAGTCCATAACTTTTGTTGTTTCCCACATAATGCTTTCGTTCGATAAAGCTGTTTGGGCAACACCCGAAGATAAACTTGCATTGTCGAAAGAATAGTTGCTGGTTAAAGCAAGCATCGCCTGGTAAGGATAATTCCCAATATTTTGGTTACCCAGCTCGCCATATGATCCACGTAGCTTCAGGTTGTTTAACCAACTCAAGTCAAGTGCTTTCATGAAATTTTCTTCACTCACCCTCCAACCAGCAGAGAATGATGGGAATGCCCCCCAGCGTGATGTCGGAGCCAATCTGGAAGTTCCATCGTAACGAAGGTTAGCCTCCAAAAGATATCGATCCTTATAATTGTAATCTACACGACCAAAGAACGACATAATAGCCCATTCGTTTTTGCTGCCATTGGTCGATTGTACCGCCGGGCTACCAGCATCAAGTTGTCTGAGTATATCACTTGGAAATACCTTCCGGTAACCCTTAAGATATTCGTAGGTATTATCTTCCATGCTGTAACCTGCCTGAGCAAATACTTTGTGGTCTCCGAATGTTTTATCAAAGCTCAGGTATGAATAAAGGTTTTTATATAAGTTTTGGCTGTCCTGTACAACTAAACCCTGGCCGCCGACATCAAGATTGGTCTTGTATTCACCTGTTCTGTAGTCGTAAAGTGGAACTATAGGCCTATAGTCATTATATTTACTGAAGTCAAGGTTCATAGCTGCTTTGGTGTACCACTTAAAGTTTTTCAGGAACTGAACTTCCATCCACCCCTGGGCTGATATTGCATAGTCGTCGGTATTGGCAAAAACCTTATTTCCAATAATGGCCATGGGGTTTTTATTGTTGTATTCAAAATCATATGCCTTATACGTCCATCGGCCACTGCCATCGGCCAGTTGAGGGCCGTAGGTGGGTGGCTGAGCCATAGCAGCAAGGAAAGTATCGCCTGCTCCCTGTCGTGGAGCTTGTTTAACGCCTTTTTTCAGAGCGATATTTCCACCAAACCGAACGTTGTCGTTCAGCATCGAACTGAGGTTCATGCGAACATTGTACTTTTCGTAATCAAACGATTTCATAACCCCCTTCTGGTTAACATACCCCATAGAAATATCGTACTTTGTCGTTTTACTTCCACCGCTAAAACTTAAATTATGTGTTTGGGTTGGAGCCGGGCTAAACAGCAGGTCGAGCCAATCGGTGTTTGGATATTGGGTGCGGTCAGTAGCATTTTTATATGCATTAATCATGTCCTGAGAATACAATGCATTGGTAAGACCCGAATTCAGCCTGGCTTCGTTATACAATTCCATATATTCGGCCGAGTTGGTAATTAATTCATACATTTTGGTTGGAGTATGAATACCATAGTTTCCGCTATACTCAATGCTTACCTTACCCTCTTTACCAACTTTGGTGGTTACCAGGATAACGCCGTTTGCAGCACGAGATCCATAGATTGAAGCTGAGGCAGCGTCTTTCAGTACCGAAATGCTTTCAATATTGTTTGGGTTCAAATCAGACAGGTTACCCTGAACCCCATCGATAAGAACCAATGGGTTTGAACCTGCGCTACTGAAAGTACCATTACCGCGAATACGAATATTAATCCCCTCATTCCCAGGTTCACCTGAGTTTTGAGTAATCTGTACCCCCGTTAAGTTTCCCTGCAGCATGGATGCAGCATTGGTAACCGGACGTTTAATCATTTCTTCTCCGCTTACCGAAGCAATTGCACCTGTTAGGTTTACTTTCTTTTGAGTACCATATCCAACTGCTACAACTTCATCAAGACCAATCGATTCCTCGATCAGTGTGGCATTAACGGTTGTTTTTCCGGAAATGGAAATCTCCTGGGTTTTCATTCCAACAAATGAGAACTGCAATATGCCATTTTCCTTAACGTTTGAAAGTAAATAGTTCCCGTTGTTATCTGTAATAGTACCAGTAGTTGTACCTTTTACGGCAACTGTAACTCCCGGAAGTGGCGAGCCTGACGAGTCGGTTACTTTACCCGAAACCGATTTTTGTTGCTCGAAAATTCTGGATTCCGGATTGGCTGTTGTCAAAATAATCTGACGATCTTTTACCAGATAACTTACATTGGTGTTTTCGAATAGCTTGGTCAGAATCTTATCGATGCTCTCATTTTTTACATCAACGCTTACCGAACGATCAACATTGACCAGTTTTTGATTGAAGAGAAAGAAAAATTCACTTTCATCTTCAATTTTACTAAGCACGTCAATCACCTTGGCATCCTGCATTTTTAATGTAAGACGTGTTTGCTGGGAGTAAGTAATTGTTGCATAGGTTTGAGCAACAAAGAGAAATAAAAAGAATACACTTAGGCGCATAATTTTCCATAGTTTAGAGAGCGCACGGATAGGCACCGGCGCACCGATTCGTTTTTTTTTCATAAATTTGAAACATTAAGTGGTTAAACAATTATAAGAGTGTTATACTGCTTGATTTCAACAGGTAAGTGGTTCCAGCACTTGCCTGTTTCTTTTTTTTATCCTGTTATTTAAATTGATTTATTTTTGATTGATTGATCCGAAGTATAATCTTTCGCTTGTCATATAATCCGTTTATATTGCTCGTTCGTTTCTCTTCATGAAAACTTAATGGCGTAGTTATCGAAAGTAATTTTAACACTTCGTCGAGAGGCTCGTCAACAAAGGTTGCATGAAAAGTGTAGTCGTCCAGTTGACGGTCGTCAACAACGACCTCGGCATTGTACCATCTACTTAAACGTTGGGCTACCTGCTGCATATTTTCGTTGCGGAATACCAGTTTCCCTTCTTTCCAGCTCGTATATTGCGTGGCTTCTACCTCATTTTTAACGAAAGTCAGTTTATCCGTACTTAAAGTGATTTTTTCATTGGGTTTTAAGGTGGTCAATTGTTTACCTGTTTGCGACGAAACATCCACCTTGCCGGTTTGCAATATCACTTCCTCAGTATTTTCATCTTCGTTGGCAATAACATTAAAGGTGGTTCCCAAAACTTTAATATCAAGGTTTTTTGTATTGACATGGAATGGGCGCTTTTCGTCGTGCTGTACGTCAAAAAAAGCTTCGCCAACTAATTGCACTTTTCGTTCGTTGTCAAAACGACCCGGGTATTTAAGTCGTGAGCCGCTGTTAAGAAATCCGGTTGAGCCATCAGGTAAATAGAATTTGGTGCGGACACCAAGCGGGCACTGGATTTCGGCAAACGAATTAATTTGATTTTGTTTGGATGACTGATAATAAAAATAGCCTATAAACGACAGCAGCAACGGAACGATTAATATGGCAGCAATACGTTGGAAAGCGGACAACCAGTTCGGCCGGATTACTTTAGCATCTTCGTTTAACCGAATCTGGTGATGAACTTTATCCAACAATGTGGCCGAATTACTCAGCGCTTTCGATTCCTGATCAAGAAGAATTTGCCAGTCATTTCGCAGCATATTTTCTGTTGCCAAATCACTGCTATTGGCCAATAGCTCCGAAAGCTCAATCTGTTCCTGAAGGTTTATTCGTCCTTCCTCCTGCTTCCGAAGTAGTTGGTTTATTCTGTTGTCGCTCATTATTAAATACGGTTTTGCTTTGTATGAAAGTTTGTTTTGTGACTTCATACGATACTAATATCCGAAGATGCTCATTTTCTCATGGGTATTTTCAGACAATTTTTGAAAAAAAATAAGATTGTGAAAATTCTCTGTAGGGAGAAGGGCGTTAATCGATAAACAAAACCATGAACAAAATCATGTCGACGTTTCCCGAATTCATCTGATTGCGAATAAATTTTAATGCTTCAGAAACCTGGTTATCAACAGTTCCGGGCGAAATGTTTAGCTCGGTTGCAACTTCTTTCGAGCTTTTTCCTTCGAGTTTGCTTTTGATGAAAATCTCGCGGCGACGTGCAGGCATTTGGTCAATAATAAGGTTGAGCCTTTGAAGTGCTGCTTCAAAATTATCGGTATTCGCTTGTTCCGAAGAAAAAGTATCGTTTTGAAGGCTTTCAAGATACCTCAGGGATGCCGCTTTTTTGT
>JACCEE011333849.1_pt1 | contig 22075 bp, 20 predicted proteins | sample 7449931 | NCBI WGS metagenome assembly JACCEE01 (sample SAMN15323457, study PRJNA562643) | freshwater metagenome | isolation source: river surface water | place: USA:Blue River Watershed | collected 2017-08-19 | reverse complement strand
CCGTAGATATTTACGCGCCAGTCGCTGAATATCGTGCGGCGTGATGCGTTCCAGATCTTTTCGCCAGCGCCGCACATTGGTGATACGCCGCCGATCACTGGTTGCACCCGCAAGCTGTGTCATCCAAAAGCTATTGCCAGTCGAGGCCCGGCTGAGCCGTTGGACCATTGGCACAAGGGCGCGGCGCAATTCATCTGCGTTGACCGGGTTTGCCGCTAAGTCTGTGGCAATAGATTTTGCGCGCGCGAAAAAGGCAGGCAGAGACTCTGGCTTGACCTGAGCCGAAACGCTGAATGTGCCCCCGCTTGGAAAACTTTGCGGCCATTGGCTTGTCACATCTGGGCTATAGCTTGCGCCTTCGCCCTCACGAAATTGCTCAAATAATCGGTCTGCAAAAATGGCAGCCAAAATATCCAGCTGCCGCCCAATAGGCACGCCTGCAGTACCTCCTCCTGTTGGCCATACAAGAACAGCAACGGCCTGATCTGCGGCTCCCTTATGCGTTAAACGCACAGGATCAGCATTGGGCGTAATGATGGGCAGTGGTGGTGTTGGACGCACGGGTGAGGCAGGGCGGATTGCCAGCGCGCCAAAGCTCTGCACGATTGCGTTGAGCGCCGTGGCACGATCAAAGTCTCCAAACACCAACAGCTCAATGGGGCTTTTGGTCAGCTCGGGTTCCCAAAAGCGCCGAAAAGCCTCAGGTGTCAGCGCCTCAGCATCTGCTGGGCTGGGTACTTTCCAGCGGGCATCACCGGGGCGCAGAAGCGCCCCCAAATTGCGGTTCAGCACGTCAACAGGTGATGAGTTGGCAGTCTGCAATGTCAGCACCGCTGCAGCGCGGGTCCGCAAGACAGGCCCAACATCCCAGCCGGGCATCGCAAATTTTGTGGCCATGAGCCGCAACTGATCTGACAGATCAGCAGGGCGTGTGATGCTTTTCACGATGAAGGCATCTTCACTCACGCCAAAACTCAAGCTGATCTGTCGGCCACTCGTCATCCGGTCAATCGCGTCTTGCGACAATTGGCCAATGCCCGTCGCGCCAAGGGCTGGGGCGGCCCATGCCGGCGTCAGCCGGTCGGCAGGAAGGCCGGCAAGTCCATTGCCAAACCGGGCGTGAACATACACGCGTCCAGCCTCGGACGTGGACCGGCCCAACAACACTCGGATCCCATTGGACAGGGTGAGAATTTCGGTGTCGAATGCCGCTATTGTCTCGCGCTTCACAATTGCGCCAGCGGCCCCCAATTGTGGCAGTTGATCAAAAGTCACGGGCTTTTCATCTTGGGCAGTCGTGCGGGCAGCGACAGGGGTGGCGAGTGCGGCAGCCAGTTGTGCTGCGCCATTTGGCTCGGCTATTTGGCTGGTGACCAGTGCGCGCGGGCCAATGCCGGAAAACAACGCCGCAGTTGCTTCGCGCACGTCTTCTGGGCCAAATTTGCCAATCATCCCTGCAAAAATATCGCGGGCTGCCTCCGCACTGGCAATTGTCTCGCGGATGTTAACGGCCTCAATTAAGTCGTCTGCTTGCTTGGCACTGGCTTCTGCGCCGGCGGTCTCCACCTGCACATCAAGCATTGCCTTAAACTCTGACGTTTCCCGATCTACTTCGCTTTGGCTGGGCGCGCGCGTCACAGCGTCGGCAATGATTGCGCGAACGTCCTGCAAGGCGGCTTGCCAATTGCCATTGGCCGGGGTGATCGCAACTTGCGTGATGTCTGCCGACCGGGCGATGTCATCTTGCTGGACATCAGCGTCTAAGAAACTTCCCCCGGAACGCGCCAGAGTTTCTAGCCGCCGATTCAAAATTCGCTGCGCGATAAAGCCGACCAATCGGCCTTGGTTGAGGACAATTGTATCCTCTTTGGCAATCCATGGACGTATCCAAGCCAGGCTGATGCTATGTGGCAGGCCGGGCTCAACAAGAAAGGCAGTTTTGGGGGCGTCGGGCTTGGGGCTGCCAAAATCTGCTTTGGGTGGCGGGCCGGGGCGGGCGGGTGCCCAACTGCCAAAATGGCTACGGATGAGTGGCACCAACAGGGCAGGATCTACATCCCCTGAAATGGCGAGGACCACATTATCGGGCCGATACCAGCGATCATGAAAGGCGCGTAACGTTTCGGGGGTTGCTGCAGCGAGGCTTTCGCTTGTGCCAATGGGTGTTCGCGTGGCAAGCGGCTGGCCTGCAAAAAAGAGCTGCATAATCGCATTTTGCACACGCATTTGTGCGCCGTCTCGTTCGCGCGCTTCGGCCATAACGGTCCGGCGTTCTGCCTCTACCTCGGCGGGGGAGATGGTCGGTGCGGACATCATGCCAGAAAGGATACGCAAGCTCTCCGCCACAGCTTCTGGACGTGCTTGAGGCAGATCAAGGCTGTAAATGGTCTGCGTCGGGCTAGTCTGCGCGTTGGAATCACTCCCAAAAGTTGCCCCGAGACGCTGCCAGACACGTTTGGCCTCGCCATCAGCGACATATTTGGACCCACGAAAAGACAGGTGCTCCAGAAAATGGGCATAGCCCTGTTCGTTGGGCCGCTCCATTAAGGAACCCGCATCAACAGCCACTCGGATCGACACTTGCCCTGGCGGCACGCCATTGCGGCGCAGCGCATAGCGCAGGCCATTGGGCAATTCCCCAAAGGTCCAATTACGATCAATGGGAATGTCGCTGCCGCGATACAGCCAAGGCACATTGCTGCTTGGCTGGGGCACTGTGATGGCAGGTGCCGGAGCAGACTTAGACGCAGGAACAAACGGCGCTTCGGCAGCTAAACTGGTTGCACCGGCAAGGAGCAAAAGAGCAGTGAAACGGGACGCAAAAAAGGCCATGACTCAGTGCTAGCCCTGACCAGCGGTGCACGCCAATGAAAAAGGGGAAGGCTCTGGCATTTGGGCATAGATGCTGGCACGATCATAACGTGTTTCATGCAAGGAGGCCTTATGGCGCAGATCCGTGCCGCATCCTATTCTGCAACCAAAGCGGGCATTGGCTTTGGCAGCGCGCTGGCGATTAGCATTTCTTGGTCGCTGCATAAATCCATCATCTGGGCGATTATCCATGGCTTTTTCTCATGGTTTTACGTCCTATATTACGCGCTGACGCGATGAGTGATGATCCTTTGCGGGCTTTGATCCGCACCATCCCTGATTTTCCCAAACCTGGCATTCAGTTCCGCGATATCACAACGGTGCTGCGCGATGCAGAAGGCTTTGGCCTTGCCATTGCGCGGATGAAGGTGGCGCTGGCGGGCCATGACATCACCATGATTGCCGGCATTGAGGCGCGTGGCTTTATCTTTGGGGCCGCTTTGGCGCGGGAAATGGGGCTGGGCTTTGTGCCCATTCGTAAGAAGGACAAGCTGCCGGGCCGCACCATTGGGATGAATTATGCGCTGGAATATGGGCAAGACCGGATTGAGATTCACGATGATGCGGTCGGCGCGGGGGACCGGATTGCGCTGGTGGATGATCTGATTGCCACCGGCGGCACCGCCATTACCGCGACCAAGTTGTTGCGCTCTGCCGGAACCGAGGTGCCACTTGCCGTCTTCTTGGTCGATCTGCCCGATTTGGGCGGGGCAGAGCGGCTGCGCGGAGAGGGCGTTATCGTTGAAGCCTTGGTTGGCTTTGCAGGCCATTGATGCTTTTGCTGGTAAGTCTGGGCGAGACGGGTTAGCGCATTTCCATGCCCAAACGCCCGACACATGGCTTGCCCACCCGCCAGCAAATTCTTGATTTCATCACCCAATCAGACACGCCCGCCGGAAAGCGGGAAATTGCCCGCGCCTTTGGCCTGAAAGGCAATGAGAAGATTGCGCTCAAAGCGCTGCTCAAAGACATGGCGGATGAAGGGCTGATTGATAGCGCGCCGGGCCGCGCCTTCCATAAAATGGGCGGCCTGCCCAAAGTCACCGTGCTGCGCATCATTGATGTTGAGGATGGGCAAGTGATTGCCATTCCTGAACATTGGGAAGCAGAAGGAAAGCCACCGCCGCGCCTGCGCGTGATAGAGCGGGGCCGCCGATCGGCGCTGGGCGTGGGGGACCGCATCCTTGCGCGCACCGAAGAGGCCGGGGCGGGCCATGTGGCGCACCCCATGAAAAAGCTCGCCAAGGGGGAAGAGCAAATTCTGGGCGTTGTCGCGCGCGATGGGGATAGGCTCTGGCTGCGCGCCATTGATAAGCGCGAACGCCGCGACACGCTGATTTCGGATATTGGGGAGGCCGGCGAGGGCGACCTTGTTCTGGCCGAAAAAACCGGGCGCGCCAATCGCATCACGGCAAAAGTGACAGAGATTTTGGGCGATCCCTTCGCCCCCAAGGCCTTTAGCCTGATTGCCATTCATAAATTCAGCATCCCCCATGTTTTCTCAGAAGAGCTGCTGGAAGAAGCCGACCGAATGGCAGGCCATGCGCTTGGCAAGCGCGAAGACCTGCGGCATCTGCCCATTGTCGCGATTGACCCTGTCGACGCGCGCGATTTTGACGATGCGGTCTGGGCCTCCCCCCGCGAGGATGGCGGCTTTGACTGCATTGTCGCCATTGCCGATGTCAGCTTTTATGTCCGCCCCGGATCACGGCTGGATAAAGAAGCGCGCAAACGGGGGAATAGCGTCTACTTCCCCGATCGCGTCGTGCCGATGCTGCCTGAGCAACTCTCAGCCGATGTCTGTTCGCTGCGTGCCGGGCATGATCGCGCGGCCATGGCGTGCCATATGGTCATTTCCAATGACGGTGCGATTCAAAGCTATCGCTTTTCCCGCGCTGTCATCCGCGTGGCCGCCAACATCCCCTATGAACACGCCCAAGCGGCCATGGATGGCACACGCCCGCATGATCTGACCGAGACGGCGCTCAAGCCGCTATGGGACTGTTGGGCGGCGCTGAGCAAAGCGCGGGACCGGCGCGACCCGCTGGACCTTGACTTGCCCGAACGCCGCGTGGTGCTGGATGAAGATGGGCGCATCCAATCTGTCGCGCCGCGCGAACGGCTTGATGCGCACCGCCTGATTGAAGATTATATGATTGCGGCCAATGTCGCCGCGGCAAAAGCACTGGAAGAGCGCAAGGCCCCGGTGATGTACCGCGTGCATGAACCCCCCAGCCGGGAAAAGCTGGTCGGCCTGAAAGACTATCTCGCCACCTTCGACATTGCCTTTGCGCTGGGCCAAGTCATCACGCCCAAAACCTTTAACCGGCTGATTAAGCAATTGGATGAGGCGGAATATCGCACCGAAGTGATGGAGCAAATTCTCCGCAGCCAAACTCAGGCTTATTATAGCCCGCAAAATGCCGGGCATTTTGGCCTCGCTCTTGGCTCATACGCGCATTTCACATCGCCCATTCGCCGCTATTCAGACCTTATTGTCCACCGATCGCTGGTTGATGCCTATGGGCTGGACCCAGAAGCCAAGGCCACTGCGCTCACTACGGAAGATGCGCAGCGGATGACAGTGATTGGTGAGACGATTTCCGCCTGCGAACGCCGCGCAATGGAGGCAGAGCGCGAGACTGTGGACCGCTATGTCGCCGCCTTCCTGGCCACGCGCGTGGGCGAAATTATTGAAACGCGGATCACGGGTGTGACCAATTTCGGCTTTTTCGCCACTGTGCAGGGCCTAGGCGGCGATGGGCTGGTGCCGATTTCCACCTTGGGGACGGACTATTTCCATTTTGATCCCGCGCATCTGACGCTGACGGGTGAAAACACGGGTGAACAATATCGCGTGGGCCAGCATATTGAGCTGCGGCTGGCCGAGGCCAACCCCATTTCTGGCGCGCTCCGTTTTGAACTGCCCGAAGGTGCCAACCATCTGCCCATGCGGCGTGACCGGAAAGACCGCACCCGCCGCCCCGTGATGGGCAAGCGCGGCCGCCCCGGCAATATCCGCCACCAAGGCCGCCGCCGTTAGAGAACGTCATGCCCCTTGATTTGCCCCGCCTGTTTATTGGCACGCTCATTTACAATGAGCCCATGGCCGCGCTGGATGATCTGCGCTTTGAACGCATCTTGCGCGGCTTTGCCGGGCATTATCTGGTCCACCCCCTGTCGCAAACACAGTTTGCCTTGAACGGGGGGAGGGGTTTGACAGATTTGAACGCTGGGATGCCTTTGCCTATGTCGATGGCGGCACCGTGACTCGCCTGCGCGGGGCGGAGCCCGTGCGCGTGGAAACCAGCGGCAATATCCGCCACTTCCCCGCGCCATGGGCGGCCCTGCGCTTTGAACTCAATATCCGCGTTGTGCTTATCTTCTGGGCCTTCGCCCTCATCATTGCCCGAAGCTTTGTGGGCGGTGACTGGCTGTTTTGGGGGCTAGGTTTTCTGGCGCTCTATGGCGCGCATATCGCGCTCATTCGGCGGAGTTTAAGGGCGAAGTTGAGGAAGTGGGTGGTTAGGGAGAGGGAGAGGGGGAGTTAATCGTAGGCTTGGTTCCTTAAGCAATTCTAATCGGTATCGCGACTGCTTCACAAAAGATTGTTTAGGTAAATAAATGCTTTTTCAAACCGATCCTTCGTCTCGCTAGAAATCTCGGGCCACAGCGTCGTTAAGTTCTCATTAAAATAGCGGGCTGGGCGATAATGCCCGAATGATCCGCTTTTCATCGGATTATTGTCTAGCCAATCTTGGATTGCTCGCAGCGTCCTTGGTTCTTGAGCGTTTAGCTTGCTTATTGGAATCTTACTTTTGAGTTGCGAAGAAAATTCCTTGTTGACCAAACCCACATAGAAATCTCGTTCAAACATGTCTTCAACGTCTGCTTCTGAACCTCCCGTGAAGTCGGCGTATGTTGATACTTGGTTTTTCTTGAGCAGCTTCTTTTTATACAAATCTTCGATTATCTGCCGATCTTCCTTGGCGACATCGAGCAAGGTGGCAATATTTATACCCTTTTGCGAGCCAAGCAACGCGACAAATGTCGGCACTTTGCCGCTGCCTCCGACAGGTGTGATCACCCATTCCTGAGATAAGCCAACGCGATTTTCGCGCTCAAGTTGAGCAGAAATGGCGCGCAAATATAGCATGTCGCTAACTCCTTCGACTATGAGGCAGTTAGGACCGATGAAAAGTGTCTGCTGAATTTCGTAACCTAGCGCGCCTTGTAACGGAAATAGGCTATCTTCTGTTCCATCGAAGACGTTTGCTAGCACTTTCGTGCCATCTTCGTCCTTTGGAAGTTCCTCTTGGGCATCAATTCCAAGATCCTGCACAATTCGCACTCTTTCAAATTTGCCCGGTTCAATCATGAATGGCGAATGGGTGGTATAAAGTAATTGGTGCTCAGCCAGTTCTAAGTCAAAGTAGCGTAGTAAATCTGCCTGTGCTCTGCCGTGAAGCGACAAACCGGGTTCATCTAAAAGCAAAATGACGTTCTGTTTTTGCCGTTTTACGTCTTCATACCAAGCTAGAAATGAGAAAAACCACACGAATCCTCGTGAGCGGTTGCTCAGCGGTGTTGTAGCCCAATGTACTGTATCATAAACCTCTGCCCAGACATTTACACCTGTCTGCATGCCTTGGGGGTCTTCCGGCTTGGCATCTCGAACATCGAAATGCATCTGTATATGCTTATTTTGCGACCAATACTTGACAATTCGCTTGGTCAAATGATTACCCGCCCCCTGTAGCTCATTCTTAAGCTTACTCGTGTTCTCGGCTTCAACAAGCTCGCGAAGATCAAGTCGAGCCAAGTTTATTAGACCGATTAAGGGATGGTCTGAACTTAATAAATGGCCCGTATTCTCTCGATTAATGAGAGAATTCAAGTTTTCATGTCCCTTCAATTGGTAATACTCATCAAAGTAAAGGAACTTTGGTGCGCGAGGCCAGATAATGTTTTGATATATATAGTTTTTGGCGTTGCCATGGGTGACAATCTCATCAACGAGGGTGCGCAGCGCGCCGACGGCCTCAGAAGTTTCACAATTGGAGAGAGAGGTTGCAAAATCTTGCCAACTGGCAACCGACATCAACTCATCCTTCAAAACATCAGTGAGTCCGCCTCGGCCTGCTAAATGTTTTCGAGCGGCATCTTCATCGCAATTGAGGATAAAATTGTGCACATTAGCGCCGTAGTACGTCATGCGACGGAGAGTGGGTTCTGTGACGGCTTTTGGGCCAAATATTGCGGCTATAGCTGCTGTGTCGTCCGCATTTAATTCGTAGGTGCATTCCACAACAACTGCAGACTCCCGTTCGTTGTTTTCGACAGCGAATATGTAGTCTTGGACTTCTCGTTTTGGGTAGTCGTAGGTTTCGTCGAAAACCGCTTCGCTCCTGTCAATGGGATTTGTGCGGTATAGCGCTGTGAGCAGGGTCGTTTTGCCAGCCTCGTTCTTGCCAACGAAACAAGTGGTCTGGTCGTCGACCTTGATCGGTCCAGAGTCCAAAATGCTGCGAAACTCCCGAACCCTGAACTCTCTTAACTTCATTGCTAAAGCTCCCACGAATTCGAATCGAACGAGAGAGACTGTTTGTATCAATGAATGATTGTGTGCAATCTGATGTTGAATATGGTAAGCAATGAACAAATCTAAATGTTTGATGTTAAATAATAATAAAATTTTTCCTTAATTAGTCTCGGCAGTGTAGCTCCAGATGACTTGACTTAATCCATATTCTTGAAAACGTTGAGTTTCATCGATCTGGGAGCGTATTAGGCAGGTCAAAAACACCCCCTCACCCCTCCACCAAAAACGTCAGCCCCGCATTCTTTTCCAGCCTTGCCAATAACGGCGCTGCCATCACGGCGCCCGGCGTGGTCACGCCACCTGCTGTGTCATTCTCCAACAGGGTGAGGGCGCTTTCGGCGATCATTTTGCTGGTGGAGCCATAGCCGGGGTCTTTATCGCCGCTCACGGACACGCGGACGGAGGTGCCATCGGGATATTCGCCGATGAAGAGCACATCGTAAAAGCCATTTTCCCGCTCTTCCTTGCTGGGGCCTTCGCCGGGCAGGATTTTGGCGTCGCCAAAGGGGTTGGCCTTGGCAATGGCTTCGGCCATGGCGCGGCCGGCATCGCCAATGGTCGTCATGATCATCTCATCATACACAAAATCGCGGCCATATGGGTGGCCGAGCAGGAAGTTGCTGCGGTGGACATTTTTGGTGTTGATGGGCGCCATCACAAAAGGCGCGGTCCATGTGCCGGTCGCGCTATCATATTCAGGCAGCAGGCCAGAGGGTTGGGACGGGCCTTCAAAGCCCGGGGTGAGGCCAAAGCTGCTTTTGAGGATGCTAATGATCTTGGGGTTCTTGGCGGCCGCCTTCATGGTTTCCGTCAGGCTGGCAATGGTGCCGCCGGATGCGCCGCCCTGCATTTTGCGGACACGGCCTTTGACGCGCGGGGCGGGCTTGCCATGGCGCTTATTGGCTTCCTGCTGAAGGAACCAGACGCCCAGATCAAAGGGGATGGAATCAAACCCGCAGGAAAAGACGATGCGGGCGCCCGTTTCTTTGGCGCGGGCATCATGCGCGTCAATCATCTCGCGCATCCAGGCGGGTTCGCCGCACAGATCGACATAGTCCGTGCCCGTTTCCGCACAAGCAGCGACCAGCTCTTTGCCATAAAGCTGATAGGGGCCAACAGTGGTGAGGACAACGCGGGTGCGGTTGCACATCTCAACCAGCGAGGCGGGGGTGCTGGCATCGGCGACGACCAAGGGCGTGTCTGATGGCAGGCCCATCTCATCGCGCACTTGGGCAAGCTTGGAAAGGCTGCGCCCGGCCATCGCCCATTTGCCAACGCCCTGTTTTGCCAGATATTCAGCAACAAGACGGCCCGTAAAGCCACTGGCGCCATAGACGATAATGTCGAATTCTGCGGTCTGCTTAGCCATTCTTCTCTCCTATCGTCTGGTGCCGATCTCGCGGCTTTGGGGCTGGTGTAGCGCGTTACAGCCGAGGAAGCGTTACCCCTTTTTGGCCCATATATTTGCCGGCGCGGTCGGCATAGCTTGTCTCACATGGCTCATTGCCTTTGAGGAACAAGAACTGGCACGCGCCTTCATTGGCGTAAATTTTAGCGGGCAAAGGCGTGGTGTTGGAAAATTCCAGCGTGACATGGCCTTCCCAGCCCGGCTCTAGCGGGGTGACATTCACAATGATGCCACAGCGGGCATAAGTGGATTTGCCGAGGCAGATCACCAGCACATCGCGGGGCACGCGGAAATATTCCACAGTGCGCGCCAAAGCAAAGCTGTTGGGCGGGATAACGCAAACGTCAGTCTTGCGATCAACAAAGCTGTTGGCAGCAAAGTCCTTTGGGTCGACCACGGCGCTATCAACATTGGTGAAAATCTTAAACTCATCTGCCACGCGCGCGTCATAGCCATAGGAGGAGAGGCCATAGCTGATGCAGCCATCGCGGCGCTGGGCCTCGACAAAGGGCTCAATCATGCCGTTGGTCGTGGCTTGTTCGCGAATCCATTTATCAGACAGGATGGACATAGTTTCTCCTAGGATAGCCCGAGATCAGCCGGGCCAAAGGCATAAGGCAAAAGCGTGGAAATGCGGTGCTGCTCTACCGCGTCGCCTTCCGCCCCCGCGCAATGAATGACAATGTCATGGCCTGAGAGGCCCGCGGCTTCGTTAATCACCTGGCGGCAGCGGCCACAGGGGCGCACAGGATCATGCCCCTTGGGGGTGCCATGCACCAGCGGCCCGCCAATCACGGCAATTTCGCGCACGGCCCGCAGCTTGCCTTGGGCATTGGCGGTCGCCAGCGCCACTGTTTCGGCGCATAAGGTCAGGCCGTAGCTGGCATTTTCAAAATTGCAGCCAGTGATGATGCTGCCATCGTCCAGCAGCAACGCAGCACCCACGCCAAAGCCTGAATAAGGGGCATGGGCAAAGCGGGCGGCGTCACGCGCGGCATCGACAAGACGGCGGGTCTGATCAGTCATGCGCCTATCGATGCCCTGTGACATTCCAAATGTCTATGCCCCGATCCTGCCTAGGGAACACAGCCGTGGATCATCCTTTAATGTGCAGCACGCAGATGAGCGTAAAGAGGCGCCGGGCAGTATCAAAATCCACCTCAATTTTGCCTGTCAGCCGCTCTTTCAGCAGCTCTGCGGCTTCATTGTGGAGCGCGCGGCGGGCCATATCAACGGTTTCAATCTGCTGGGCCGTTGCGACTTTAATGGCTTGGTAATAGCTGTCACAAATCGCGAAGTAATCGCGGATCAGGCGGCGGAAACGACCGAGGCCAAGGATGACGGATTCGAGCGCGGCATCATCCTCGCGCCGCACTTCAAACACCAGCCGGCCTTCTTCGACGCGCAGCAGCAGCCGGTATGGCCCGGCATAGCCATCTTCATGTGCGCGCTGGGGAGCGAAATAATTGCCTTCTAAAATATCAAAAATGGCAATCCGCCGTTCCTGCTCAATATCTGCAGAACGCCAGATGATCGTCTGCTCGTCGAGCTTGATGTCGATAATGCGCGGATCGGCCATATCTCGCGCATATCGGATGCCGTGGGCGAAGGGAAGATGAGGACAGAATGAGTTATCCCCATTATCCCCGTAGGCGGTGCATTGCGTTCCCCCCATATTGCGGCATGAGGAACAGATGGCAGACCCAGTTCGACTGATTCCCGATAACGATCAAAATATTCAACTTCCTCATAATATTGAGGCGGAAGCCGCGCTTTTGGGCGCGCTGATGATCGATAATCGCGTGGCAGAAGATGTGCAGCTGAAGGTCCGGGCCGAGCATTTTTTTGAGCCCGTCCATGGCCGCATTTATGATGCGATTATGAAGCTGATTGATCGGTCAATGGTGGCGAACCCCGTCACTCTGAAGCCGATGTTTGAGCAAGATGAGGCCATGAAGGCGCTGGGCGGCCCGGCCTATCTGGCGCAATTGACGGGCTCTGGCGCGGCACTTTTGGGCGCGCGCGACTTTGCCCAGCAGATTTACGATCTGGCCCTGCTGCGTGAGCTGGTGAGCGTGGGCCGCGATATGGCGAGCCGCGCGCTCGACATGAGCGAAGATGTCCAGCCAACCGAGCAAATCGAAAAGGCAGAAATGGCGCTCTACCGCGTGGCGGAACAGGGCGGGGAACAGGGCAGCACCAAAAGCTTTGGCCAAGCCACGAAGATGGCCGTGGAATTGGCAGAAAAAGCGCTGAATGCGGGCGGTGGCCTGTCTGGCGTTACGACGGGGATTGAAGGCATTAATGCCAAAACGGGCGGCTTGCACCATAGCGATTTGATCATTTTGGCCGGTCGTCCCGGTATGGGCAAAACCTCGCTGGCGACCAACATCGCCTTCAACGCCGCGCGGCGCTGGGCCCGCGATATGGAAGATGGCATTGCGCCAGAAAAATCGGTTGGCGCGCCGGTTGCCTTTTTCAGCCTTGAAATGTCGGCAGACCAGCTGGCAACGCGTATCCTCTCCGAACAGTCAGAGATTAGCTCTGAAAATCTGCGCATGGGCAAAATCAGCCAGAGCGAATTTCGCAATTTGGCCCGCGCGGCGGCTGAACTGGAATCCCTGCCGCTTTATATTGACGACACAGCCGGCCTGACGATTGCCGCACTGCGCACCCGCGCGCGCCGATTAAAGCGGCGGCATGATATTGGCCTGATCATCATTGACTATTTGCAGCTGCTCCAAGGCTCGCGCAGCGGGGGCGGGGACAATCGCGTGCAGGAAATCTCGGAAATTTCCCGCGGCCTCAAAACGCTGGCGAAGGAACTCAATGTCCCCGTCATTGCCCTCTCACAGCTTAGCCGTGCGGTGGAACAGCGCGAAGATAAGCGCCCGCAATTGTCAGACTTGCGTGAATCGGGCTCGATTGAACAGGACGCAGATATCGTCATGTTCGTCTATCGCGAGGAATATTATATTCAGGCGCGCGAACCCAAACGCCCGGCAGAAGGCGATGATGCCAAGATTTTTGACGATCACGCCAAATGGGCGATTGAAATGGAACGGGTGTTCGGCCTGTCCGAACTCATTGTCGCCAAGCAACGCCATGGTGCGACGGGCAAAGTGAAAATGAAGTTCGACGCCCGCTTCACGCGCTTTAGCGACTATGTGGATGACAGCTATCTGCCAACGCAGATGGGGTAGGGCGGGGCGGCTCTTATTGGCCAACCCCGCCTTTTGCTATCTACTTACTCCCCTTTGTCCGTCTCAACGCCGCCGTGCTTTGCGAACCAGCCCAGAATATAGGTGGTTTTCGCAACCAGACGGCTGGGCCGATCAATCATGCCGTGGGAAGAGTCCGGTATACGGACTTGTGCGGTCTCAACGCCGTTCAGCTTGAGCGCGGTATAATATTGCTCCGTCTCAGAAATGGGGGTGCGATAATCCTGCTCGCCCGTAATCAGCATGGTTGGCGTTTTCACAGTGCCGACAAGGCTTAAGGGGGACCGCCGCCAATATTCAGCCTGTGCGCCTGCTTCCCAAGGGTTTTTGCCAAACCAATAGCGACCAAAATAGGCCGGATTATCGGCAGTCAGCGCAAAGCTGGTCCAGTTAATCACGGGCTTGGCCACCACGGCAGCGCGGAAGCGATTGGTTTTGCCCACAATCCATGCCGTTAAAACGCCGCCGCCACTGCCGCCCGTCACAAATAGGCGCGCCGGATCAACATAGCCTTTGGCGAGTACGCCATCGACTGCTGCCATCAAGTCATCATAGTCACTGCCCGGATAGGCTTTGTCGATCATATTGGCGAACTTGTCGCCATAGCTCGTCGAGCCGCGCGGGTTGGAATAAAGGACAACATAACCTGCTGCGGCATAAGCCTGCATTTCGGCGGAAAAGCGCGCGCCATAATTGGTGTGCGGGCCGCCATGAATTTCCAAAATCATCGGATATTTTTTGGCCGGATCAAAATTGGCGGGCTTCATGATCCAGCTTTGGCTCTTCACGCCATCAGGGGCTGTGGTCCAGATTTCTTCGACACGCGCCAAATCACGAATGGCAGCCACATCATCGTTCAGGCGTGTCAACCGGCGCAGGCTGGTGCCTTTGATAACAGCCACATCGCCGGGTTGCGTGTCGCTTGTGACATTGGTGGCAACCGTGCCATCGCGTGCAATAGACATGCTGATGCCAGAATAAGGCCGGCCAATATCTTCACCACCCAAGCCAGAGGCCAAAATGCGCGTGCCGCCTTTGGGCGTGGTATAGGCCAGCTTGGTGGTCCCTTGCTGGTCATAAGCGAAATATAGGCCGCCGCGGCTGTCCCAGCCAAAATCAGTCACGCCCACATCCATGCTGTCCGTCAGGGGGCGGGCGTTGGAGCCATCGCGGTTCATGACCCACAGGCTGAATTCCTGATTGCTGGTGTAGCGATCAGTATAGCCCAAAAAGGCAATCAGTTTGCCATCTGGCGAGATCTGCGGGGCAACGCTTGGGCCTTCGCGCTTGGTAAGCTGCATGAGCGCGCCAGTTTCTAGATTGAGTGAGAAAATCTGGTCGCGCTGTGGGTGACGATCTGGGTCATCCTTGCGGTTGGCTGAAAAGATCAGTGTCTTGCCGTCATTGCTCCAGTCAATCAGTCCGCCATGGTCAAAGGCGCCGCGCGTCACCTGGCGCGGCGTGCCGCCTTCGGTTGGCACAGTGAAGATATGGTCATGGCCTTGGGCGGCATAGCCTGCCCCATCATTGCGATAATTGAGCCGGTCAATAGCCACAGGTTTGCCAGCCCAACGTGCGCCTTCAGGCGCAGCGGGCATGGAGGCAAAGGGCTTGGCGTCTTCTGGTACAAACATCGCAAAGGCCAAATGGCGGCCATCGGGCGACCAGCTAAGGCCTGCGGGACCTTGGGTTAAATTGGTGACACGGGCGGTCGCCCCGCTATCCATCCAGCGGACATAGATTTGCGCACTGCCTTCGGCACTGCTGATATAAGCCAGCCGTTTCCCATCGGGTGACCAACGCGGGCTAGAAAAGCTGGCCGTGCCCGACAAAAGCGGGCGATGCTCTCCCGTTGCGACATCAATGATCCAAATATTGGCGCGTGCCCGGTCTGTCATGATGTCAAAGCTGCGGCGGACATAGGCAATTTTCTTACCGTCGGGCGAGATTTGCGGGTCGGATGCATATTCCAGCGCAAACAAATCAATTGGCTTATAGCTGCGGCTTGGGGCTGATGCGTCTGCCGCCAACGCCGTGCCAGAAACAGCGCCAAGTGCGGGCAAAAGCGCAAGCGCGGCAGCGGCAGTCAACATACGGATTCGAGTCATGTATTCGGCTCCTCTATTTGCCATGGGCATAGACGCAGCATGAGTTTGGGGAAAGCCAAGCGCCGAGCTTTGGAGTGATTTGGCAGCGATTATTGTGCTGCAATGCACAATTTTGTTGCGCGACTTTTCTCAGCTCGTCATGCAGGGCGCATGACTGCCAATCGGACAATCTTGGAAGCTCTTGCCACCAAACGCTGCCTGACTGCTGCCTATAATGGCACGGCCTTTTTGCTTGCGCCGCATATTCTCTACACGCGGCTGGACCTGATTTATCTTGATGCTGTGCCCATTACCAAAAATGGCGCGCCACCCCGCGAGGTAAAAATGGCGACATTCAAAGTGGATGGCATGTCGGACATTGAATTGACTGACGCGCCGTTTGACGTCAGCCCGCTTTACGAGCCGTGGCAAGACAAATATCGCGATAAAACACTGTTTTCCGTGCCCGAATAGGGCGCTTTCCCGCGCGGAATATGTCTGGGGTTTAACCGGGCGGACACGCGCGGGACAGGGAGAGCCATTTACACTCCATGATATGGGCTGGCAGACTGATCGTGCCAGGTGCGCTTAGCCCATATGGAGGTGTCGGCGCCTGTGCATTCCCCTGCTGCAGGCGCCGATATCACAGCCTTAGGCCGCCGCGCTCGCGCGTTCTTTCAATTCTTGGTTGAGCATTTCGGCGATTAAGAATGCCAGCTCAAGCGATTGGCCGGCATTCAGGCGTGGGTCGCAATGCGTGTGGTACCGATCCGCCAGATTTTGCTCGGTCACATCAATTGCGCCGCCTGTACATTCAGTCACATTCTGGCCAGTCATCTCAATATGGATGCCGCCGCCATGCGTGCCTTCGGCCCGGTGAACAGCAAAGAAGCCGCGCACTTCGGCCAAAATCCGCTCAAATGGACGCGTCTTATAGCCATTTTGCGCCTTGATGACATTGCCGTGCATCGGATCACAGGACCAGACCACAGGGTGGCCTTCGGCCTTCACCGCGCGCACCAGCGCAGGCAGATGGGCCTCAATCTTGTCATGGCCATAGCGCGTAATCAGCGTCATCCGCCCAGCCACGCGATTGGGGTTGAGCGTATCGAGCAGACGCAACAGGGCGTCAGGCTCAAGGCTTGGCCCACACTTCATCCCAATCGGGTTGCCAATGCCCCGCAGATATTCGACATGGGCGGAGCCAACAAAACGGGTCCGGTCGCCAATCCACAGCATATGGGCCGACGTGTCATACCATTGGCCCGTGAGTGAATCCTGCCGGGTCAGAGCCTGCTCATAGGGCAGCAACAGCGCCTCATGGCTGGTGTAGAAGTTGGTGCCCTTCAACTGGGGGACTGTATCAGGATCAATGCCGCACGCTGCCATGAAATCCAGCGCTTCGCCAATTCGGTCTGCCACGTCCTGAAAGCGCTTGGCCCAGGGTGAGCGGCCCATAAAGTCGTGCGTCCAGGCATTGACCTGGTGGAGATTGGCATAACCGCCCTGCGCAAAAGCGCGCAGCAGGTTCAGCGTGGCCGCAGATTGAGAATAGGCCCGCAGCATGCGTTGTGGGTCAGGCGCGCGCCCTTCGGCTTCAAACGCAATGTCGTTGATAATGTCCCCGCGATAGCTGGGCAGTGACACGCCATCCACATCTTCCATATCGGCTGAGCGCGGCTTGGCGAATTGGCCCGCCATGCGGCCCACTTTCACAGTCGGCAGCTTGGACGAGAATGTGAGCACCACAGCCATCTGCAACAGCACTTTAAAGGTGTCGCGAATGTTATTGGGGTGGAATTCGGCAAAACTTTCGGCGCAGTCCCCGCCTTGCAGCAAAAAGCCTTTACCATTTGCAACTTGCGCAAGATCTGCGGTTAAGCTGCGTGCTTCGCCTGCAAAAACCAGCGGCGGAAAGCTCGACAAAGTTTGCGTGGCCGCCTCCAAAGCTGCGGCGTCGGGATAGGTCGGGAGCTGACGTGCTTCATGAGCAGTCCAGCTTTCAGGGGTCCAATTCTGCGTCATAACCCCTCGCCCTTGCGCAAAAATCACACGAAGCGCAAGGATTTCACGATTTTTCTATAAAAACAGAGACCCAGTGTCCCAAAACAACCTGATGATATGGAGCCGGGGGAGGAGGGGGCTCCCCCGGCTCAACTTGAATTAGGCCGCCTGCCGCGCTTCGGTCGCGTCAATCAGTGAGGCGACGTTGGAGCTGCCAATTTCAATGCGCCGCGGCTTCATCGCTTCGGGAACTTCGCGCACAAGGCTGATGGACAGCATTCCGTTTTCGAGATGCGCGCCGCGCACCTGCACATGGTCTGCCAGTTGGAAGCGGCGCTCAAAGGCGCGAGTGGCAATGCCGCGGTGGAGAAATTCGCGGGGCTGCGCCTCTTCGGCAGGGGCCTCCGCCTTGCGGGCACGGACAACCAGCAGATTTTGCTGGGCTGTCAGCTCAATTTCGTCTTGCCCAAATCCGGCGACGGCAATGGTGATGCGATAGGCATCTTCGCCAGTGCGCTCAATATCATAGGGCGGGTAATTGCCGGCATTTGTCTCAACCTGCGTCAGGTTTTCCAACGTGTCGAATAGGCGGTCAAAGCCAATGGTGGACCGGCGATAAGGCGTAAAATCAAAAACAGTCCGCATCTTGAATGTCCTTTCACTAAGCAACATCTAAGTCGGACAGCGATGCACGCGTGCAGCGACTGTCCCGCCGGGCCCGGAATGGCACCCGGTCAGCCTGAAATGGGTGGGACAGTTGATTTTACAAGTATTATGTTAAATAAATTTGGATGGGAGCTTGGATTTTAACCCAGCGAATATCCTGCGCTGCGCACAGTGCGGATAACATCTTTGCCACCCCCGGTGTTGAGAGCCGCGCGCAAGCGTTTGATCTGCACATCCACCGTGCGCTCTTCAATATCGCTATCATTCCCCCAAACGCCTGTGACCAACTGGCCACGCGTCAGCACCCGGCCTGGCCGCTCCATAAAATGCTGAAGCAAGCGAAATTCGGTTGGCCCAAGATTAATTTCTACGCCCCCACGGCGCACGCGATGTGCCGTCGGGTCCAGCTCAATGTCTTCAACCTTCAATGCCTTGCCCACCAAAGCGGGGCGCGACCGGCGAAGAACAGCTGCCAATCGGGCAATCAATTCACGTGGAGAAAAGGGCTTGGTGACATAGTCATCAGCACCAGTATCCAGCCCGCGAATACGATCTTCCTCTTCGCCGCGCGCAGTCAACATGATGATCGGAACGGCGCTCGTTTCAGACACACGCCGTAAGCGGCGGCAGACTTCAATTCCCGAAATATTCTCAATCATCCAATCGAGGATGATGGCATCTGGCGTCTCTTCTGCGGCCAGCAGCAGCGCTTCTTCGCCATCCGCTGTATGGCGGACTTCATAGCCTTCGGCTTCAAAATGCCAGACAAGTAACTCGGCTAAAGCGGGATCATCTTCGACAATCAGAAGCCGGGCGGCCATAGTCTATGCTCCTCGTGGCATATCGCGATCAGTGTAATATTCCCCCGTCGCGGCATAATAGACGAGCTCCGCGACATTTGTGGCATGGTCGCCAATGCGCTCCAGATTGCGCGCAACGAACAGAAGCTGCGCAGCCGAGCTAATTGTCGCTGGGTTCTCCATCATATGGGCAACGAGATTGCGGAAGATGCTGTTGTAAAACTCATCCACCTTTTCATCGCGGTCCACGACTTCCACGGCCAGCTGCGCATCGCGCGCGGCATAGGCATCCAGCACATCCTTAACCATGGATTGCGCAATTTCTGCCATAGTGGGGATGAGAGTCAGCGGCTCAATCTTGGCCCGGCCTTCCACTTCGCCCGCACGTTTGGCAATATTTTTGGCATAGTCGCCAATGCGCTCAATAATCCCGGAAATTTTGAGTGCGGAAATCACATCACGCAAATCGTCTGCCATTGGTGCGCGTAGGGCGATGATACGCACGGCAAGGCGATCAACCTCAACTTCCAGCGCATCTAGCCGTGCGTCATTGCGGATGACTTCAGCAGCCAGATCAGTGTCACGCTTCACAAGCGCTTCAACGGATTGGGCAATGCCAACTTCCGCCAGACCACCCATTTCGGCAATCAGGCCGCGCAGTGCGCCGATTTCATCATCAAAGGCTTTGACGGTATGTTCCACCATGTCTGCGATCCTTAGCCGTAACGTCCGGTAATATAGTCTTTGGTCCGCTCTTCGCGCGGATTGGTGAAGATGTCTGATGTTGAGCCATATTCCACCATAGAGCCGAGGTGGAAAAAGGCCGTGCGTTGCGACACACGGGCCGCCTGCTGCATAGAATGGGTCACGATAACAATGGCATAGCGACCACGAAGTTCATCAATCAGCTCTTCGATGCGTGCCGTTGCAATGGGGTCAAGCGCCGAGCAGGGCTCATCCATCAAAATGACTTCGGGGCTGACGGCAATGGCGCGTGCAATGCACAAACGCTGCTGCTGCCCGCCCGACAAGGCTGTGCCGGCATCTGCCAGCCGGTCTTTCACTTCTTCCCACAGACCAGCGCGGCGCAGGGATTTTTCAACAATGGCATCCATTTCTGCCTTGGTAGAGGCAAGGCCATGGATGCGCGGGCCATAGGCCACATTTTCGTAAATGGATTTGGGGAAGGGGTTCGGCTTTTGGAACACCATGCCCACGCGCGCGCGCAGCTGCACAACGTCCATTGTATTGCCGTAAATATCTTCGCCATCCAGATTGATCTGGCCTTCAACACGGCAGCCCGCAATTGTGTCATTCATGCGGTTCAGCGTCCGCAGAAAGGTGGATTTGCCGCAGCCTGATGGGCCAATAAAGGCCGTGACATGCTCCGTCGCAATATCAATGGAGACATTATCAATGGCCTGTTTCGCGCCGTAAAAGACGTTCACATTGCGTGCCGAGATTTTAACTGTTTCGGTGGACATGGATCACCAGCGCGTTTCAAATTTGTTGCGGAGATAGATGGCAAAGCCGTTCATCGCGAGCAGAAAGACCAGCAAGACAATGATGGCGGCAGAGGTGTTTTGAACAAAGGCCCGGTCAACTTCGTCGGACCACAGGAAAATCTGCATTGGAAGGACGCTTGACGGGTCTGTAATGCCGCTGGGCGGGGCGGGCACAAAGGCGCGCATCCCAATCATCAGCAGCGGCGCAGTTTCCCCCAAGGCGCGGGCCATGCCAATAATAGCGCCCGTCAAAATCCCCGGCAAAGCAAGCGGCAAAACATGATGAAACACTGTCTGCACCCGGCTGGCACCAACAGCGAGCGCGGCATCGCGGATTGACGGAGGAACAGCCTTAATGGCGTTGCGCCCGGCAATGACAATGACAGGCATGGTCATCAAGGCCAATGTCATCCCACCAACCAGCGGGGATGAGCGTGGAAGATTAAGCGTGTTGATAAACACTGCCAGCCCGAGCAGGCCAAAAATGATAGAGGGAACAGCCGCCAAATTGTTGATTGAGACTTCAACAATATCCACCCAGCGGTTCTTCGGTGCAAATTCTTCAAGATAAATTGCCGCCAAAACGCCCATGGGCAGGGCCAAGACAATGGTCACAATCATGGTCAGCAGCGATCCCTTGACTGCTGCCCAGACGCCCGCATTTAGCGGATCAGTGGAATCCGAGGACGTCAGAAATTGCCAGTCAATTCCGCCCACGCCCTTGGCGAGCATCGAAACAAGCAAAAATGCCAGAAATGTGAGCGAAAGAAGCACAGCCGTAAAGCCGAGCGCCTTAAAGCGACGCTCTGCTGCATAGCGCCGGGCAAGGCGCTTGGCCGTTTCTGGCGATTGCCAGTTAATAGCTGTCTTACTCATAAGCTTCCCGGAAGCGTTTTACGACGCGCAGCGCGATAATGTTCAACGCCAGTGTGACGACAAACAGCACAAGGCCAAGTGCAAACGCCGATAGCGTTTTAGGGCTGTCAAATTCTTGGTCGCCTGTGAGCAATTGGACAATTTGGAACGTGACGGTCGTCATGCTGTCAAAAGGATTGGCAGATAGGCGAGCTGCAGCCCCTGCGGCCATGACCACAATCATGGTTTCGCCAATGGCGCGGCTAATGGCGAGCATTACGCCGGCGACAATGCCTGGCAGAGCGGCAGGGATCAGAACTTTCTTGATGGTTTCAGACCGAGTGGCCCCCATAGCAAGCGATCCATCGCGCATGGCCTGCGGCACGGCGGCAATGCTGTCATCCGCCATGGACGACACAAATGGGATAATCATGATGCCCATGACGAGGCCAGCTGCCAAAGCGCTTTCAGTGGACGGATTGGCAACGCCAATTGCGCCGGCAAAATCGCGGATCAGCGGGGCCACAGTCAGCGCGGCGAAATAGCCATAAACCACTGTTGGAATACCAGCCAAAATTTCAAGCATGGGCTTGAGCACACGCCGCATTTGGGCGCTGGCATATTGGGTTAGGTAGATGGCACTCATCAGGCCCAGCGGAATGGCCACAATCATGGCGATAATCGCGCCAATGAAAATGGTACCCCAAAATAGGGGGACAGCCCCAAAACTGCCATTAGCGGGGCTCCAATGCAGGCCCACTAGAAACTCCACCGGGCTTACTTTCGAGAAGAAAACTCCCGTTTCGTAGAGCAATGACGCAATGATGCCGGCTGTCGTCAAAATGGCGAGCAAGGAGGCAATTAAAAGGACTCCCAAGACCACTCGCTCCACTCGGGTGCGGGCAGGGTAGCCGGCCGTAATCTTGGTGTAGCCATAGGCGCCGCCGGCAAAGGCCAAGAGCACAGTGATCAGCGCACCGATGAGGCCGAATTCAGTTTGAGCCGCTTTGACTGCCCCAACCAATTTCTGGGCATCGGGGTTGAAGACGGCTGCAT
>JACCEE012429002.1_pt1 | contig 22096 bp, 24 predicted proteins | sample 7449931 | NCBI WGS metagenome assembly JACCEE01 (sample SAMN15323457, study PRJNA562643) | freshwater metagenome | isolation source: river surface water | place: USA:Blue River Watershed | collected 2017-08-19 | reverse complement strand
GGTATAGGCGGCAATATAAGTTTTTACATGATCTTGCCATGCTGGGTATGCCTTGGATGGCGCAAGAATAGACAGCAACTGCTTTAACTTGGCGTTATTCATTCTTGAATTATAGGGGCGCCTCGCTTTTAATAAAGCATCCTTTGTCTGCATAGATGAAACATTTTTCACACTTACTTTGATGGGCCACCCCATCAAAGATGCTTCGTTGATCAAAAATAATGTCAGCTCATGCCAAGAAATTTCTCCATCAGGCACGGCATGATAAATCCCAGATTCCGCTTTGGATAAACACAGGATTTCTGCCAGCTCTGCCAACCATGCCGCAGAGGTTGGCACACCAAATTGATCCGCAACAACTTGCAACACTTCTAACTTCATCGCCCGCTGTAATATCGTGCGTATAAAATTATCCCCATCCCCATACACCCATGATGTTCGCAAGATGAAATATCTAGATAAGCTATTTAAATCAACTTCTTGACTTGAATGTTGTTGTAATAAAAAAGCTTTTTGTATTAACTCCTCACCAGCTAATTTACTTTGTCCATAAATACTTAACTGGTCCACTGGCCCCGCAGGATCAGTTTCAAGATATGATCTTTGTTGCGTGTCTCCAAAAACGTAATCAGTGGAGTAATGAATCAAAACTCCATCAGGGACATGAACGATGTATTGAGCCATCACATGAGGCGCTTTAGCATTAATGGCAAAAGCAAGCTCAGATTCACTTTCGGCAACATCTACCGAGGTATAAGCTGCCGCATTGATGATGCATTGCGGCCGATACTTATGTAGAACCTTCACAAGTTCATTTTGATTAGATAAATCACAATCAGAACGGCCCAAGAATATGACAGGCTGCCGCACACTTTGTAAGCCGACTTGCAATACTTTGCCCACTTGCCCATCACGACCAAACACCAAAATAGGTCTACTATGGCTCAAATGCTGAAAAGAATGATCGGGCATAGGTAGAGTTAATAACTTGTTAATGAATGATGTTATTTGTCACCCAATGACTATCAAGATAATCAAAACTCTGAACCCACTCTTGATTGTCACAATACCACTCCACTGTCTTTTGCAAACCAGATTCAAAGGTTTCAATAGGCCTCCAAGCAAGTTCGCGCTCTAACTTACTTGAATCAATCGCATAACGACGATCATGCCCCAAGCGATCTGTTACATAAATAATTTGTGAGGCATATTGCGATCCATCGATTTTTGGTTTTAAGCGATCTAGCATGGCACAAATCATCAATACTACTTGTAGATTGGTCTTCTCATTTCTACCACCGACGTTGTATGTCTCACCTAATTGACCAGCTTGCAACACCTTAGCGATTGCCGTGCAATGATCTTTAACGTACAACCAATCACGAATTTGTTGACCATCTCCATAAATAGGTAATGATTTACCAGCAAGAGCATTGAGTATTACTAAGGGAATCAATTTCTCTGGAAATTGATATGGCCCGTAATTGTTTGAACAATTGATTGTTAAGACTGGCAACCCATATGTATGATGCCAAGCCCTCACCAAGTGATCTGATGCCGCCTTCGATGCTGAGTAAGGGCTACTAGGTTGATATGGATCAAGCTCCGAGAAACCAGGCCGTAAAGGCGCTAATGATCCATATACCTCATCAGTTGATACATGCAAAAACCGAAACTCCTGCTGCTGATCTTCTGTCAACCCTTCCCAGTAAGATCGTGCTGCCTCCAACAAATTGAAAGTGCCAACTATATTGGTTTGAATAAAGTCATCAGGGATGTTAATTGATCGATCCACATGCGATTCTGCTGCAAAATTTATAATGGCTCGAATCTGGTACTTCTTTAATAAAGATACAACCAAATTACGATCACCAATATCGCCATGCACAAAAATATGACGCTCATTTTTTTCTAGCGATTCAAGGTTTTTTAAGCCTCCGGCATAAGTCAGTCTATCAAGATTGACAATCGCTGCAGCAGTTGGATTAGCCAACCAATCCAAGACAAAGTTGGCTCCAATAAAGCCTGCCCCACCCGTGACCAAAATCATATGAGTCAAATAACACCTATTAAACAATTACCATTATTTTCACACAGTATCTCAATTAAACATTCAGCCACCGAATGAAATGGCCGACCCGAGAATATCTCTCAGGGCAGCCACTCAAATAAAACCTTAATTGTTAAAGAAAGTAGTGTTTTTAACGAGAAAAACACTGCATCAAAAAATACTAAGTGCTTGATTCAGATCTAGAATCAGGCATTTCGTTTCTCTCAGAATCCTCTAAAACAATCACCTCTGGCTTAATCTTTAGGCGATGTAAGAACATCAAGTGCTCATCCTGACTCTTACGCAACTTCATATAACTATCTAACAGTGATTGATAAACACGACGCTCCTTCATGATGAAGTCATCATGATGATCACTATGACGCAACTCCTGCTTTTGTAAAAATAGCCAAGATGCCATCATGACCCTAATCTTTGGCTTGAAATCGTAAAAGTTTGCCCTGAAGTACATGTGTGCAGCGTATTTGCGAAGCAGCTTTAAAACCAAGTTAGGCTGGTTCTGCCACTCAATATTCAAATCATTACCATGCGACATAAAAAATGAAACACTCACCATACCCTGGCTCCAAATATTTGCACCCTTGAATAAATCTGGATACTGCCGCCATACGCCGTTGTAGTTGTTCATGCCTTTGGCATTGGCCAGAAATTGCTCATACTGATACATCACAATGTGGGCATCCTGAACATCTTTTTTTGCAATTTTATGATTAGGGTTCAACAAATAATCGGGTGCAAAAGGAACAAAGCGCTCATCCACATCAATCATGGCGGCCAACATATTGGGCTTTAACTCACCAATCTTTTCATCAATCCTAAACGAGAATTTCAGCTCTAAGCGTTCAATGCGCCACAAACTATCAACGATTTGATTCGCCATATTTTTCTGAATAATGTCACCCGGCTGCAAAGCTTTATGAACATCCTTGCGCAGTCTGTTGTATTCAGCCTCATCTTCAAAAGGCAGAATTTTTGTTTTGGCGTAACCGCCATGCTTTAATGCATTCAGACTAGAACGATACTTGCCTGGTAGGCTCTTAGGACCTGTGCGGCCCAAAATATGAATTGCCATCTTTACCTCCTATCAATTTATCAAACCATATGGTCAGTCAAAATCCAGAGGTGTAGTCACGCACTTATTATTTTAAAACTCACGTATTTATTTTTTGGGCATTGTCACAAAGATAGAACGCCGTTTATCGATGATTTTAGAGAGGCGATTCACATAACGACGGTATTTATTGAGGGTATCCAAAACATTGTTAATACCAACGCTAGCCATAATGGGTCCAGCAAACTTAACATAGGGTGTTTCGAGTTCACCTCGTCGATTTAATCGAGGTTTTTTATTGAAAGCTTGCATCCAAATTGAACTGAGAGAACTCAAGAGATAAGTCGTTTCCTCTGAAAGTTTGGGCCGACCTGCTTTGGGTCGTTTAGGGCGCACCCCCATCAACACCCCACTTTGGGGGCAATACAAATTATTTTTGGTTTTTTGATCGACTCGTAGATAGCGAAGCACTTCAAGGATTTTATGTTCTGCTAACTGGCGCTGTATATATGGGAACTTAGCATCTCGAATCTGATCATGAACAAGTTGCTTATACAAAATCACCATTACTTTCTCCAGCGGACTCCAGCTTGTGAATCTGGTGAACCAATGAATTCAACACCTGCATCTTCGAAAGCTTTTCTCAATGACTCAAGAGTTTTAGCTTGAGCATTAGGGACACCATCTTCAGCTTCCAATCTCATCAAAGTTGAAAAACCTACGCCGGATTTCTCAGCAAGTTCTTTTCCAGTCTATCTCAAGAAAGATCTAGCAGCACGAATTTGATCACTTGTAATCAAGTAAATAATACCCTATAATGAGTAATGATTACTCAATTTAGAGTTTTCATTACTTAGATTGGAGGAAAATATGCTTAATAATCAAGATTTTGCCTTGTTGCGAGCCAAAAGTCTAGGTGGCTCGGATATTGGTGCGGTACTGGGTTTATCCAAGTATCGAAGTGCTGTGGATGTGTGGATGGAAAAAACAGGTAAAGAAGTCGGGGCTCGAGATTCTTTGCCTTTACGCTTTGGTCAGTTCGCTGAGGAGTTTGTTGCTTCTGAATATGCATTGGCTACTGGCTCATCTTTAGCTATTCATGAAGTAGCAGTGATTCATGCGCAGTATGAGTACATACATGGGCACATCGATCGATTTGTTTTAGATGGGAGTGTCCCTTTGATTGGTGAAGATGGCTGTATTAATGCGTCACGTATTTTGGAATGTAAAACAGCGAATCCATTTGCTCAATCAGACTGGGGAGATCCCGGTAGTGATCAAGTACCTCTGTCTTATTTAGTGCAATGTGTTTGGTACATGATGTTGACGGGGGTTGATCGAACTGATTTAGCGGTTCTGTTTGGTAATGCCGACTTTAGGATTTATGAGATCAGTCGAGATCTTGAGTTAGAGCAGATGGTCTTAGAACGAGCCGTATCTTTTTGGGAGAACCATGTTCTGACGGATACACCCCCTGCTGCCACATCAGAGTCTGACTACAAGACACTGTTTGGTAAATCCACGGTGAGTAAATCTGTAGAAGCTCCTGCAGAGACTTGTGAACTCATTAAGAAGCTCAAGTCTTTGAATCAACAAATAGACTCCTATGAACAAGAAGTCAGCAGCATCAAGCAAAGCATCATGGGACAGATGCAAGATGCAGAAGTACTGACGTTTCATGGGCAGACCTTGGCCACCTGGAAGGCACCTAAGCCTTCTCTTCGATTAGATGCCAAGAGACTAACGGAAGAATATCCTGATTTAGTTCATCAGTACCAAATACCTATTCAAAACAGTCGTCGCCTAGTCATCAAGGAGCTCTCATGAAAGCACTATCAACGGCTATTAATACGCTTTGCCAAACTTTAGGTTTAGACCCTGAAGAAGTTCAGCTTTGGTTAGATCAACACTTAGGGGTGCCACTCTATCCTCAGGTTCAACTATTGAGATTAGCCAATAAGTACCAGTTAGATCCCTTATCGGATGAAATTGCTTTATTACAAAATCAAGACCAAACCTACCAACCCTTCATCACGATTGATGGTTGGTCCAAACTCATTAACAATCATCCCCAATATGCAGGAATGAGTTTAAGAGACTCCACAGAACTCATTGATAGTATCCCGACTTGGATGGAATGCACCATCTATCGGAATGACAGAATCCTGCCCATCGTGATCAAGGAATATCTAGAAGAAGTTAGAACCAACCATCCATCTTGGCAGCAGATGCCAAGACGAATGCTCAGGCACAGAGTGATACAGCAATGTGCACGGTTGGCTTTAGGTATTTCAAATTGCGAGGCATTATCAGAAAACCTCTCAAAAACAGTTAACTTGCCTAGCAATCAATTAAATGGGAACAGAATGTCTATCTTAAAAGAAAGCTTACAAAGAAAAAATCCAGTTGAATCAAATTAATTTTGATGAATTTGGCGCAAGAAATCTTGATATGCACTTGCCAATCCATCTACCAAATTAATCTTTGCACGCCACCCCATTCCTGTGATTCGGTCACTATTCATTAGTTTTCTGGGCGTACCATCTGGCTTTGTTGAGTCAAAAGTAATTTCTCCTTGATAACCCACTGTCTCACCTATAAGCTGTGCCAATTCTTTAATAGTGATATCTGAGCCAAAGCCAACATTGATATGATTTTGCATAGGCTTTGTATGTTGATCATAAGTTGACTTATCTAAATTCATTATAAAAATAGAGGCTGCAGCCATATCATCAACATATAAGAATTCACGCATAGGAGTTCCCGTTCCCCAAATGACCACTTCTGGTGAATTTTTCTCTTTCGCCTCATGAAAACGTCTAATCAATGCAGGAATTACATGACTATTTTCAGAATGGTAATTATCTCCTGGACCATAAAGATTTGTTGGCATCACAGATCTGTAATCAACACCATGTGATTGCCCATATTGGCGATTGTAACTTTCGCATAATTTAATACCTGCAATTTTCGCAATCGCATAAGGTTCATTGGTTGGCTCTAACTTGCCGATCAATAAAGCATCCTCAGCCATTGGCTGTGGTGCCATCTTTGGATAAATACAACTGGACCCTAAAAATAGAAGCTTTTTAACACCATTCTGAAAAGCTTGATGAATCACATTGGCTTGAACAATTAAATTTTCATATATGAAATTGGCTGGATAAGTATTGTTTGCATGAACCCCCCCCACCTTAGCGGCTGCCAAATAGACCTGATGAGGCTTTTCTTCTTTGAAAAAATTGACAACCGATTGTTGATTGCAAAGATCCAACTCTGCATGAGTTCGCGTCACAATATTAGTAAAGCCGTTGCTCTGCAATTGACGCACTATGGCTGAACCCACCATCCCCCGATGACCGGCCACATATATTTTTAGATCTTTATTCATATAAAAAAGGAATGGTGATTGTGATTGATTTAATTCTCTTTACCCACATGAACAGCATAGCCATGATCTTTTAATAAAGCATGCTGTTTAGCCTGTTCCAAATCATGTGCAACCATTTCTTGAATCATTTCATCCAAAGTAATCTCTGGTACCCAACCCAATTTCGCTTTGGCTTTAGCAGGATTACCCAATAAAGTTTCCACTTCAGTCGGGCGGAAATAATGAGGATCTACTTTCACAACCACATCTCCTACTTTTATTGCAGGAGAACTGTCACCATTGATACCAGATACAACAGCACGCTCATCAACACCTTGGCCTTCAAACTTTAAAGTAATCCCCAATCGGGCAGCACTCTTGGCAATAAATTCTCGCACAGAATATTGAACACCTGTAGCAATGACAAAATCTTCAGGTCGCTCTTGCTGCAACATCATCCATTGCATGCGCACATAATCTTTCGCATGCCCCCAATCGCGAAGCGCATCCATATTACCCATGTACAAACATTGCTCTAAACCTTGAGCAATATTGGCCAAACCGCGAGTAATCTTTCGTGTCACAAAAGTTTCACCACGACGAGGGCTCTCATGATTAAATAAAATACCGTTGCAAGCATACATTCCATAGGCTTCACGATAGTTGACAGTAATCCAATACGCATAAAGCTTTGCAACTGCATAGGGCGAACGAGGGTAAAACGGTGTGGTTTCTTTTTGAGGAATTTCTTGCACCAAACCATAAAGCTCAGAAGTAGATGCTTGATAAAAACGAGTCTTCTTTTCCAAACCTAAAATACGAATGGCCTCCAAGATGCGAAGCGTTCCCATACCATCGACATCAGCAGTGTACTCAGGAGACTCAAACGAGACCGCCACGTGGCTCTGTGCACCCAAGTTGTAAATCTCGTCAGGTTGTGTTTGCTGAATAATTCGGGTGAGATTAGATGAATCCGATAGGTCACCATAGTGCAACACAAAGTTACGATGATCAATATGCGGGTCTTGATAGAGGTGGTCTACTCGATCCGTATTAAATAATGAGGCTCGACGCTTAATACCGTGAACGAGATAGCCTTTTTCAAGCAAGAACTCTGCCAAATAAGAACCATCTTGACCAGTAACCCCTGTGATCAACGCAACTTTTTGTTTGCTTGTATTTTTAGTCATTTCTGCTCAATCATTTAATTATTTAACTACGTCCATACGTATCTTCAAAACGAACAATATCGTCCTCACCCAAATAACTACCTGATTGGACCTCAATCATTTCTAGATCGGTTTTTCCAGGATTTTCTAAACGATGCTTGACTCCAATGGGGATATACGTCGATTGATTTTCTTCTAACAAAAAGACATCTTCACCATTAGTGACTTTTGCAAGTCCTTTAACCACTATCCAATGCTCAGCACGATGGTGATGCATTTGTAAACTCAAACTAGCTCCAGGTTTAACAGAAATACGTTTTACCTGGAAGCGCTCCCCCATATCAATGGAGTCATACCAACCCCAAGGGCGAGCCACTCGACGATGTGTCACAGCCTGAGATTTGCCGTCTTTTTTGAGTTGGGCCACCACATCTTTCACCCGCTCTACGTTTTCAGAGGATGCCACCAATACAGCATCGGGTGTATCCACAATCACTAAGTCAGAGGTACCGAGCGCCACCACAGGTCGATCTGGTGCATTGATATAGGTATTTTTAGCTTGAACAGCCAAACCTTGGCCGTTAATTCGATTGCCAGATTCATCTGTTGGAGATAAAGTGGCCACGGCGTTCCAACTACCGACATCACTCCAAGCACCATTAAACGGCACAACCGCCACCTTATCGAAATGCTCCATCACTGCATAGTCGATTGACTCAGATCGGCAAGAAAGAAAAGGTTCTTTATTGGGTCTAACAAAGTCACCATCAATCTCTTGGTTATGCATGGCCTGCTGACAAGCACTCAGAATATCAGGAGCATGCTTACTAAGTGCCTCGAGCAAGGTTGATGCAGTACACAAAAAGATCCCAGCATTCCAAAGATAGTTGCCTGATAAAAGCATGGCTTGTACTTTTTCAAGGGCTGGCTTTTCTTCAAAACGCTTCACAGCATAAGCATTGATTTCACCTGATCCCACATCAAGAACATCACCTTTTTGAATATAGCCATACGCAGTACTTGGAAAGTTTGGTTGAACTCCAAAAGTCACAATAAATCCGGCATTTGCAGCTGCGACACCAATCTCAATGGTTGAAACAAAGGTATCTATATCCGGTACAAAATGATCCGAGGGTAAAAACAGCAAAAGATCTGATGAAGATCTACCCAGCATTAGAGCAGAACTTGCCATTGCAGCTGCAGTATTTCTTCCAGCAGGCTCTAATAAAATTGAAGCTGAGTTATTTTTTGATTGAGAATCATAGTTCAACATATCTTGGACAAAGAAACGATACTCTTCATTAGTAATACAAATCGGAGTGCTAAATGAGCTGACTCGATCTAAAGTGAGCTCGAAAAGACTCTTACCCTCAATCAAAGGAACAAATTGCTTAGGATAAGATTCGCGCGATAGAGGCCATAAACGAGTGCCAGAACCACCGCAGAGAATAATAGGATTGATTTTTATAGACATCTCTTCATTTTAAATATATTTACTAGGCGGTCAGAATCGGACAAAAAGCAGTATACATGGCATTAGCGAGCCATTCTCCTTATCTAACCCAGTAGACAATCAACATCCATCAAGCTGAACTTCTCTCTAAATGAGAATGAGTCCGTTTTGTAAATTTTGATATTTTGAGAAATGGCAGATTCAAAAAAACTAAATCTAAATGCGTCTTATTTATATTTAAAGCTAAAAAAGTAGAGGTTGTTCTTTTATTCGGCGCCACTTCCATCAGCTGAATTAATAACATTTACATTGCGCGTTGCCACATCAACTACCTGCATCTTACGTTTCCACTCTTGGTGTTTACGTAGCTCGGTCAAGGTGCGATAAAAATTACGTCGCAGATCATCAAATGCCCTGCTCGGCCTTTCGTTTTACATCAGCTCCATTAAGCGTTTATCTTTAACGGCTTGCAACTCTTCTTCAATTTTGGCTCGATTATCACAGAACCAAATCGTTTGCCGCAGGTCCTCAATCACCTCCCTTAAGAAATAAGTCCCAAAGAGCTCAGCCTCCCCATCATCATTTTCAATCTCATAGCGCAGCACATTCTTGGCTGTTGGATTGGTAAATTCATAGTGATTAATGAACTCGACCAACTTTTATGAATTAATGGACGAGATTTCTCAAGACCTTCTAAATCTTCAACAGTCGCACCCTTGACTTGGAGTTGCTCGGCATAATCTATAGCCCACTCCGCATCACTCCTTAGATCGTCCGTAAAGCCAGTTAGGCGATTAAGGTTAGTCCACTCGATGAGATGAGAGAAACTTCGTTTCATGCTTATCCAAGAAACCTAAAGGTTCATTTAGACGAGAAAGAGTAAAACGTAATTCAAGATTTTCAAGACGAATCTTTTTCCAGGCTAATACAGCCACGCACCATTGCAATCTCTGCCATATCTTCTGGACGAAAGTCTTTTATGAATTGATCCTCAATTTGTCGAAATTGAGACTCGTCTTCGCCCGGCAAAATTAACGTATTGGAATAGGCGCCAGTTTTAAGTGCATTACCCGAGGCCACCTTTTTACCCTCATCCGTTCATGGGCCACCCGAGCGATTTGATTTAGTGACGGATGAGGACTTGGCCATAATTTAGTCTTTGTTAAACAGTCGCACACCAGGACCATCATCAGGAGAGCCAATAAATTCGATGCCAGCATTCTCAAGGGTACGCTTAACGGAATCAAGCGTCTTGATATTGGCTGACGGTACACCTTCAAAGGATTCTAGGCGCACAAGGGTTGTAAAGCCAATTCCAGACAATTCAGCCAGTTTTGCCGTTGTAAGGCCGAGCAATGCACGTGCAGCCTTAATTTGACCACTTGTAATCAAGATTTTGCACAACTAGAGCCTAAAAGTCCAGATAAAAGAAGCTTGTTAAAAATACTAATCCAGGCCCGAAGGAATCTAGCTTCTCATTAGTCCCAAATCGAGATACAAAACTTCTTCAAAAAACTATAGAAAAAATTGAGGGCGCCTGCGCGCCAGCAACAATTTGAGCCTACCGAGCTGACTTTAGTGATTTCATCCACTTTTGCAACGATATAGATTCAAATGCATTACCTGCCCAGCCGCATTTAGTTGTTCAATATATTGCGAAGCTTACAGACGGCAGCAGATCTTCTTCGAGTATTCGCAGAGCCTTGTGCGGACTGTCTGCGATACACAGACTTAACCGATTTGAAGATCCCACCAAAGATCCCGATGTCATTCTAGAAATGCGCAGAATGCATCGCAAGTTAGGGCGATCATCTAAACAGGCCAGGGGCATCAATGCCGATACTTTAAAAAAGTTACTTTTAGCCACCGAAGACTCAATTAGAGGAATACGGGATCGGGCTTTATTACTTGTTGCTTATGACACTTTATGCAGGCGAAGTAAGCTAGTATCTCTGCGAGTCAAGGATGTCAAAACAAATATTAAGAATGATATTGAGACTTCATCCATTCTCCTAAGGAGAAGCAAGACAGACCAAGACTTAACAGGTAGGTGGCTGCACATAAACGAAGGAGCTCACATAGCATTAGCAGAGTGGATGAAGAAACTTCCAGAAGGACAAGAGATGTTATTCTGCGGGCTAAACCGAGCGTTAGATACAAGCCCACAAATTGGTGTGGGACAGATTAACCGCATCTACAAGAAAATAGCCAGAAAAGCTGGCTTGAATGAATCTGAAATTAAGAGCATCAGTGGCCATTCAATGAGGGTGGGGGCAACTCAGGATTTACTTAATTCTGGGGCCAGCTTGCCAATTATTATGCAGCGAGGAAGATGGTCAAAAACAGATACAGTCATGAGATATCTAGAACACAGCCTCTCTAACAGCTAGGATGTAAGCAATCTGAAATACATATCCCAGTAAAAAATTCCATATTCAAAAACTATTGGAATAAATTATATTGCAATCTAAAAACATAACTTGATCTTCATGCCGCTGTCATACAATGTTATAAAGATAGTAAATTAAAAAAATGGGGTGTATCACTTAGATGCTAAATCAAAACCTAATTAATAAGTATTTGTCACAACCCATTAATGGTCTAAATGAGTATCTAACTCGCATATCTTTATTACACCCCAATCATAAGTTCCTGAGGGGAGCAACTCAAGCAGACTATATTAGGCTTACTAATTTATTAAAACAAATCGTTATTTCGGAAAGGAAGACGCCAAACCAAATCGACATACTGGATTGGGGTGCAGGGAAAGGGCATATCTCCTATTTACTTAAATTAGCAGGATTTAATGTTACAAGCTGCGATTTATTGGATGTTAAAGGGGGGGATAATGCCTTTCGTCACGCCACACCAATACTTAATGATCACCAAATACCAGTAATACCCTTAACAGATGATTGTGAGCTCCCATTTGCTAATGCTTCTTTCGACATTGTGGTCAGCTTCGGGGTGTTGGAACATGTTGCAGATGACCATCGATCATTGTGCGAAATTCGTCGGATCTTAAAACCAAATGGCATTTTCTTTTTTTGCTTTTTACCATATTCGCTATCCTGGACACAGAGACTAGCTCATATTAGGGGTAACTATTATCACGATAGACTTTACAGCATTAAAAAAATTAAAAAACTAGCTCTTGAAAGTGGGTTTGAGCCTCACGCAATATGGCACGGTCAATTCTTACCAAAAAATTCATTGCCTCACAATAATTACATTGAACAAATTGACAGATTTTTAACTACACAAACCCCCTTGAGGTACTTAGCAACCAATCTAGAGGGCATTTTTATTTCTCGGTGATCTAGGGTTGATCTCTATACATGATATCTAGTACCGTTTTTTAGGCAACAGCTTTTAGGTGTTGTAGAGAATTTTTTCAATATCTCTTCATAAAAATAAATTTATTTATCCTTAAAAATTCAACGTAAGGATTCAATGGTTTAATACCAAAAAAATTATCATCAAAAGCAATCGGATTAAAACTATTAGACTTCAATTGCGAAGATAGCTGCATTGTTAGTGGCCACCACCTTTAACAATCAATAAAAAACCCCTCCAAATAATCAAGAGGTCCAAACATAATAATCCAAAAGAAGATCGCTTTAGATATTGATCAAGGTACATGTATTCATAAATTGGATTCCCCATTTCAGGCGTACCTTTGTTGATGTGGCCCAAGCCTAAAAGACCTCCGCGCAAGAGTAATCGCGTCACATTTCCTTGCGCCCTATCTCTCTCATAGTGCAAAACAGATAGAGGACGCGGGCCAACAATGCTCATATCACCTTTAATCACGCTCCAGAACTGAGGCAATTCATCAAGATAAAACTTCTTAACAAATTGACCCACATACGTTCGACTATCAGGGGTCCACTCAGCGGAATAAGCAATCCAATCGTGCCGTTTAGCACCTTCTGGATCGATGTATTTAGTCTTGATAAGGCGAATTTTATATTTTGGGATTATTTTTCCAGCGCTCACTCCGTTGTAATAGAAAAACATGGGCCCAGCATTCTCTGGAATTAACCAACCCTCAATCAAAAAAGCAAGCTTTAATAACAATAAAACTGGAGCGGCAATCACCAAAAAAAAGCATGCAACAATCTTATCAAAGAGAGTCTTAAAAAAACGTGGTGGCAATGTTTCTTTAAGCTCGAAGATATGGGGATATTTTTTCAATATCTCAGTTGTAGGGGGTGAGTAGGGGAAAGCCTCAGTTGGCTCGATAACTTTAGATTCCATAGATAAGGTGATTTAATAAAAAACTATCGCCACTCCTCTGGGCAGTCGTTTTTCCAGTCAGCAAAAGCGCTATCAAGTGAATACTGGAATTGATAACCATGTTCTACCAAATAAGCAGGCAGGATATTGTTGGATCGTACGAGCTTGCGAATGCGTACTGGACTAAAAGGGTGCTTGATACCAAGAGGCCCAGCAAAAACATCAATTAAATGAGCGGCCCCCATCAACACCCTATAGGGAATTGATGGGTAAAAGTATTTGATTCCCTGCGTCTTACAAATGGATTTGACATACTCCTCAATACTTGGCCCAGGATTCATCGTCATATTAAATAAACTTACAGTCTCCCCATTTATCTTTTGCTGCTGCAATACCCACCACATAGCATTGCAGAGCTCCTTCACATAGACTCCCGCCTTGCGGGTGGATTTATTGCCCATAAAAAAGAAATATCGATGTATTACTGCCTTAATTAGACGGGAGACATTACCACCCTCTCCTGGCCCAAAGACAACCCCGGGCCTAACAATTACTAAGCGGCGATTATTTACATCTTTGGCTTGCCAGATTTGATGAATCTTCTCAGCAACTAATTTTGATGACCCATATGCAGTCACTGGTATTGGCAATGTTGCTTCATTTTTAATAGATTCGCTCACTCCATAAGGAGAAATTGAACTAGAAAAAATGATATTTTGACAGCCAATCCTCTCGGCAAATCTACAAACATTTTCTGCGCCTAACAGATTGGTTTCGAAATACTCACGATCTTCATGTCCAGGCTCACGATGAATGGCAGCAAAATTGCATATTAAATCAATTTCACCTTGTGGCAAAAAATTAACTAAATCCTTTTGTATATTAAAAAATTCGCATCGAATTTCACTCCGATTTATTAGGGACACCTTACGATATAAACTACTTTTACTATCTATGGGCTCAATGTCAACCAAGTACAGCTGAGATACTAATTTAGCATCTAATAAATATTTAGAAAAATGTGATCCTATAAACCCAGCCCCCCCAAAGATTACAACTTTCATGTTAAATCTCCAGGAAAAATTTGCGTCTCGATTTTATCTATGAACTGTTTAAATTTAGTATGAAATACTTCAACATCAAATATTTTTGCATAATTGTGTAAAAGTTGTGGGTTGAATAACGCAGGCATCTTCTCAAACCTCTCTATTGCCTCAATAAGAGCCTCTGATGTTTGCTCATAGAATAGAATTCCAGTTTGAAGATCTATAACGGATTCAACTGCACCCCCTTTGGCATAAGCGATAACTGGCGCTCCAGCTGCCATTGCCTCAATAGGGACAATCCCAAAATCTTCAATGCCAGGGAATATTAGCCCTTTGCACCGCTCTAGATATTCCTTAACAACTGCAAATGGCTGTCTTCCCATGAATGTAATATTATTTTTAGAAAATTTTGACAGCGACTGATATTCCTCACCCTCACCTATAACAACTAAAGGAAGACCTAGAGTATTAAAGGCATCAATAGCAATATCAACTCTCTTGTAAGAAACCAGCTGGCCCAAATATAAGTAAAAATTTTCACGAGGAACATTCGGATCGAATTTCTCGACAAAAACAGGTGGATTTATAACTACAGATTTTCTGCGGTAAAATTTGCCAATACGAGAGCTAACAAAGTTTGAGTTAGCAATAAAGAAATCTACTCTATCGGCTGAAAGTCTGTCATATGCCCTTAGATAGTGAGCAATTAACGGAAAAATATTGCGAACAAAAAAACCGGAGCGGCTTAAGTATTCTGGGTACATATCCCAAATGTATCTCATGGGTGAGTGGCAATAGCAAATATGAATTGCATCAGGACGAGTGATGACGCCCTTAACAGGCCCAGACTCGCTGCTTATCACGAGATCATATTTCGATAAATCCAACTGCTCCAAAGCAAAAGGCATGAGAGCTATGTATTTTTGATAAAGTTTTTTTGCAAAGGGCAATTTAGATATAAAAGTACTATAAATTTTTCCCCTAAAGAATGGCGCCAAATTTTTCTTCACCAGTTCTTCATCACAGACGTAAATATATAAATCTGCATGGGGATAGATTTTTAGTATTTCAGTGACAACAGCCTCCCCACCCCTATTAGAAAGCCACCAATAATGCAGTACAGCAACTTTTTGCATAGTAAATATTTAAATATTTTAATTATATAAATTTAGCATTGCCTATCCGTTATACAATTTTCCACTAAATAACTGCTTTTATAAAAAATTGTGAGGTTAATTAAGGCCTAATTATTATATAGTAACGGCCTTGTTGTTTATTGTAAGCATATTTAGATTTTAAAAACAATTTATTACCACTACTTAGAATATTTTTACTTGAGTAGAAATTTAAGTAAGTCTTATCCCAAATATTTGTTTTAATCTTTAAATATTTTTTTATAAAATTTTTAAAGCCCTGGATAATAGGGCTATAATGCTTTCCAACATATTCTGTAATAAGTATTTTTCCACCTGGTTTTAAGAGCGGCAGTATATTTTGAAATAGACTTTCAATGTTTTGGAAGTAATTTATTGAATCCTTAATTAAAATATAATCAAAAAATTTATTTTTTGATTTCAGTTGATCGGCCGTACATAGATAAAAAGGGAAATCCTCAACCAATCTTTCATGTCTAATTGGGTCCACCCCATGATATTCAACCTTCAACTCACCCCTAATTAAAGCTTCTCCGCAGCCAACCTCTAGAAGTCTTTGCCCCTCTTTGGAAAAACTATTCAACCATGTGGAAACATACATTCGCTGCTCAATCCAAGAATTCTCATTGTCTTGCATTCCAGAAAGCATTGATCTAACTTCCTTAATTTTGGCAACCTTAATACCCGTTTTCTTTTTCATATCTTAGATTAATTTCAGTTATTTACAATAAATGCTGTTAATGCTTTGGCAAAAATTGTTGCCTATATTTATCAATTAACCCGCTCAAGTTTTCACTTAAAAATATTCGACTGTATTTGAATAGCATAAATATTGATGGGATTTGTGCGTAGCGCTTACTAAAAATCCAATTTTGCTTAAAGTTATAGTAAGAATTAAAGGCGGTAAGAGAGTTTTTAATCCCCTTTAAGCCATTGTTAAAAAAGCTAAGGCTAAACCGCGCAGTGGTTATCATATTTACATACACTATCGATTTACAGTCTATTATTGATTTGAATCCCCTGAATCCCGCATCCAGAGAAAAATCTTCATCAGCCAAATATTGGGGGAAAGAACCGGCATCAAAACGGCACCCCCTCATAAATGCTTTCCAGGGGATAATTAAAAGTCGCCCGAAGAGGTACTGAGTCTCCAAAAATCTTGACTCTGGTCTATTCCAAACAGTCCCCTGTTTTCGGTTAGGCCTAGCGCATCCAAGCAGAAAGTCATAGCGCGCGCCACAAAAATACACACGAGACTCGCCCTCTATCTCTGAATCACATAGCAACTGGAGAGCTCCGATAATACTATTGGGCTGTAGTTCAGAAGCCTCAATCAAGCTATCTAGCGCGTTGGGATCAAGATCTACATCATCGTTCATAACGATTACACGATCCCCAGGATTTGCGTATTTCTCAATATGAACAATTCCTAAATTTATACTTTCAGTCCACCACATGTTCTGATCCCCATCAACAATCCTTACCTCTGGAAAAAGACGTTGAATATCAATCTTAGTATTATCTGTAGAACCTGCATCAACAACTATTACCTGAACACTGTGGGAATCTAGCTGTGACAGTACCTGAGATAATGTGTTACTGAGAATGTTCTTGCGGTTATGTGTTGGAATAAGAACAAAGACTTGCGACATAGATTTGGGGAGTATCTTATTTAGAGGAAATGACGAATCAAAAACATGCCCACATTTCGACGCAAAATTTGAAAAAATTTATGCGGCAGGTAAACCAAAGCAATCAGAATAAGGAGAATGTTTCCAAATTTTTCAGCATGAAATAATACACGGGAATAGCCATACTTAAATTCTCCTACGCTTAAGAGCCCAGCAAACACCTTGGCTTTTCGAATGATTAAGAACCTACGACCATAAAAAGCCAGGATATCATCTGAGTATTTTTGTAAAAGTTGAGCATCACCCATCATAAGCCTCTTTGGGGTGGCTATGTGCTCTCCAACGTCCTGGACCAAGGTCATAGAAATACTATTCTCGAATTTAAAGTTACCACGTCTAATCAACTTAAGCGAGAGATCATCGTCATGACCAGAGATTAGATTCTCATCCAACTCTAAATTTGTAAAAGCATTTCGACGAAACATGATTGAGCCGGTAGGGGCAATCTTAAAGTTTTTTAAGGCCTCGCAATAGTTTGCAGGAGGATGGCCACTTGCAGCAGATACTTTTTTGAGTACCTGCCAATTTTTCCCCATAAAATTGACAAAGTAGCCTGAAAAAAGTGTATCCACTCCTTCTTTGCGAAGAATATTTACTCGCCCAGACAATGATTGCGGCTCCAAATAATCATCAGAGTCAAAAAAAATTATATATTCTCCACGTGCTACCGCTAGCCCCATATTTCGACTAATTTGCGGTCCATTTCGGGAGGTCTTTTCAATCAGCACAATATTTTCACTTGTGTAGTTCTCCCTGATAAAATTGGTCGTCCCATCAGTTGAACAGTCGTCAATAACAATACACTCTACGGTTACATTAGCCTGCGCTAAGGCACTATCTAAAGCCCTACTTAACTTTGCAAGTCGATTAAAAGTGGGCAGTATTACACTTACATCTATCATTCTTTGTGCATACAAATATTTTTTTATCATCGCGAAAGACACCAATTATCAGAGGTAATGCCGGTGCAATCTTGCCAAGGTATCAATAAAGTTGCAACTATTAATGCAATGGAAATAAAAAAAGTGGCTGTACGGTATGACTCGATTTTCACACGCAAACATGTATCCAGTAACGCAATATACAAAATAATATCTAATGCGCGATCAAAAATTGGACTGATTAAATGAGCTGCGATGACCAATACAGAATAAAAAATTAAGAAAATTAATCTTCCACCATTCAAATAAAATATCCAGATTAGACTTAATTTTAGAATCGAGGCTGGATAGATAGCCTTCTTCTCAATATCCAGATTTAAATAATCGTCAAGCCTACTAAAAATATCGTGCCCCTGAAAAAAAAGTAGCATTAAAAGTGCTGAACCCAATAGAGCGAAAATTATTTTTGAAAGTATCTTGTTTCTCGGTCTCTGCTCGCCAAGTTGAAATAGCCCGAATGAAAAGATCGAAGAAAAATGAATTAATACTGAGGAAATTAAACTAAAAATTCCTAGTCTCCCCTTAAAAGCATATATTAAACCCAGAAACAAAAGTGCCAATGAGTTTCGGATCATATTGAAATGAAAGTTCAAAAAAAATGAACCCGCATATATCAATAAGAAAATGAGCGGGTCTTTTAATTTACTCAAGATTAATGCCAGTAATATGAGCTCTACTGTCGCAAGAATATTTATAAAACCTTCATAACTTATTCCGAGCCATTTTAGGGCAATCATAATCGCAGAAAAACCAGGTTCGCTGGGGAAACTCTCGGCATTTTGAAAAATCTTTCTATAATTTTCTACATCAGTACCAATATCGCCCAAAAATATAGTTGTAAATATTACCAAAGGTCCCAATAGCAATACGTATAAAGCAATATTCTTTGGTCTAGCATTTTTTTTATTGATTATCTCTAGAATAAAGTAAGACACTATAAATGAAGAGAATGTAATTAGGTATGGCGTCATTCTGTTTGATAAAGATGTCGCATAACTTTTTTAACCTCATCCCAAGAAAAGCGACTAAGCACATCGCACTTGTCCGAATCAACAGGCTCAAATGAGCTTTTTATCAATAATTCACGAATCACCCACTCCAGACTTCTAGCGCCATTACTTAAAGAACCATCGAAAAACATAACAGCATTTGAGCTTGTTGCAAAGTTATACATATCAAACTCGTTTAATAGCACAGGAGTTCCAGCCGATAAAGCCTCCAGCGCAGGGTAACTATATCCACTCTCCAAGTGGCTTGGAACTATGTATAAACTTGCATTTTTGTATAGTGAATACAAATGCTCATCTGGAATAAAGCCAAGCAAATGTAACCGATCACCCAATAATGGTTCACCATCTATAAAGGCTTTTATATCAAATCCCATTGATGATTTATCAAATACAGGGCCGCATATTACAAGATCAAAGTTTATATTTTGATTGCTTTCCAATGCAGTTTTGTATGCCCTAACCAATCCACTTAAATTCTTTCGCGGCTTATTGAGCCCTACATACAAGAAATATGGCCGATGAAGACCATACCGTTCTTTTACATCAATCTCTTCCATTTGCAGGTAATTTTTATAGCCAGGCGGACATATAATCACTCTCCACAAGGGATGGAATCTCTCAATTTGCTTAGCTGTAAAATCAGACTGAGCCAAAATTACTGCCCTATGTTTTTTTAATCCCCATATGTAAATTTTGTAAGCAATCTTATGGAATATTGTTCGGAACTCATCTGTGCCAGTGAGCACATCATAAAAATTTGTAATTAAACTAATATGGTTCGGAACATACAATGGAACATTAAAGTATAGGGAATGTAATATCGCATGACGCCCCTTGAACTTCTTAAACATTCTTTGAAATTCTAGCTGCTCCATCAACCCAAAGGGGTCTGAATAAAAGCAGATGGTGTTTGAGCGGGTCTTGTAGATTGGTGAATTCTTTGAAACAATATACCAAATCTCAAAGTCAGCTTCTAGCTCTAAAGCGCAACTATATACACCCTGAGTAACGCGCCCTATACCTGTCCAAGACCATGTTCTAAGATCGATAATGACGACTGGTAGCCTACTATTCATTGATTAATTTCGCTGCCATGCAGAAATAGTTAAACTAAAATTTTTCTAACCTCAGCCGCAACATTCCTAATATTTTCTTCATTTAAGGCTAGCCCACTTGGAATATAAAACCCATATTCATATAGATTTTCAGAAACCGGGCAACTATCAGAATTACCTGCAACTCCCATATCTATTAATATAGGCTGCCTGTGCATTGGATAAAAAAATGGTCGGCACCCAACACCACAATTTGCGAGCTTTTGGATTGCTTCAGCACCAGTCAAGCCTAGATTTGCATTGAGAACTAAACCAAAAACCCAATATATATTATCGGCATATTCCGTCGATGGTAATGGTAATTGAGCTCCCTCAATGTCCCCAAGAGAATCATGATAAATCCTCCCCATGAGACGCTTGCGCCTTACAAATTCGTCTAGACGCTCGAGTTGAGCAAGCCCAAGTGCGGCCTGCATATTTGTCATACGTAGGTTCCAACCTAAACGATCATGAACAAATCTTTGCTCCGGTTTAAAGCATAAATTTCGCAAGGAGCGACATTGGTCAGCTAAATCGTCATTATCAGTGAGAATCATGCCACCCTCTCCGGTGGTAATATGCTTATTCGGATAAAAACTTAATGTGCTCAAATCGCCAAAACTACCGCAAGCCTTACCTTTATAAGTCTGCCCGATCATTTCAGCTGCATCCTCAACCAAGAATAAGTTATATTTTTTTGCGAGCAATATTAGGGGATCCATATCAACAGGTAACCCGTAAATATGAACTGCCATAATCGCTTTGGTGCGCGGCGTAATCCTTTCTTCTATAGCATGCACATCCATATTCCAAGTAAATGGATCTGCATCTATAAAAACTGGTTTGCCACCATTGCGAATAATTTGCGCAACGCAGGAAATAATGGTAAACGTTGGCATAATAACCTCATCACCATCAGTTATACCAATTGACTCTACTGCAGCATCCAACGCTGCAGTGCCATTCGATACCGCTATTGCGTGCTTACGCCCCAGACGCTCTGCAAATTTTTCCTCGAAAGACTTAACAAATGGCCCCTCTGATGATATCCACCCCGTTTCAATACACTCAGTAAGATAGCGCTTTTCATTGCCGTCTAATAAGGGTTCGTTAACTGGAATCATACCTCTTTCGTCCCATCAAGTTTTTCAATTTTAAGCAACTCTGGTGCAACAGGAGAAAATCTAATTTTGTCGTTATCCCCCACATAAGGCCCTTGCTTTACCTCGATAATTTCACAATCCTCCAGCATTTCAAAACCATGCCCTCCACCTATCAAAAGAATTGTGTCGCCAGCCCGCAAAATTTTACTAGCGCAATAGCAATGATCTGATGTGTAAAAATCAATTCTCAATTTACCGCTACGTATAAATAAAACTTCATTTGTAAAATGCACCTCTCGAGGCGCCAAGGTATGTACATGTGGACTAATGACATAACCTTTTGGCCTGTTCATGTAGCCCAATTGCTGCGAATATGTATTAGGGGTTAAAAATTGGATCCCGTCAGACCTATATTCTTTCCATATAATTAAAGCCATCTGAGTATTCTTGTAGCAAACTTCTTCGATCATATAAATGCTTATTTAATATTTGAGAAAAATAAATTACTTCATCGCTTTAATGTTCAGACTTATAAAATACTCCTTACCGCTTATGGAAATTTTTTTACTGCTCCAGTCAAAACCTTCACATCCAAATTCCTCTAAAGAGGACCAATTTTCTATTGAATGAAATCCAGTTTTAGACAAATCATTTGATATTTTAAGTCTATCGAATCCCTGCTTATGAAAATTAAACTCATAATC